>Ga0224748_10213_pt1 | contig 16241 bp, 15 predicted proteins | sample LIM_F_Water_Neg_FD_182074 | JGI IMG/M metagenome (GOLD analysis project Ga0224748, IMG submission 182074) | Enriched cells from gastrointestinal tract of the lab mouse from Pacific Northwest National Laboratory (PNNL), Richland, Washington... | ecosystem: Host-associated > Mammals > Digestive...
CCAGTACCGCTGTCGTTCCTTTAAAGGCAGCTCCGAAGCTTGATGCCTCTCCCATGCCGAAAACATCAATAGGCCAGCCAAAATTGTGAAAAACTCTACACCAAAGGCCCCTCCCAGAAAATACTTCTTCCCACTGGAATAAAAGTGGTACATCATCACTATCCCGGCAAAGCCCAGCCGCATTACGTCTATCAAACCATTCCGGGGCGCTTTTCTCTCTTCCATCTGTCCTCTTCCTCCAGCAAACCGCTACACATAGTACAAAAAACGGGTGTTATACTTCTTGTACATCCAGCATCCCAACCCCAGCACGATTGCCACGTCGGCCGCCATCAGCAGGTGGAACCAAACCGTAGGGATGGTCGCCTCAATTACAATCTTTCGGAAATAGCGGATAAATAGATACATCGGATTGAGCAAAAAGGCGCACTGCACTTCATAGTTATATCCATCAATTGTGTAAAAAATCGCCGACATATACATCAAAAGCATGGTAAACACCGACCAAAGGTACTGGATATCCCGAAAAAACACAAACAGCGCCGACAGAACCAGCCCCACTCCGATATTGAACAGCACCAGGCAGACAACAGGGTACAGCAGCAGGATGAATTTCCAGGTGAAGGTGATCTGATCCAACACGCAGAACACAAAAAACACGCACAACGTCAGGCCAAAATTAATGAGCGTCTGAACATTCTTGGAAAGCAAAAACAGATACTTGGGCACATTCACCTTGGTGAAAATGGACGCATTGCCCATCAGCGATGTCATTCCCTGGCCGGTGGACTCGTTAAAGCAGGAGAATACCAGGTTTCCGCAAAACAGATATGTCATATAGTGGGGGGTATTCCGCCCAAAAAACTGGGTAAACACCAGCTTCATCACCAAAAGCGTGAGAAGCGGTGAGAGCACGCTCCACACCATCCCCAGCACCGTCCGCTTGTATTTCTTCTTGAAGTCCCGCTTTACCAGCTCTTCAAACAGAAATTGGTAGCGTTGTATCTTACGGTATAAAGAGATCATGTCAAATTCCTCTCCACCAGCCAATCAATAAATTCGCGAACTGCTCCATCCCCACCATCTTGTGATGATACAAAATCGCTAATCTGCTTGATTTGAGCCACCGCATCTGCTGGACAGCCCTTTACACCACAAAGCTCCATACAGTCCAAATCATTGAGATCATCGCCAATATAGGCCATTTCTTGGTAAGTAACCTCATATTTTTTACAGATTGACTGGAGGCATGCAGCCTTGTCTGCCACTCCCTGGAAAACCTCCGAAATTCCAAGCTCACCTGCGCGATATTGTAAAATTTCGGAGACCCGTCCTGTGACTATAACAGGACATATACTATATTGCGGCAAAATATTTTTGATCCCGTAACCGTCTTTCACCGAAAAAGCTTTAAAGCTTTCCCCGTTGGCCCCAGTGTAAATTTTACCGTCCGTCAAGGTGCCGTCCACATCCATCAGCAGCAGCCGAATATGTATTCTTTTATTTCCCATCATTTTGCGCTCTTTTTTTGCAAAACAGGTCATACATTTCCAAAACATATGGTTTCTTACACTTTGTATACATATCTTTTGGAATTGTTTCAATATACTGCCTAAACTCAGCCACAGAAACATTATGCTCTTGGAGCAAATATGTTACATAATTCGGGTGGCAGTGATAGATCCCCGTCAGGAAAAAGTATGGCGAATATCCCCATCCTTTTTCCTGATAAATTGGCATAATATACTCACTGATTAAGTCAATGACCTTTATTGTATCATATTTATATCCAAGAACCATATTATAGTAATTTGCAATCAATTCTGTCTGAAGGTTTCCTGCCCCACGTCCCATGCCATATAGTGAAGAATCAATAATTAAGCTTCGCATAGTGGAATATTCCAAAATGTCCTGACCAGTAATAAACGAAAGATTCATATTGTTATGCGAGTGGAAGCCTATCAATGTATTTGTAGGTAAAATGTTATCCAGGACTTTAAAATACTGACGGAAATCCGCCTTCAGCATATATCCAAAGCTGTCAACAATGGAGACGGCATACGGTTCTATTTCAGCGATCCTTTTGATTAGCGCCGCATATTCGTCTATGGAGTAATCAATCGTAACCATCGGCTGAACAAATACCTTGTATCCGGCCTCTTTGACTGCCCGGCACATCGTAAGCGCATCCTCAACTTGGTGCTTATAAAACACCACCCGTATCCCGTCAATGGATTTGCCTGTATGCGGCGTCAAATCCGCCGGCAAAAACTGCTGGATATCTGCCATTGCTAGAAAAAGCGTATCCTTACGCTCCTTTGGCAAAAATTCTCCAATCTGCTCAATTGTCTGGAACTGTGTTGACCCTTCTACATATGGTTTATGATGCAAATATCCAACTTCTACAAAATCAAAATTGGCATCCACAAGGCCTTTTACAGTCTGCCTAATCATTTTGGGCGAAAACATCCAGTCTGTAATATACCCGCCGTCCCGCAGCGTACACTCAAGCAAGTGAATCCGATCCATAATTTCTTCTTAACCTCCATTTGGTATATCTGATTTCAGCATAATTTCCGCAAGCGTAAAATCTTCACTCGTATTGATATCTACTGCCTCGCGGAAAGTCACTTCCTTGGCAAACGGCTTTGAGCCAATGCGCCGTTGATATTGCAGAAACACCTCACGCCTAAATACATAAACACCGGAGGTCTCTCTGTAAATTGGCACAAGATCCTGGCTGCGGGGCAGATTTTCAGCGTCAAAATTTAACGGTTTCCCGTCCTGCCACAAAAAATCTTGAATCTTTGTGGCGCAAAATGCCGAGTCAAATTCCCCACTCAGCACCCGATCCAAACACTCTCGTACCGTAGCGCATTCAATGAACGGGGCTGTCGCATGGGCATAAATATAGATGTCTGCTGGAATCTGGCGCATAAATTCGCTGAATATCTGCGTGAAATTTGAAGTCGGCTCGTCTAAATATTTGGGACGCTTCAAAAACGTGAATCCAGGAAGCATATTTCCTTTTATCTCATCACTGCTGCAAAATATATACCGCTCGTCAATCCTCGGCTCCAGCAGCAAAGTTTTTTGGATATAGTGAACCAGCGGGATACCGTCCAAAAGTTTTGTGTTTTTCCCCGGAAGACGCTCATTATTTAATTTAATTGGAATGATTGATACTATTTTCATTTTATCATCTCTTTTTTGAAATTCCGCAGCACACCGTTTCAGAAACGGCATATTCGCGATAATGCCTTAAATGAAGTTTATAATCTGGCGCCATTGCTTTTATCAGCAAGGGCACTTGAAATAGGTGCCCCGGCTGATGGTAGGCGGATACAGCCAACGTAGGCTTATTTCTCAAAACAACCTGATATGCACCGACCAACGCATTCGTCTCTGCCCCTTCAATATCCATTTTAATAAAATCTGCCTTTCGGTTCCTCAGCGCAATGTCTAATGGCGCTGCCGAAACTCTTTGCTCCCCTGAGATATCAACAAAGCCGCTGCCCGATCTTACCGCATTAAACTTGCAACGTATCAAGCTCATTCCACACTGCCATATGGTAAAACATTTATCATTCAACTTCACAGGCAGGGTACTTCACCTTGCGGAAGAAATTAAACAGCTTTCTCAGCGGCCGTGTAATTCTCCACGACCTGGAGTTTTTGACCCGGCTTAGTTCTCTTTCACACTCCGCCAATTGCCGCTTGTTTTTGTCGGCAGCTCCCTTTTGCGCTTCCGCCATCAACGTCCCAAGTATGCTCTGCGGCGCGGCTAACATGCCGTTTGCCTCTATGCTGGCAATGGCGTCATCATACAGCTGGGCAACATTATTCGCATTAATGCGGTAAGACAGCTTATCGCATCGAAATATCTTTACCCCATCCCCCAGAAGGTGTTCCTTTGTATCCCCCTGCGGCAGTTTATACTGTGTGCACAGGGCAAAATAAAAACGCATACCCAGATTCACATCAATTTGATTTACCAAGCTGTCCTCTTCATACGACATGAGAATCGACTGCAAAAGAGGATGCTCCTTCACAGCGCCCCAAAATCTGGTATTGATGTGGTTTTCCTCCTGATATCCCACAAAGGCCGAGCAAGTGCGCAGTTCCCCAATCGGCTTATTCAGCTTTACTGTATTGTCAATTACAATCCCGCCATTTTCGTACACGTATCGGAGCTTCAAATAGTCGTCCACAAACCCTTTTGCGCCTGCATCCCTTGCCCTCAGCACTATTTCGGGAACATCGGAGGGCATATTGCTCTCTAACTCCTTTAAGGTGCAGTTTCTCGCATAATATTTCCAGCTTTCCATGCAAACATCCGCACAGTACCGGGAGACATCTTGTTTGGAGAAAATTATCGTCTTAGGAATTGTTTCACTGCACAAATACTGCGTTAAGTCCTTAAATTGCTTCAGCTGCGGGCATCCAATCAGCTGTGGAGAAACTTCTTGCAAAAATTCAATATAATCCGCCAAAAAGGGGCGTCGGGACGGCGTTTTCAGGCCCCAATACACCATTTGCACAAAATGCTTTTTTGCAAATGGTGTATAACGCCCATAATCGTACTGGAACAGATTTCGGAGTTGGGAAAGATATTCCTCTATTCCATAATTTACAACAAAGCTGTCGGCGTTAGAGGACGAGTCGGCTCGCTGAAAATAGTAATACAGCGCTTCCGGAACATACCCCATCTTTTTGACATGGGGAAGCAGCGGGTAGAGCATCCCCACATCCTCCGCCTGATTTGTGCCTTTCGCCTCCATCATATATTCCTTTAGATCAGCCCGGAACAGCTTCATACATAAGTAAGGCGGGGCGTCTATCTGCATAAACTCTTTTACCGTCAATTTTTTGCCGGCATAACCTTTTGTATAGGTCAGTTCGCCAAGCCTTGATAGGTAATAATCGCATAAAACCATGTCGCAATTTTCATGCTCTGCCCTGTCCACCAGCCTTTCATACATTTCAGGCGCCACCCAATCGTCTGAGTCGACAAAGCCGAGATATCTTCCGCTGGAGATAGATATTCCTTTTTTGCGGGCCTCGCAAGGCCCCTTGTTTTCTTGGGTGATCACCTTAATCCGGGCGTCTTTCCCTGCATATTCATTCAATATTTCCAGGCTTCGGTCTATTGATCCATCATCAATACAGATCACCTCAATGGACTGCAGCGACTGTGCTAAAATGGAATCCAAACACCGGGATAGGTATTTCTCTACATTGTAAACAGGGACAATGACGGAAACCATAGGGGCCTCGAAATGTTGCATGACCGTTCACCTCAAATCTATAAAAGATGCGTTAATATACAGCGGTATTCCTCTAGTGAACCAGGCGCAAACAGATTCTCATCCGCATACTTTTCTATAAAGCGATCCATGTACTCGGAAAACTCCTTGCCCCCATGTGCACGGGTAGGACCGCTGATTGCTTTATATAAAAAGATCATCTTTCTATTATCCTCAAAAATCATACGCGCTGAGATCAGTGCCCCCGAATCTACCGTCATATAAACCAAATCGCCCCGGCTGCTGTATTGATTGTTAAGTACCATAAGCTCAAACGGGATAGAATCATCCATCTTTTTTGACAGTCCATAGGAAAATGGACGGTGAATTGTGTTGCGTGGATGCGGTTTTATGTACAAGTTCTCGTATCCCACAATGTCGAAAGCCGACTGCAAAAATGCCAAATCATTGTTTTTAATTTTGTCTGCCTGGTAGGACTGCTCAATAAATACAAACCGCGGAAATTCAATGGGCTGATAGTGAAAAACCATATTGAACAGCTGAACCACTTCAGGGGCTCGCTCTATGCCAGGCAGCTTTATCATGGGGGCAGGGTACTGGAATCCCATTAAATCCGGGGAATATAGGTACAGCTCCTTGACATCGCAGTATATTTTGTTGAAATCCTCAATATAGTTCCACCTTTTTGTGATGGTCTGCCAATCCACCGCGCATATAGCGGCGCCATCCTCAATCTGGCAAATCTCCATCTTGGGATATTCTTTGTGTATAAACTTGGTATAGGCGTCCAAATTAGCGGTATACAGCCTGTCATATGTGCCATAATCAATATGGGGCTCGGAGGACACTCTTTTAAGGCTCTCATGGCACCGCCGGAATGCGTCCGGCTTCGCTTCATTGGGAAGGCCCCAAAAGAAACTGTTGAATTCCAAAGATCTTACATAAAAAACCTTCTCAAATAACCCACATTTCTTCAAATTCTCCACATATGTTTTCAACGCCGGAGTGTGGTCGCTGACAATGATATCTGTAGGTCCATCAGGAATATTATGCAGCTTCATGTTGATTGTTATAAATAATTGATATACCGTGTTAATTTGAAAGGCTGCGCGCACTCACATTACCTCCCATGGCATTTAAATTTGAGCCAAAGAATTAAATATTTTAAAATATACCGAAATCCGATATTCCCAGCTTGGAACTGCGTAGAAACGCGCTCCTTACAATCCAGCGAGAGGACTGCATTAAAATACTCCATATCCGATTTTGTTTGGAATTCCCCATAGGTCACTCCAAAAACAGCCTCAAATGTATCTGAGTACTTGTCCCAAGGCATTGTATCTAAAAAAGCCCTGAATTGGGACAGCGCGGCGCACTTTGATTCTATTGTAGGCACTAAAAGCATTTGTTGGTAAAGATATGGCGTGGTAATACAGGCTAAATACGACTCGCCGCGCGCTTGGGCCATCGGTCCCCACTGGTTTTTCACTTCGCTCCAAGCATTTAAATGACCCATAAACGTGTCAAGCGAATAGGAATGCGTCAGAGATTTTTGAACAGAGTCCTCCTGATGAACATATATGTACACTACTTCACCAATTGGAACGATTTTATTTGTCATATTAAATGCTTTCGTTAAAAAGACAACATCCTCGCCTATTGTAATTGAGTTAAACCTCAGGCCTCGAAAAACACTGTACTTGAACAGACGGTTGCATAAGCTTGGTCCATTATAAAAAAGCGAGAAATTATCTTGCTTTTTTCGATACCTAAAGCAGAAACTCTCCCTTGGTTTTTGAACTTTCAAGCCGCCAACAATTATCTCAGCATTTGTCCGGCGCGCAGCTTGAAGCATTCGTTTATAGGCATTTTTTGGAACAATATCATCGCTGTCGCAAAAAGCAATCCACTCCCCAGTCGCGTTTTCCAGCGCAATATTCCGCGCGGCGGAAACCCCTTGGTTTTCTGTGCAGAATAGTCTAATCCTTGGATCCTGTCGGGCAAATTCCCTGATAATGCGCTCAGACTCATCTACAGAGCCGTCATTGACAATCAATATCTCCAAATTGGCATAGCTTTGCGCAAGCAGGCTGTTCAGGCACGCTTCTATACCCCGTTCTGCGTTATAGACGGGAACTATAACACTTACCTTGTCACTCAACTTATCCTCACCTATTCGTAAATTGTTATAGAAAAGGCACTGTGAATTTTTAGGCAACGCATCAAGATATGTCATTTTGGTACTTTTCAAAGGATCACAGCATCTATGGCGCACGGCAGCGGCCAGAAACGTGTATCCACAATTTTTTTACCAATTTATAATGTTTAACTATCCTGAAAAAGAGCCACCCCGGTAATTTTTTTGCCGCAATATACTTTATATATGCAATTTTATCTCTATAATATGAATTGGGGAATTGTTCAAAAGAGATGCTGGGAAACCACCTTGTACGAAGCACTGACAAGTACTGCTTCTGTATAATTCGGTCATCCATATTACAAACATGCCAAACTAAAAATTCCATCGCCCAATTCACGAAGCTCTGCTGATACAGCTCCAGCTGCTCCGTTGTTTCTAAATACTCCTTTACAATTTTAAATGCTTGATAAGGCGCTTCCGGCTGGCTGCACCGGGTATTTGAAACCGACGAGGCACGATTGACCCGATGGTGCAGCAATGCTCTATCTAATATTGCAATGCGATTTGCCGCTAACAATGATGGAAATACAAACGCTAAATCCTCAGAATTAAACAAAATGGGAAACCGCAAATTTTTCTGCGCCAAAAAAGAACGGACATATAGTTTGTCCCAAGCCATTCCATATGTAAACTGAAATATATATGACCTGATATCTATCGGAGAAAACACATTTCCCGGAAGATACTGTGTTTTCAGCATCCATTCAGAAGCAATGTCCGTTCCCGTACCTGCATCAAATTCTACGGCTCGGCAAATCGTCACATCTGCGGCTGTTTCCTCCGCCCGTTTTACCATAAGTTCCAGAAAGTCGGCTTCAAACCAGTCGTCTGAATCCAAAAAGATCAAAAACTCACCTGTCGCTATTTTTAGCCCCGCATTCCTTGCCGCACCAGGTCCTGCATTGGCTTGCGTAATAATTCGGAAGCGGCTGTCCTCAGCGGCATACTTCTGCAGTATTTGCAGACTGGTATCTGTTGAACCATCATCTACACAGATAATTTCCAGGTCATTAATTGTTTGTGCCACTATGCTGTCGAGGCATTGCTTCAAATGCACTTCAATGTTGTAGACAGGGACAATTACTGAAACTTTGGCCAAGCTTTCTCACCCTCTTAACCGCTTCATATAACTTCGGCGCCTGCTTCCCGGCGGCAATATCATATTCGCCACACGCTTTCCACACCGCTCCACCGGCTTCTCCACAAAATGCACCCTGGGCAGCTCAAGCACCCTAAGCTCTTGGTGATATGCCCGATATATTCCCAGCAGCCGCTCCGCCAGATACCCGTCCACCCTCCGCTCCTGAGCACAGTAGCCGGAGACATCCTTCTGCCGGTCAAATTCCTCCAAAATCGGGAACAGCCATTCGCAATAGCCCTGAAAAACCTGCCTTTTCATGATAAAGATATTCCCGAAATGGCAGATTGTGTTTGCGAGATACCCCTCTGCCCCATCTGAATATTCGGGAAAGCGCCCAGCAAGAATCTGCTCCGCCAGATTTAAGTCTTCGACGTGATGGAATGGAGCGGAAGCGTAATGCTCCCGCACTGGGATGTACATATTCTCCCCTTTGGGGAAAACCACATCCCATTTCTGAATCAGCTCTGCAAACCTCTCATAGCCCAGCCGGTCCAGCATCTGAAGCGTCGGTTCCCCTTCAATTATGTAGGGAAGCCGTGCCGCCTCATTGGGGTAAAGATAGCGCCGGTAGTGGAAAAAGCCATAGTAGTCCGCTTCAACATTTTTCCACGCCCAATATTGCCCGGTCAGTTCGCAGTAGGAGCGGTTTTTCTCAGAAATGCTGTCACCGGCATCATCATGAAGAAATCCTGGAAAGTGCTCGCCGGCCAACGCCGCCCCCACCTGGAGCGGAACTAAAAGAGGGTGTTTGGGAACATTGACGGGTTTATGGCAGCATACAAATAATTTGATATCCATATATTACTCATCCCACCCCACGGACAGCTGCTCCTCCTCCATCATCCTGTCCTGGGCCTGCTCCACCAGCAGCGCGATGTTGCGCTCAATGCCCTCCCGGGTGGCCTGGTACAGCTTGCGCAGGCAGCGGGGGCTGCCCTTTTCCTCCGGCAGCTGGGCCGCCCGGCACAGCCGCCGGATGGATACTGTCACGTTGGTGCGGTCGATGGGCCGCCCGTTCCGGGTGAGAAAAACCGGCCCGCTTACAATCCCCCTGCGCTTCGCGTAATCCAGCAGCTCCCGGCACAGCGGCGCCGGAAAACGGATGATCTCCTTCGAGCAGTTGTAGCTCACGCTCAGCATACCCGCCTGCACCGCCCCCACCGTCACGTTCTCCAGCTCCTGCACCGGCAGGTCCGTGTTCCCAAACAGCTTCACCAGCAGGTACACCTGCTCCCGCTCCAGCGACCGCGCCGTGGACAGCAGCCGCAGGTATTCGCTCCGCGTCAATTCCGGCTGCGGGTCGGCCACCGCGTCCAGCTTGTCCACCACCTGGAACTCCCGCGCCCCCATATACTCCAGATACCCGTTTGCCGCCACCATAAACTGGTTGATCGCCGCCGGGGTGCACCCGTCCTGCGCCAGCTTTTCCCGCCACTGCCGCAGCGTCCCCTGCCGGATCGCCTTCCCGTCCTCCGGCAGCTCCCGGTACAGCCGCTTCAGCTTGCGCCGGTAGCTGTCTATCGTCCCCGGGGCCCGCCCCTTTGTCCTCAGGTGCTCCAAATAGCCGTCCATTGTCTCCGGCGTCAGGGGCGCCGCCTTCGAATTGCGCGGTGTTCTCATTTCAATTGTTTTGACGCTTTTGCGCGGCGTCCCCACCGGCCCGCTCCACTGTACCCGTCCCCGCATAGCTCACTCCCAACCCTCATCACAGAATAAACATTTTGCAGTATGCCACACGAAAATGAAACAGAGATTCAATAAATTCTCTGCAAGCCACTTTATTTTACTACAGGCCTGAGCAGATTGCAATCTCTATTTTGACCAAAATGGTCATGAGAATACGGCTGATTGAAAAATCAGCCTATTTCTTTATGCCGTTTTTAGAGCCGGAGCCGGTGGGCCCGGCTTCTTTTTTGCCGGAAAGGCGGCCGTTCATCGGAGGACAAGCGGCTAACTGTTTATTTTGTGATATTCCGCCTAACAGACAAGCCCCAGCCGGTCCATGCGCCGGACGTACTCCACCCCGGTGGAGGCCAGGTAAATCCGGGTGGTTTCCACGCTGGAATGGCCCAGCACGTCCGCCAGCTGCACCACGTCCCGGCACACCCGGTAAAAGGTCCGGGCAAACAGGTGGCGCAGGTTGTGGGGAAACACCTTGGACGCCGCCACCCCTGCCCGTGCGCACAGCGCCTTCATCTCCGCCCATATCTGCCGCCGCGACAGCCCCCTGCCGGACCTGGTGAGAAAGATCTCCCCAGTGCCGGTCTTTTGTTTTTTCGCGTATTTCAACAGCTTGCGGCACAGCTTCCCCGGCAGCAGTATGGTGCGGATCTTCCCCTTCAGCGCGATCTCCGCCCGTCCCATCCGCGCCGCCTCCACCGTGATGTACTTCACCTCCGACACCCGGATGCCCGTGGCGCACATGGTCTCCATCAGCAGCCCCAGCCGCTCCTTCCCCTGCCCCTGCGCCGTCTCCAGCAGCCGCATATACTCCTCCCGGCTCAGCTCCCGCTCCCGGCTGCGGAAAATCCGCCGCTGGATCCGCATCGTTTTGATCCGCAGCTCGTCCCAATGCTGGAAGCGGAAAAACTGGTTCACCGCCACCAGCATGGAGTTTATCGTCGCCGCCGCGTATCCCGCCGCCACCAGCCCCTCCTTCCACGCCACCGCCATGGCCTTGCTCGCCCGCCGCCCGTCCAGCCACCCCGCGAACCCCCGCACGTCCCGCAGGTACTTTTCTATTGTCCCCGCCTCCCGCTCCTCTTCCCGCAGATGCCGCTCAAACGCCTCTATCCGCTCTTCCACTATCGCTCTGTCCATCCTTCTTGACCTCCTGAATGATGTATCGCCCTATTGTACACATTTCCCCCCGGTCTCAGCAACCGCATGGCCGTTCCGAAAAAATACCGCCCGCGCATCGGCGATGCGCGGGCGGTATTTCCCGGGGAAAACGGTCCCCGGGCCTCATCAGTGGTCTCAGCACACAGATTCAGTTCTTGACCATTCCTTACAAATGGGGAAGATTTTCCCGGTACCCCCTCAAATCCTCCTCCCGCCCGGTTTTGATAATTTTATCCAGCGCCGCGGCAAGAGCCCCCTTGTCCTTCGGCAGCTCGCCCTGAAGCTGGAACGCGTTTGACGCCCCCAGCATGGCAAATTGGGCCGGTATCTCCAGGTGCTCCAGCAGCGTGCGAATTTCCTCATACTTCTCAAGCTCGCCCGCCTCCTTCCATCTGCCCCTTCGGATCTCCTGGTAAAGCTCCGAATCCGGGTAGACGGTCAGCATATTCACGCCGATCAGCCGGGGGCTGAGCTGATTGCACACATCCGCCGTCGCCTTTGCGCCAATGTCACCCCGTCCGGCGCCGGAAATGCCCGCCAGATAGAAGAAGCTGTAATGAATGCCCGCCCTGTCCAGCCGGCGGCACTGCTCCACAATATCAGCGGCGGTATAGCCCTTGTCCATAAAAGCCAGCGCCTTGCCGTCGCCGGTTTCCACCCCTATCGTCAGGCCGTCATACCCCGCCCCACGCAGGCAGGCCAGCTCCTCGTCCGACTTGAGCGCTATATCCGTAATCCGCGCAAAGCATCCGATGGTTTGGATGGAGGGCATATATTGGCCAATCAGGCCGGCGATGGCCATCAGCCGGTCATACCTGAGCACAAACGGATTCGCCCCGGTCAAAAAGGCCCGCCGGATGCCCTCCGCCCTGGGCCTTCCCTGAAGCCGCGCCGCCAGCATTCCAATTGGGTCCGTGCTCCACAGCTGCGCCTCCCGCAGGTCGCTCTCCACATCCTCCAGCGGCGACATTCTGAATGGGAACGGCAGCTCGTTATAAAGGGTGCAAAATTTGCATCTGTGGTGGGTACATCCCGCCGTCACCTCAAGCAGCAGCGAGGACGCCTCATAGGGCGGCCTCCAGATGGTTCCTGTGTAGTGCATTCCAAGCCCTCCTTGTTTTTTTGCCATTATAGCACGGTACGGCAAAATAAAAAGTACGGTACTTTTTTGCAGTACCTTGCCTTTTAAATGCGGCGGCGCTATAATGCCGGCAGGAGGTCATGCGGGATGAAGAAAACGGAAGCAGCCATCCAGCGCTGCAAAACCATGTCCGCCCTTCAAAAAATTTTGGGCGGCAAGTGGAAGCTTGAGATCCTTTATTACATCTCCTTTTGCGGCGTACACAGATTCGGGGCGCTGCGCCGCCGGCTGGGGGAAATTACGGAGTCGTCCCTGACAAAGCAGCTCCGGGAGCTGGAGGCCGACGGCTTTCTGATCCGCCGCGACTTCAAGGAGATTCCGCCCCATGTGGAATACACCCTGTCCGATTTGGGCAGCAGCTTTATGGATGTCATCTCCTATATGAAGGCCTGGGGGGACCGCAACCTGCCGGGGGAGCCATGACGTTTTTTCTGCTTTGAGCCCCCTTATCTTCCAGATCCAACCCCAGGCGGCGGACGCAGCCCCCGCAAAGGTTTCCCCTTGCGTTTTTCTCTCAGCCCGGTATAATAGGTGCCAGGCCCGAAAAACGGGCGAAGGCCAGCCATAGGGGGGTGAAGCGGATATGGGCGGAAAGCGCTTGATCGCCGCACTGCTGTGCCTGGTCTGCCTGTCCGGCTGCACCGGCCGCTCCGCCGCTCCGGCCCTGCCCTGCCGCGTGGTGTTGGAGGAGGGGGAGGGCTTCACCTGCGACGGGTATGCCCGCACGGTAGAGCGGGGCGGCAGCGTCGAGTTCCATTTGGTGTGTGAAGACGGCTATGAAATTGTGGATGTGGACTGCGAAGGCGCAGTGCTCCGCCCCGGCCGGGACGGCACGGTCAAGCTCACCGTGCCGGACGTGCGCTACTCCACCGCGCTCTCCCTCACAGTGAAAAAAAGCAGGGTGAGCCTGTATTACAGCCCCAACGACGGCTCGGGGGACGCCCCGGCCCGGCACATAATCGCCCCCTCCCATCTGCGGTGGAACACCGCCGGCCCCATCTTTTCCCGGGAGGGATACACCCTTACCGGGTGGAACACCGCCCCGGACGGCTCGGGCGCCGCGGTGGAGCTGGGCGGCCGCATCCGGGGGGAGGACGGCCTCACCCTCTACGCCCAGTGGAGCCCGTGGTCTGCCCCGGAGCTCTTCCAGTGGCGGGAGGGCCCGGACGGCGCGGTGATCACCGCGTATCTGGGATCGGAGCATACCGCCGCCGTCCCCGCCCGGCTGGGCGGGCTGCCCGTTCGGACCATCGCCGCGGGGGCGTTCGCGGCGGCCCCCTGCCAAAGCGCGGTCCTGCCCGATACCCTGTATGCCCTGGAGCCGGGGGCGTTTGCCGGGTGCCCGCTGCAAGAGGTATGGCTGTTTGACAGCATCCGCACGGTGGCCGGGGCCTTCGACGGCTGCGGGAGCCTGCGCACCCTCCACCTGAACGCGGCGGAGCCGCCGGTGTACAGCGGCACCTGCTTCGATACCTTTTCGGACAAGCTCGACCGTCTGCTCTCCCTGAAGGATCGGCGGAAAATTGTGCTGTTTTCCGGCTCGTCCACCCGTTTCGGATTCGACTGCCCCGCCATAGACGCCGCGTTCCCCGGCTATGAGGTGGTAAACATGGGGGTATACGCTTACACCAACGCCATGCCCCAGATGGAGCTGATCCTCTCCTGCATGGGGCCGGGGGACGTGCTGGTGCACTGCCCGGAATTTGACGCGTCCAAGCGCCAATTCTGCACCACGTCCGACCTGGACGCGGCTTTTTTTAATATGGTGGAATCCAGCTATGACGCCCTGGCCCGGCTGGACCTGCGGGACTATACCAATGTGTTTCCCGCGCTGGAGGACTACCTGCGCGCAAAGGCGGGCATGGCGGCGAAAAGCTACGACCTGTCCCCGGCGGATTTTGACGAGGACGGCGCACCCGTGGACAAGCCCAGCTACAACGAGTACGGGGACTATACCGTCCACCGGCCCAACGCCCGCACCGAGGCCCCCATTTACGGGCTTCCCGTGCAGTACGCTGTGTCCGCCTTCCCGAAGGAGCGGTTTATCGCGCCCTTGAACGCAATGTACCGGCGTTTCATGGATCAAGGCGTCATGGTCTATTTTGCCTACTCCCCCCGGAACGCCCAGGCCGTCTCGCCGGACAGCACCCCGGAAGCGCGCGCGGAGCTGGACGCCTACCTGCGCCGCGAGCTGTGCGTCCCGGTGATTACACCGCTGGAGGATTCCCTGTGGAGCGGCGTCTACCTCTACGGCACGGACAACCATTTGTCTACGGAGGGTGCGCAGATCAATACGCAGCGCTTTATCCCGCAGCTGCGCGGGCAAATGGCGCGGGATGGGTTGGTGGAATCAGATGGCTGAGCTCTTACTCTCCCCCGGCCTTTGGTGGGCGGGCGCGGCGGGGGCGGCGCTCTTCGCCGTCCTGACCGTGCTCCATAAAAAGCTGTCCCCGGTGTGGGCGCCGCTGTCCGTCCTGTGCATGGCGGGGTGCGTGCTGCTGGCCCTGCTCCAGGGGCGAACGCTGGGGGACGCGCTGCCCCTGGCGCTGACGGCGGCGGCCATCGCCTTGGGGGGCCTTTGCCGGAAGGGGGACGGAACATGAATTTCAACACCCTGGAATTCCTGCTGTTCCTCCCGGCCGTGCTGGCGCTCCACTGGGCCCTGCCCCACCGGCTGCGCTGGGCGCTACTGCTGGCGTCCAGCTGGCTGTTTTACTTCTGGTGGGAGCCTATGGCGGGGCTGCTGCTGGTGGCCGTAACTGCGGCCACCTGGCTGTGCGGGCTGGGCGCGGCCCGGGAAAGGCCCCCGGCCGTCCGAAGGGCCTGCCTGGCAATGGCGCTGGGCGCCTGCCTGGGCTGCCTGGGCGTGTTCAAATACGCGGGCTTTTTCGCCGGGCTGATCCCTGGCGGCCCCGCATGGCGGCTGCTGCTGCCGGTGGGCATCTCCTTTTACACCTTCCAGGCCCTGTCCTACGTGCTGGACGTATACCGGGGCCGGACCGCCCCGGAGGGGCACTTCGGCTATTACGCGCTGTTCATCTCCTTTTTCCCCCAGCTGGTGGCCGGGCCCATCGAGCGCTCCGGCCGCCTGCTGCCCCAGCTGCGCCGGGAGCGGACCCTGTCCCGGGAGCAGCTTTCCGCGGGCGGATGGCTGCTGCTGACGGGCTATTTCAAAAAGGCGGCCATCGCCGACGGCCTCGCCCCCCTGGTGGACGCGGTGTACGCCGCCCCCGGCCAGGCGGCCGGCCCGGAGATCATCGCCGCCACGGCGCTGTTTGGTTTGCAGATCTATTGTGACTTTTCCGGCTACTCCGACATCGCCCGGGGGGCGGCAGGGCTTTTGGGCGTGGAGCTGATGGAAAATTTCCAGGCCCCCTATGCCGCCCGCTCCATCCGGGAGTTCTGGCGGCGGTGGCACATCAGCCTGACGGCCTGGTTTACCGACTACGTGTACATCCCCCTGGGCGGGAGCCGGAGGGGCCTGCCCCGCCGGTGCTTCAATATCATGGCGGTATTTCTGCTCAGCGGGCTGTGGCACGGGGCGGACTGGACCTTTGTGGCCTGGGGCGGCATCCACGGTATTTACCAGGTGTGCGGGGTGCTGGCCGCCCGGCGGGCCGGCGGGCGCACCCCCCAGGGCCGGGGAACCGG
>Ga0224748_10214_pt1 | contig 16234 bp, 9 predicted proteins | sample LIM_F_Water_Neg_FD_182074 | JGI IMG/M metagenome (GOLD analysis project Ga0224748, IMG submission 182074) | Enriched cells from gastrointestinal tract of the lab mouse from Pacific Northwest National Laboratory (PNNL), Richland, Washington... | ecosystem: Host-associated > Mammals > Digestive...
GCCAAACCTGCGGCCCAACACCCAGATGTCATACGAACAGCGAATCTACAACTACATTATCCCCGCGCTGGGGGACACCCCGCTGGACAAGCTCACGCAAAATGACCTCCAGCAGTTCTACACCAACCTCAAACAAAACGGACGAATCAAGAATACCAGCTACTATGGCAACGGCCTCTCCGACCAGACGGTGCGGGGCTGTCACACCACACTCCGCTCTGCGCTGGAGATGGCTGTCTCCAAGAAGCTGATTTCCCGCAACCCTGCGGACGGTTGCCGGCTTCCTCCCGCCAAGCCCAGGGAGATGCAGGTGCTCACTCCGGACGAGGTTCAACGTCTGCTGATTCAAGCCAAGGAAGACGGCTGTTATGAACTGCTCCTGCTGGAGATCGCCACTGGCCTGCGGCGAGGTGAACTTCTGGCCCTCCAGTGGGATGACCTCAATTTCAAGACCGGGACATTGAGGGTGGAGCGGCAGGTCCATCGGGCCAAGGGAGAGTTAATCATCTCCCAGCCTAAAACCAAAGCCGCCAACCGGACGATCATCCTTCCCGCTCCGCTCCTGGGTGTCATAAAGGAATACCGCCAGCAGGTACACTCCTGCTGGATGTTCCCCTCGCCCAGAAAAGATGACCTGCCCTTGGACCCCGCCTCTGTCCGCAAGCGCCTGACCACGATTCTGGAAAGGGCCGGGTGCAAGCATATCCGTTTCCATGACCTCCGTCACCTGTTTGCCACCATGTCCCTGGAACACGGAATGGACATCAAGACCCTCTCCACGGTGATCGGTCACGTGTCCAGCAGCACCACTCTGAACATCTACGCCCACGTCACCGATGAGATGCGACAAACGGCAGCACGCAAAATCGACCGGGGAATCAGCAAGATCGAGTCCACACAGGAGGCGAAAACCACAGCCAGGAAACTCACCCCCAGCGCCTTCCAGCCTTACAAGGGGAAACGCCGCAAACCAGGCACTGGGTGCGTCACTCAAATCAACGACTATCTGTGGGAGGGACGGTATTCCCCCGTCTGGCCGGACGGCAAAAAGCATCCCCGCAACGTCTACGCTAAAACCAGAGAGGACTGTGAACAGCTGCTGGCGGAGATGATCCTCCAGATGAAAGCAGAGATTGCCGCAGAAAAGGAGCGGCTAAAAGTAAGCTTTGGGGCAAGTTGACAGGAATACACGGTCAGCAGCGGCCAGCGCAAGTAAATACTATACAATTTCAGGAATATGTGATATAGTTTTATAAGGGAAATCCGCACAATACATTAAAATTTTCCACTAAATGATAGTGCATCATCTTACACGAGGGGGCATATCTATGAAACATATAGCAGTGATAGCGGGATATGAATACCGCTTCATCGAAATGTTCTCTTCGGTGGAGGATTCTTCGCAGTTTGTCCTGTGTGCAAATCCTGATGGAAAAAAGTTTATCTGCCCAGTGGATTTTTGGCTCAGTCACACCGAGGCAGCAGCTTCAGAACCGGTTGCCCCCATTAACACCGGTAGTACCGCGCAGGAAAAGATCACATTCTTTCTCTCTTTGTTCCGGGGACGGGAAAACCTCTATGCAAAACGCTACTACAACTTAAAGACAGGTAAAAGCGGCTATGTCCCAGCTTGTCAAAACGAGTGGAAGCCGGAACTTTGCAATAAAAGGGCGCAAAAATGCCCCGAGTGCCCCAACAGGGCTTTCATGCCCTTAACTGCAAAGATTATTTGGGCACATATGATGGGACAGGACGAATTCTGTCGGGATGTTGTGGGGATCTACCCCATGCTGGAGGATGATCGAACCTGGCTTTTGGCGGTAGACTTTGATGAAGAATCGTGGAGGGAAGACACTTCTGCTTTCCGCGAAACCTGCCTTGCCTTTAACATTACACCCGCCGTAGAACGCTCCCGCTCAGGGAATGGAGCACACATTTGGTTTTTCTTTTCTGAGCCTGTTTCCGCTGCGGATGCCCGTCGATTGGGGAGCGGGCTGTTGACGCAGGCAATGGCCCGCCGACACGAACTGCAGTTCAAATCCTACGATCGGTTGTTCCCTTCTCAGGACACTGTCCCAAAAGGCGGGTTTGGAAATCTGATTGCCTTGCCTTTTCAAGGCCAAGCTCGGCAAAAAGGCAATACGTTATTTGTCGACGAACAGTTTATGCCATATGAAGATCAGTGGTCATTTCTCTCTGCCCTGCCTAAAATCACGCCGGAAAAATTGGCGGACATGGTGGGAAAGCTGTGCGGCAACGGAGAAACAGGAGTATTGCTGGAATCTGTAGAGCCAAAACCGTGGCCATTAAGGCGGAAAACGCCGGAACTGCATCGCGAAGATTTTCCGATACAAGCCCGGCTCATGATTTCAAATCTCTTGTATGTTGATAAATATGGCTTTTCACAAAAGGCGTTAAATACAGTCAAACGCTTGGCCGCATTTCGGAATCCTGAATTCTATAAAAAGCAAGCCATGCGCTTGCCCGTCTACAATATACCCCGCGTGCTTGATTGCAGCTACGAAGATCCGGATTTTATGGGAATCCCCAGGGGGTGCTTTGAGCCGTTGAAGGATCTGCTTGACACATATGATACTCCATACATTTTAGCGGATCAGCGTCAACCTGGACAGCAGATCAGCGTTGCTTTTCGTGGGGAACTCCGCCAGGAACAAATACCGGCAGCTAAGGCTCTTTTGTCCCATGACATTGGTGTCCTGTCCGCGACTACAGCTTTTGGTAAAACAGTGGTAGGCGCGTATTTGATTGGGCAGCGCAAAGTTAACACCCTGATCCTGGTCCACTCCAGCGCACTTCTGGAACAGTGGAAAACATCGCTGGAAAATTTTCTTGATGTTCAGGAACCCTTGCCGGAGCAACCCAAGCGGCGTGGCCGAAAGAAACGAATCGAGCAGATTGGTCAAATCGGTGCGGGGAAAAACACGCGGGGTGGTATCATTGATATTGCCATTATGCAATCCCTTTTTGAGGGTGAAGAAAAAGACGTAAAGCCTTTTGTTTCGGAATATGGGATGGTCTTGTGCGATGAGTGTCACCATTTAGCAGCCTTTACCTTTGAAAAAATCATGCGGGAAGTGAAAGCTCGATATATCTATGGCCTGTCCGCCACACCTGTTCGCCCAGACGGCCATCAGCCAGTTATTTTTATGCAATGCGGTCCTGTACGTTACTCAGTCGATGCAAAAAACCAGGCAGAAAAGCGGAGCTTCTCTCATTACGCAATTCCGCGCTTTACCAGAACACGGCTGCCTGACGCCCGAACGATCCAAGATATCTATTCTGGTATTGCGAAGAATGAGGCAAGAAATCATTTCCTTATTTCTGACACAATCCAAGTAGTTGCGGAGGGAAGAACACCGCTACTGCTGACTGAACGAAAGGAGCACGCAATTCGTTTGGAGGAGGCCCTTCGGGGCAAAGCGGATCATGTATTTTTGCTTCTGGGCAGCGGAAAGCAGAAAGAGAAACGTGAAAAACTGGCTTCCTTGCGAGCAGTTCCAGCAAATGAATCCCTTGTGGTGGTTGCTACCGGAAAGTATATAGGCGAAGGGTTTGATGAACCTCGTCTGGATACGATCCTGCTGGCAATGCCCATCTCCTGGAAAGGTACGCTTGCCCAATATGTTGGCCGTCTGCACCTAAATTATGAGGGCAAACAGGAAGTCCGTGTCTACGATTATGTCGATATCCACATCCCATCGTTAGAGCGAATGTACCATAAGCGTTTGAAAGGATATTCAGAACTTGGGTACTGCATAAAAGCATCGGAACATGATCCGGTTTCAAGCCGTATTTATAACGCTCAAGATTATTTTGCCCCATTTGTGTCTGATTTGAGCGATGCCGCAAAAGACATCCTGATTGTCAGCCCTTTTTTGAAAAAAGTCCGGACACAGGCCGTACTACCCGCATTGGAGAAAGCGATTGCCGCCGGTGTTGCCGTGACAATCCACACAAGGCCGCCTGAAAATTATTTGCCGGAACAGCGCGCCGCCATTGCACAATCTATTGCCTTGTTGACGAGCTGTAGGATTGTTGTAGATACAAAAGATAATCTCCAGCATCGTTACGCTGTAATTGATCACAGTATCGTTTGGTATGGAAATATTAACTATTTGTCATATAGCGGACGAGATGCGAGTGCCCTGCGATTTGAGAGCCCGGATACCGCTGGGGAATTGCTTGGATCATGGGATAACGGCGATTTTCAACAGCTGCGCATCGAGACTTAACAACCAATTCACGGCCCACCAGGGACACAATTCCCAGGTGGGCCGATTTTTCTGTCTGTGGGCAGATATGTGGTCAGGTCAAAAATTCCAGATTGAAGAGGGCAGATAAAGTACTGATTTACAAAGAGATTCCGGCCTTTTGCGAAAGATTCTCCCCTGTTGTTGATGGTACTATTCCGACATGGGCCCGTCTCTCCGTCCTTACCAACTGATTGCCGCCCCTGGGAGTACCGCTTTCCGGTGCTTTCGGGGCATTTTTGTTGCAGAGGGTCGTGGTCTTTGACACTTTTCCGTCCATTGATTCCGTCCGGTCATTTCGCCGTGTGGGTCACGGTGTGGGTCAGGAGCACCGTCCAAAAATTGGTACGCAATACACCGGGAGATCGAAAACCGTCCAAAACACTTGTCCAATTGCCCAAAAGCGCCGTGCGAAAATTATGAAATCAGCAGAATCTAATCTTGCACCGCAATCCTCTCTTGACTTCTTTTCGGGACAACGCTATCATATAAATAATTTCATGTTGGAATGTTACCGGTTCGCTGGGCTTGACCAACTCTGTCTGAGTGTATTTGTGCGTATTTTGCGCAGATGCCCAGATGGGGCTGGTTTGTTTTTTTGAGAGGAGGCAGAGGATTTGCGCATCAAAAAGGTCATCAACAACAATATTCTCTGCGTAGTGGACAATCAGGGAGGCGAAATGATCGTCACCGGAAAGGGCTTGGGCTTCAAGCGGAAGATTGGGGAACGGATAGACCCGGCTCTCTTTGAAAAGACCTATCACATGGAAGACAAGGCCGGACAGCGCAAGTTGCGGGAACTGGTAGAGCAGATACCCATGGAGCATCTGGAGCTGACGCAGCGCCTGATCGAGTACATCAAAAGCCAAATCACCGCGCCCTTGAACGAGTCCCTGCTCATCACCTTGGCCGACCACATCAGCTTTGCCATCAAGCGCAAGCAAGACGGGATCGAGTTTGCTAACCCCCTGGAGGGGGCCATCATCAGCTATTATCCCACGGAGTACCATCTGGGCCAGCACTGCCTTCGGGTCATCCGGGAGGAAACCAGGACGGACCTGAACTCCAGCGAGGCCGCCTTCATCGCCCTGCACATTGTCAACGCGGAGTTAAACACCTCCATGAGCGTCATGATGGACATCACCAAACTCATCGAGGGGGCGCTGGAAGTGGTGGAGTACTATTATCAGAAGAAATTTGACCGGGAATCCCTGGACTTCAACCGCTTTATCGTCCACCTGCGCTACTTTGCCCAGCGGCTGTTCCATGCCGCGCCCGGCCAGGCGGACGAGTATGACGCCGACTTCCAGGAGATGATTACCCGCAGCTTCGCACAGCACTATAAATGCGCCCGGCACATTGCGGAATTCATTCGCAATACCTACCAGAAGGAGGTGTCCGATGCGGAGCTGATCTACCTGACCATCCACCTCAAGCGCATCAATCTGGGAAGCAAATAAAAGGAGGACATGTTATGAAGGACAAAATCTTTGGAGTACTTCAGCGAGTGGGCCGCTCGTTTATGCTGCCCATCGCCCTGCTGCCGGTGGCGGGCCTTTTGCTTGGCGTCGGCAGCTCGTTCACCAATCAGACCATGCTGGAGGCCTATGGCCTCACCGGCGTCATTTATCCAGGCAGCGTTCCCTACACCATCCTGGACATTATGAACCAGTGCGGCAGCGCCGTGTTCAACAACCTGGCCCTGCTTTTCGCCATGGGCGTAGCCATCGGCATGGCCAAGAAGGAAAAGGAGGTGGCGGCCCTCTCCGGCGCCATCGCCTACCTGGTCATGAACACCGCCATCTCCGCCATGATCACCGCCCGGGGCGGCGTGGAGGCCATGGCGGCCAACTCCACCACCTCCATGCTGGGTATCACCACCCTGCAGATGGGCGTCTTTGGCGGCATCATCGTGGGCCTGGGTGTGGCGGCGCTGCACAACCGTTTCTATAAGATTCAGCTCCCTCAGGTGCTCTCCTTCTTCGGCGGTACCCGCTTCGTGCCCATCGTCTCCACAGCCGTGTTCCTGGTGGTGGGCATCGCCATGTTCTATGTCTGGCCCATCGTCCAAATGGGTATCGCCGCCCTGGGTGACCTGGTCATCCGTTCCGGCTACGCGGGCACATGGATCTACGGCATTCTGGAGCGGGCCCTGATCCCCTTCGGTCTGCACCATGTTTTCTATATGCCCTTTTGGCAGACTGCTGTGGGCGGCACCGCCGTCATCGACGGCGTCACCATCCAAGGAGCGCAGAACATCTTCTTCGCGGAGCTGGCCTCCAAGTCCACGGAAGTCTTTTCCGTCTCCGCCACCCGGTTTATGGCGGGTAAGTTCCCCTTCATGATTATGGGCTTGCCCGGCGCGGCCCTGGCCATGTATAAGACCGCCAAGCCGGAAAAGCGCAAGGTAGCCGGGGGCCTTCTGATCTCCGCCGCTCTCACCGCCATGCTGACGGGCATCACGGAACCCCTGGAGTTCACGTTCCTGTTCGTGGCTCCTCTGATGTACGCCGTCCACTGCGTGTACGCGGGTCTCTCCTACATGCTGATGCACATCTTCAACGTGGGCGTGGGCATGACCTTCTCCGGCGGCATTATCGACCTGACCCTGTTCGGCGTCCTCCAGGGCAACGCCAAGACCAACTGGATCTGGGTCATCATTGTGGGCGCGGTGTATTTCGTAGTCTACTACTTTACCTTCTATTTCATGATTACCAAAATGGACCTGAAAACTCCCGGCCGGGAGGACGAGGGCGAGGAGACCAAGCTCTTCACCCGCTCCGACTTTAAAGCCAAGACCGGCGTGGGTCCCGACGGCTCCACTCCCGCCGGCGGCGTGTCCGACCCAGTTTCCGCTTTAATTCTCAAGGGCCTGGGCGGCAAGGCGAACCTCTCCGACGTGGATTGCTGCGCCACCCGACTCCGGGTGACGGTCATCGACGCGGGCAAGGTGGACGACGTCCTGCTCAAACAGTCCGGGGCCTCCGGCATTATTCACAAGGGCAACGGTGTGCAGGTAATCTACGGCCCCCAGGTGGCCGTCATCAAGTCCAACCTGGTGGACTTCATAGAAAGTCCCGAGGCGGACCGGCTGGACAGCCTGGTATCTCCCGCTCCCGCCGCCCCAGCGGCGGAGAAGCCCTCGGCGAAGAAACAGGACGCAGTGCTGGCGGCACACATGAGCGGCACGGTGATCCCCATGGCGGAGGTCCAGGACGAGGCGTTCTCCAACTGCATCCTGGGAGACGGCGTGGCCGTGGAGCCCGGCGAGGGCAAGCTGTACGCACCGGCGGACGCCGAGGTGGATAATCTTTTCGACACCCATCACGCCATCGGACTAGTGACGGAGGACGGCGTGGAGGTCCTGCTCCACATCGGCATCAACACTGTGGAACTGAAGGGGCAGCACTTTACCGCCCACGTTGCGGTGGGGCAGAAGGTGAAGAAGGGCGACCTGCTCATCTCCTTTGACATGGAGGCCATCAAGGCGGCGGGCTACCTGCTGACCACCCCCATGATCGTCTGCAATACCGAGGACTACCAAAGCGTGGCCCCCGTCGCCCAGGGTGAGATTCAGGCGGGAACAGATCTGCTTGAGGTGAAGGGGTAAAACGTGGAGGTCTGCTTCACTCAAAAATTGATGCGCTGTAAACAAAGAATAGCCCCCAAGGGAGAAGCGGTTCTCCCTTGGGGGCGTTCCGCTAAGACTCGCCTAACCACCGGCCAAATTCCTCCAGTGTGGTCTTCCCACTCTCGCACTCCGCCTTCTTCTCCCTGGCCTTTTCGCTCCAGGCGTAAAATTCCTCCTGCGTCAGCCGCCCGGACTTAATCCACGCGAAACGCTTCTTGTACTCCCGACGGTAAACCTTGAACACCTCATCTCCGCTCTTGCTCTTCTCCCACACCCGGAACGCGCCGATCTCCTTGCAGGTGCGCCCCTTCTCGTCAAAAGGCCGGTCGCAATACTCGATACCGCCGTGTCCCGTCACCGCAAACAGCCGCCCGCAGTTTTTGCACGCCCGCATCTTGATTTCCCGCTTCAGGCACTCCCGGAGATGGTAATCAATCAGGTCATATACCGTCTCCGGGCACAAAATTTCCGCGAAGGTCTCCCGGTACAGCAGCTCGTAGTTCATCCGCTGCGGCTGAAAACGAAACAGTTCCCTCCCCGCCTGCTCCGCCGCAAGGTAGCACGCAGTCATTTTTTCGTCTACAGAGCACTCGCCGGTATCCGTGACCCAAATTTGAGTGAGCAGCTCCAGCGCCTGCTGTTGAAGCGTCAGGAGCTTATCCGGCATCTCGTCCAGGTACTCCGCCTGCAAAAAGTTCTGCGGGAACTCGTAGCCCATGTACCACGCCCGGTCCAGGCGAAGTTTCCAGTCCAGACGAAGCAATTCAAAGTAGACGTGAGCGTCCGCCAAATCGCAAAAAAGTTTGTAGGTCCTCTCTGATTCCTCCCGGCTCTTTTCCGTGATAACCCTGCGCACTCCGTCGGCCAAGCCTTGAAAGACCGGCCTCATCTGTTCGATGTCCAAGTACAGAAAAGAAAGCAAGCTCTCTGGAAATACCGTAGCCCTCGTAGACATCTGCTGGTCGTTCAGTTCCTCCTCTATAAACGCATAGAGCTCCCTGCCATTTGTGATGCAGGTCTTGAATTGAAAAGAAAGCATAGAGGCCTCCATTTTAGACTTAATTAAATTATTTTTCAAATAGGACTTGACATGTGCTCAAGGCTGTGTTACACTGCCAGCAAGAAAGACCTATCGTCTGTATTTTTTTATTCAGTCTACATTATGACAATCGAAAAGTCAAGCATTGTTTGGAGGAAGTGAAAATGAAGGAATCCGTCTACAAGACCTACGAGGAACTGCCACTGTTCCTCAACGCAAAAATGGTAGCGCAGGTGTTGGGTATCGCTCCATCCAGCGCCTACGAGCTGATGCATGAATCAAATTTCCCCGTCTTGAAAGTTGGCAGCAGGATGGTGGTGCCCAAGGAGAAGTTCATCCAGTGGGTGGAACGGAACACGGGAGGTGACAGCTGATGCTCTGGCAGTACACAAAACGAGATGCGGTCAAGAACTTTTTCCCTCTGCCCAACGAGATTTTTTCTCTGGGTCTGTCCTCCGGCGCACTGGCGGTCTACTCCTACCTGCTCTACTGTGAGGACCGCAAGACCTACCAGTGCTATCCGAGCTGCCATTCCATTGGCAAGGCCGTCCACATGAGCGTCAACACCGTGCGGAAGTATGTTGCGGAGCTAGAGGGCCGAGGGCTAATCATCACAGAGCCAACGTCCATCATCACAAGAGATGGCCGCAAGCACAACGGTACTCTGCGCTACACCATCCTGCCGATCCAAAACGCAGTGGACCTCTACAACCAACGACAACTCTGGCGGCTGGAGGAAACAGTTGAGCAGATGCGTGTCAGCAAGGAGCTAGAGGGTAATGAGGAACACCCAGCGTGAGCGCCTGTGAGCCGCTATGTACGATTCTTTTCCCAAAGGCACGGCAGGGACCCCAGGGAAGCAGTCTGCACCAAAATGCGGTGGTTTACGAGGGACGAAAGAAAAGCAGGAGAAAGCCCTGGCGCTTTCCGTGCGCCAGGGCGGGTACTTCTGCCCGCAGTGCGGGCAGTTGCGGGGACGAAGGCTGACGCTTTTTTGACGGAGGAGAAAACCGATTGACGCTGATATTTCCAAAAGTCCTCCTAAACCCCGCCGTTGAAGGGTTTCGCATGACGCTAATTTGAAATAAGGGGGAAATTCCGGCATGAACGAAGATAAAAAGCGGCACACGGTCTGGCTCACGCCAGATGCGTGGAGCCAGGTAGAAACCAGCTATACCAAAGACAACTGTACCACGAAAAACGAGTACATCGAAAAGGCCATCCGATTCTACACCGGCTACCTAAATACCCAAAACGCCGCCAGCTATCTCCCGCGTGTCCTTGCGGATGTGCTGGACGGCAAGCTGGGGGCGCTGGGTACTCGGATTGGCAAACTGCTGTTCAAGCTGGTTGTGGAGCAGGACATGATCGCAAACATCACGGCGGCGGTGAATGAGGTCCACCTGGATGACGTGGAACGTCTGCGGGCGCGGTGCATCAGGGAAATTCGACAGACCAATGGGGTGATCAATCTTGAGGACGCCGTCAGGTATCAGAATGGATGGGATGATCAATGGTCAGGCTGATTCAAAAGAGCGGTTACATCAAGACCGGCAGCGCCTCCGGGTATATGAAGTATATCGCCACACGTGAACGGGTAGAGAAGCTGGAGGGGAGCGGCCCAGTGACGACGGGCCAGCGTCAGCTCATCGAAAATCTGCTTCGGGATTTTCCTGATGCCGCTGAGCTGGAAGAGTACAGCGACTATTGTTCAGCGACAACCACTGGCAGCGCCTCCTCGTTAATCTCTGCGGTATTGGATACCAACGCCCACAGACTTACCGATAGAGACGGCTACATGAAGTACATCGCCACCCGGCCTCGAGTGGAGCGTCATGGTGAGCACGGCCTGTTCAGCAGCCGGCCAGCGTCACTGAACGCCGCACTCAGAGAAGTCGAACAGTACACCGGAAACGTGTGGACGTTTATCTGGTCCCTGCGGCGGGAAGACGCGGCCCGGCTTGGCTATGACCGCGCGGAGAGCTGGCGAAAACTGATCAAGGCTCATCAAGTCGAAATAGCGGAAGCCATGAAGATTCCGCCGGACCGGCTCTGCTGGTACGCCGCCTTCCACGATGAAGGTCATCACCCCCATGTCCACGCCATGGTCTGGTCTGCTGATCCAACGCGGGGGCGACTGACCAAAGCGGGCGTCAAGATGATTCGCTCTAAACTCACCAATGATATTTTTCAGGATGAGATGTACACACTCTATCAAGAAAAAGATGTTTCCTACAAGGAGCTTGTCGCAGCGGTGCGCCGAACCATGAAAGACCTACTGGAGAAGATGCGTTCAGGTTCCTGCGGTAGCCCAATAATTGAAAACAAGCTGCTGGAGTTGGCGCAGTCTCTGGAAACTGTCAAAGGCAAAAAGGTCTACGGCTATTTGAAAAAGTCCGTCAAGGCTCAGGTGGACGCTGTCGTGGATGAGCTGGCGAAGCTCCCGGAGGTGGTGGAATGCTATGAAGTCTGGAACGGTCTGCGTGATGAACTGGAGAACTACTATAAGGATACGCCTCGCCGACGGGTGCCGCTCTCACAGCAGAAAGAATTCCGCGCGATCAAGAATCTGGTAATCCGGGAGGCTGAGAATCTACGATTGGGCGTGTTCACCTTTGAGGATGCGGAGATGAACGATGAGCCGGAAGGGGTCTCTGAAATCCTGCCGCAAGGCGTTGAATACAACGAAGTGCTGGAGTACCGTCAAGCAGCAACACTGCTCTGCGATGACGATGTCACGTGGGCAGAAAAACGAGAAGCGGTAAAAACGTTGGAACTATTGTGGAACAAGGGATTTATCGCGGCGGCGTATCACTTAGGCAAGGCGTACCGGGATGGTCTTGGCGTGCTGCCGGATGATGAAAAAGCGGAGGAATGGTTCCGACGCTCTGCCGCGATAGGGGGCGCACAGCCGCAGTATGCGCTGGGAAAGTTTCTCCAGCGACAAGAACGAATGGGCGAAGCGGCCTCGTGGTATGAGCGCGCCTGTGAATCGGGAAACCAGTATGCTCCGTACCACCTGGGGAAGATGTGCCTTCTGGGTGTTGGGGTTCCGAAAGATATAGAAAGGGCGGTTCAGCTGCTGGGTGACTCCGCCAGTCAGGGGAATCAATATGCTCAGTATGTTCTCGGCAAACTGTATCTCCAGGGTAAGGACGTAGGACAAGATCAAGACGCGGCGGAGTACTGGCTGACGCAATCTGCCGCTCAAGGCAACAGCTGCGCACAGTTCCTCCTGGACCATCGGCAGCGCGACCCTTCTGTTCTCCTCTGTACTATGAGACTACTCCATCACATGAGCAACATTTTTTGGGAGACGCTTGCGCCACCCAATCCTGCGGGCGGTCACGTGGAGAGCAAGCTCATGCGGCGAATCCGTGAGAAGAAGATCGCCATGGGTCACACGGCGGATGATCATGAGGACTACCAGGGTCCCTCGATGTCCATGTAACACAGTGCAATATCTGAGCGGCAGTAAACAAAGAATAGGGCGGGCCAATCCACGTAAAAAATCAGTAGCTTTTCAAGGCAAGGTGTGGTATGTTGTGTAGCTACAAGGAGGTGCAAATCCATGGCAAAGAAACGCGCAAACGGCGAAGGAAATATTCGCAAACGTAAGGACGGCCGCTGGGAAGGCCGCTACACCGCTGGCTACGATCCAGATACCGGAAAGCGGATCATCAAAAACGTCCTAGGTAAAACTCAGGCGGAGGTCAAAGAGAAGCTGTCTCAGGCACAGCAAGAGTCCGCTGGTCTGGATGTAGGCCACAGCGAAGACTACACAGTTGCCACCTGGCTCCGCAGCTGGTACGAACTCTACGCCAAGCCTAATGTCCGACCAGCTACTGCCGACCGCTACCTTCTGATTATTGAGACCTACACCGTCCCACGCATCGGCAAGATCAAGCTTCGAAAGCTGACCTCCCGTGACCTCCAGAAGCTTTACAAGGATTTGATGGAACACGGCAGAGTCCAGAAGAGAAGCGGCAAGGGCAACCCCGGACTGAGCAGTACTACAGTCAGAAGTGTCCACCTCACCCTGCACTGTGCTTTCGAGAGAGCAGTAAAAGAGAGGTTAATCCCTCGCAACCCAACCGACGACTGTATCGCGCCCAAGGTACAGAAGGTGGAGATGAAGACGCTGCTCCCCGAACACCTCAAGTCTTATCTGGACGCAGCCGACGCCAGAGATGTCCTGCCCATGTTTTATCTGGAGCTGATCAGCGGTCTGCGGAAAGGTGAACTGGTAGCGCTCCTCTGGTCTGACCTTGATGCGGAACACAAGACCATCTCCGTCAGCAAGCAGTACGTCCGAAACCCAAGCGGAGAGGTAATGCTCTCCAGGCCAAAGACAGAAACCTCGGTGCGGCAAGTATCCATCCCGCAAGATGCGGTCGATCTGCTGATTCAGGAGCACGGCAAGCACCCGGACAACCAGTACATGTTCCCCTCGCCGGTAACCGGAGAGATGTACCACCCGGACTCAATCGTAAAACTCCACGAGAAGATTCTGAAAGACGCAGGGCTAGAGCATATTCGCTTCCACGACCTCAGACACACTTTCGCCACCCTGGCCCTCCAAAACGGTGTGGATGTGAAAACCGTCAGCAGCATGCTGGGGCACTATGACGCCGGATTCACCCTCCGCACCTATACCCATGCTACCCGGCAAATGCAGAATCAGGCTGCGGAAACCATGGGGAATTTTATGGCGAAGGTCATGTAAAACCACCGCAGAGAATAAAAGCACCAGGCAGGAGGGCAAAACTTCCTGTCTGGTGCTTTCCGTCCCTCTCCGGACATTTCCGCATGTGGGTCACGGTGTGGGTCAGGCCGGTTGACCCAGGTTCTGACCCACACAAAATCTCACAAAACTGCAACAAAAACTCCCAAAATCGAAAGATTTCGGGAGTTTTCTGGAGCTGCTGGGCGGATTCGAACCGCCGACCTCATCCTTACCAAGGATGCGCTCTACCGACTGAGCTACAGCAGCAAATATGGCGACCCGGAACGGGCTCGAACCGTCGACCTCTAGCGTGACAGGCTAGCGTTCTAACCAACTGAACTACCGGGCCATATGAAGATCTATCGCAATACGGCAAAGCCGTAGAATTGTATGGCAGGGGCAGAAGGACTTGAACCCTCGGCACGCGGTTTTGGAGACCGCTGCTCTACCAACTGAGCTATACCCCTATTTCGCTTCAGGAGTACCCCGGGGCGAACAACCATCTGGTGGGCCTTCGGGGACTCGAACCCGGGACCGGCCGGTTATGAGCCGGCTGCTCTAACCAACTGAGCTAAAGGCCCGTGCTGCTCTTTTTCAAAAGAGCGGAATTGCCGCCACCGGCGTGGCGGCAATTCGCTTGGCTCCCCCTGTTGGGCTCGAACCAACAACCCCGCGGTTAACAGCCGCGTGCTCTACCATTGAGCTAAGGAGGAATATACAGGCCCCAGCCCTATCGGGCCAAGACCTGTGTTGGCGCCACCTATCTTCCCGGGCCGTCGCCAGCCAAGTATTGTGGGCAGAAACGAGCTTAACTACCGTGTTCGGAATGGGAACGGGTGGACCCTCGTTCTAATCAGCACCAACTTCGTCGGGGCAAACTGCGCTTGCCGCGCTCCCGCCGTAAGCCTTCGGCTTTCGTCGGGAGCTTGCTTCGCTCCGTTGCCCCTCCTCTTCCACAAAAATCCGAGAATTTTTGTGGAGCTGAGGCGCGAAGAGCTTCGCATTCGCTCCGTATGTTAACTGGGTAAGACCCAGACAACAAACTATTATATGACGCTTCTATTCAATTGTCAAGCACTTTCTTCTTGGAGAAAGTTTGGTGACCCGTACCGGATTCGAACCGATGTTAACGGCGTGAGAGGCCGCTGTCTTAACCACTTGACCAACGGGCCGCGTCGTCGGGACCTTTGAGAGGATTTCTCTGAACCAGGTGTATCCCCTGGATACACCCAGCTCAGAACTGGTGCACCTTCACGGACTCGAACCGGGGACCCACTGATTAAGAGTCAGTTGCTCTACCAACTGAGCTAAAGGTGCATACCCTTCCAGGTACACTGCCTGCACCCTCAAAACCGAACAATGTGATTACTTATCTTTCAGGCTGCCTGCATTTCTTTGTAGGTCAAGCCCTCGGGCTATTAGTACCGGTCAGCTGCATGCATTACTGCACTTCCACCTCCGGCCTATCAACCAGGTAGTCTTCCTGGACCCTTACCTCTCTAGGAGTGAGAGATCTCATCTTAGGGGGAGTTTCACGCTTAGATGCTTTCAGCGTTTATCTCGTCCATACGTAGCTACCCAGCTGTGCCGTTGGCACGACAACTGGTGCACCAGAGGTATGTCCATCCCGGTCCTCTCGTACTAAGGACAGCTCCCTTCAAATCTCTTACGCCCGCAACAGATAGGGACCGAACTGTCTCACGACGTTCTGAACCCAGCTCGCGTGCCACTTTAATCGGCGAACAGCCGAACCCTTGGGACCGAATACAGCCCCAGGATGTGACGAGCCGACATCGAGGTGCCAAACCTCCCCGTCGCTGTGGACGCTTGGGGGAGATCAGCCTGTTATCCCCAGGGTAGCTTTTATCCGTTGAGCGATGGCATTTCCACTCACATACCACCGGATCACTAACTCCAACTTTCGTTACTGCTCGACCCGTCGGTCTCGCAGTTAGGCTCGTTTATGCGTTTACACTCAATGCACGATTTCCGTCCGTGCTGAACGAACCTTTGAGCGCCTCCGTTACTCTTTTGGAGGCGACCGCCCCAGTCAAACTGCCCACCTAACAGTGTCCCCCGACCCGATTCAGGGCCGCAGGTTAGAAAACCAGCAATACAAGAGTGGTATCCCAAGGTCGACTCCACCAAAGCTGACGCCCTGGCTTCTAAGTCTCCCACCTATCCTGTACATGCATTACCAATCTTCAGTATTAAGCTACAGTAAAGCTCCATGGGGTCTTTCCGTCTAGTTGCGGGTAACTGGCATCTTCACCAGTACTACAATTTCGCCGGGTGGGCTGTCGAGACAGTGCCCAAATCATTACGCCATTCGTGCGGGTCAGAACTTACCTGACAAGGAATTTCGCTACCTTAGGACCGTTATAGTTACGGCCGCCGTTTACTGGGGCTTCAATTCAGACCTTCGGGTTTCCCCTAAGCCCTCCTCTTAACCTTCCAGCACCGGGCAGGCGTCAGCCCATATACGTCATCTTTCGATTTAGCATAGACCTGTGTTTTTGGTAAACAGTTGCTTGGGCCTATTCACTGCGGCCTCTTGCGAGGCTCCC
>Ga0224748_10216_pt1 | contig 16210 bp, 20 predicted proteins | sample LIM_F_Water_Neg_FD_182074 | JGI IMG/M metagenome (GOLD analysis project Ga0224748, IMG submission 182074) | Enriched cells from gastrointestinal tract of the lab mouse from Pacific Northwest National Laboratory (PNNL), Richland, Washington... | ecosystem: Host-associated > Mammals > Digestive...
CCAACGTGTTTTTTGTCATCAGGATTTAATCCCACGAGTTCCATGTATTTTCGTATTTCATCTTCCTTAACCTTCCCCCTGACAGACGCTAAATATTTCAGATTTTTTAACCCTGAATATCTTGGCAGAAAACCCGGTGCCTCAATGATAAATCCTACATTTTCCGGGTAATCCACATCTTTTCCAATAACCTTGCCGCCAACTGTCACTGTCCCCGCCTGGGGATACAGTAAGCCGCAGATACATTTGAGCAGAACTGTTTTACCGGAACCATTTCTTCCTACAATTCCATATATTTTCCCCATTTCAAATTTAACGTATACGGTTTTTAAAACCTCCTGATCGCCAAACGTTTTCGTCACATTTTCTACAAAAATCTCACAGTTATCTTCCATAAATATGCCCCCTGCTGATTCTACTGATTACTTTTTCCTTATAATTTGCAGCCACACATAATGCACTGAGGCTTATGATTGCAATCATGAAAAATTTCTCTGCGTATGCCAGATTGATTCCCCATTTTGGTGCAAAACCATTAAACAATTCCAGCTGCGTCAGGCTTACCGGCGAAAACCCATATGCCCAGTCCAGCCAGTCATTTGAAACACATATATCCAAAACAGCAATTAACGCCCCAATGAATGTTCCCACTGACTTAGCGGTCATCTTATTCCCAAAATAGATAATCAGTCCAATACACAGAATACAGGAAAATTCCAGCAAGATACTTATAACCAGCGCATCAACAGGCTCATATTGCCGTATAATATTCTGAGATACTGACAATTCCACGCCGAACTCTGCTCCGGCATTTGTTTTCCCCAACGTCCCCCAAATCTTGCCCCATTCGTTTGACCATGTAATATGCCCAAGAAAAGGAATCATCGCTGCAGCAGCCAGACAAGCAGTATAAAGAATTGATGTTTTTAAAATATAAAAAATCTGCCCCAATCCCCATGACAGTTTTCCCGCTCTGGAAATCATATATTGATAGGACTCATCCTCAAACGGGGCATTACAAAACAAAATAACCGCACAAGCCGCTATAACAAACTGAATCCTGTAATTATTGATTAAAAACACAAATGCAAACGGTGTGGCATCTATCTGCACGCTCTGGCTAAAGGTTAATACAGCAGAAAGGCTTTCCATCACATACAACACAACAATTATCAGGATAAACGGTATTCTGACATTTTTCCACAATATTCTCATATTATATCTTGATACCTTATTTGCTTTCATAAAGCATTCCATCTTTAAGTCCTCTTGCCATCTTTCTCGTAAAAACACATCCCATCAGAAAAAACAAAACACCTGAAACAATGGCAGCAATCATAACTGTGTATCCACTGTCCTTAACCACGGTTCTGCCTATCAAAATCTGATCAAGCCGCCATTTATCATCAATGGATAACATCTGGCTTATCCTGACAATCACATAGCTCCCAAAAAATGGAAACATCGTAATGACTAATCTGTCCGTTAAATATAATGATGCAAACAGGGAAACTCCAGCCCATATCATTCCACGCATAAATCCAAGCGCTGCCTCTGTCATGCAGTAACGGACCGGGGAATGAACCGCCAGCCATTTATGGAATAAATCTGCGGTATCGGCAGCTGATGTTTCATAATAATCACTTGTCATCGGAAATCTCGTACACAAAAACAGGATCAGCAAAACCGTACCAAATGCGACAACCAGTCCGCCCATCAGGATATTTACGATATATTTCACAACACTATATCTTCGCATTCCCTCTCTGGAAACAATATACGCAACCGCCCTGCTCTTTCTTTCCTCGCAAAAACTGGCTGCAAAAGGAAGTGTCGCAAAAACTGGCAATATATATTTTCTGCACATTCCTCCGAAGGCGGAATTGCTCGTAAAATAATATACACACCAGACGCTATTGCCGCTTTGCATTGCACTTATCAAATCATTCCATGAATCAAAGCAGATGCAAAACATAACGCCAATAATTGCTATAACAGCGCTTATATTTATTGCCCTCTTCCATTCATTTATGAATACTCTTTTCACGAAATTTCCTCTCCTGTGATTGCGTTAAACCGAATTGAATATCTGCTGTCTTCAACCGATTGTCCATCTACTTCAAATTCAACGCACCATACCGGAATCAAATCCATTTCCGTAAAGGAATCCTCTCTCAGAAGTGGGAAATACTCCATCCAGATATTTTTTGCCTTAAACTCGCTTGATAAAATGACATCACCAAATTTTTTCATGATCGCTTCTTTGATGCCGTCCTCACCTATAATAGCTGTTTCCTTCTGATGTTCCTCATAAGGCTCAAACATTCCCATCATGCTTATCATTTCAATCCCATTATTTGATAACAACACCGTTACAGCAGCCGGATAAGCTAGAAATCTCTCGCTCGTTTGTCTCAAATTTGGCTCATTTCGGTATACGGGAATCCCATTTACATTCATTCGAAAAATGATTCTGTATACTTCCAGATCTTGTTCAAATGTATCGCTTCCATATCCCTTTGCTGACAAAAACTGATAATCGCTATCTTCCATAATTGCCTTTTTCACGTTCTCAAAATCCACTGAATCCATAGCAACCACATCAAGAGCTTCCAGTTCTCCGCCCACGCCAAACATTCCTACCATGTTTTGTATCCATGCAACAGCATCTGCCTGAGACATAAAAGGCAGATCCCTGTCATCTGTCAATCCCATCTCCCCCGCATAGGAACAGTAGGTGTCCAAATGATTTGCCATATCATTTCTTTGATAGGTAAGCGAGCCACCCGTAAATTCGTCGCTCCCATCATCAACAGCAAGGTTCCCTTCCGCATTTTGCCCTATTGCTTCCTGCACTTTATTATAGTCAAATCTTTTTAACTGCGCAGCATATTCATAAAGGTTATTTTCCGGCATTTTCAATTCTGCACTGATGAACAGATTTTCATCCAGTTTTTCATCTATGAAAACTGCTGTGTCCTGTCCCTCTTTGGAATCAACATTTGTTTCGTCCTGTGATTCAACAATTTGAGTGTCTGTATCCAAACTCTCAAAATCAATATTTGATTGTTCTTCACTTTGAGATGTATGAGCACAACCGCCTAATAATGTCAGAAGAACCACCATACCTATTACAGTTTCTATCATTTTTTTAATCTTTTTCATCTTAACCTCCACTTATCTTGACTTATTTTGCATATTAATCTCCATGCCGCCCTTGGCGGCTCAAATAGGAATGAAAAACGCTGTCCTTTGCGTTTTTCCTGTGTGAAACTTAATACTTCTTAGGCAGTGTCTTTTGCTGCCTTAGAAGTATTTTTCACACTACTCTCCATGCCGCCCTTGGCGGCTCAAATAGGAATGAAAAACGCTGTCCTTTGCGTTTTTCCTGTGTGAAACTTAATACTTCTTAGGCAGTGTCTTTTGCTGCCTTAGAAGTATTTTTCACACTACTCTCCATGCCGCCCTTGGCGGCTCAAATAGGAATGAAAAACGCTGTCCTTTGCGTTTTTCCTGTGTGAAACTTAATACTTCTTAGGCAGTGTCTTTTGCTGCCTTAGAAGTATTTTTCACACTACTCTTTCGACTGAAAAGCGCTTTTTCCTTGTTCCGAAAAATGACTTTATCACGAAAATGAACGCTGTGCCGTTTCTTGTCATAATTAATATATATTTTTGTAAAAATTGATAAGAGCATGACCAGAATATAGCCATGCTCTTATTGTTCCTATTATTTTTTAGTATTTTTATTCGCCTTTACAACCCATTTTCCATTCTTGCCATATACAGTAGCAGATTGACGCAGAATATGCCCTCCTGTGCCGTGACTGCCATTGTACCATTATACTTCTCCACAATCTTCTTCACATTTTTCAATCCGATTCCATGCTGTTCCGTAAAAGGCTTCGTTGTCTTTAAGATCGTATCCTTTCTATTCTGTTTCTCGCACAAGGTACAGGAGGATTCAAAACTATTCTCAATTTTTACCTTTAGAATCCCTCTTTTCAATTTAATATGAACGCTCAGATATTTATTTTCCGTCTTGCCGGCTGCATCAATCGCATTTTCAAGCAGGTTTCCCAACATGACATTGATATCAAAAGAATGTCTGACTTTTTCCGGCAGCATTACTTTTATATCCACAGTTTTCAGTTCCTTCTCAGCCTTCTGGAGCATAAAATTGAGTACGCTGTCAATCTCCAGATTTCCAGATGCAACAATCTCATTGGGATTCTTGAGAAATGAATTCATCTCATCAATGTACTTCTGTATTTCTGCTACGTCATGTTTATTCGCCAACAGCATCAATTCGTTGAGATGATGTTTTATATCATGCCGTAAGGCTTTTATCTTTTCTTCTCCCCTCAGAACAACATTCAGTTGGTTTGCGTATGCCTGTAACTGCGTCTTCAGCATTTCCATCTCATATTGCTGTGAAATAGAATGCAGCAATAAATTATACAGATACAGCATAAGAAAATTTGCAATCAACAGACCAATGCTCACAATGGTAAGCCCTATGTCTGTACACGTATCAGTATAAATCAACAGAGTAATGACTATAATACTGCATATGGGCATCAGCACCAACGAAATATTTTGAGCATCCTCTGCATCTTTATGAATTGTAATCATTTTTTCTATCACTAACTCACACATGAAAATCAGAAATAACGAGATGACTGCATAAATCTGATTATAGGCTCCCCCATCCCGGTAATTGACAAATAAGGATGTAGCTGCCACATCACAGCCGCAATTTACCAAATAAATCGTACCGGTAATAAACAGATTTGTCCTGACGGACTTCGTATACAACCATACGATTGCACCGATTCCCATCAGATTACATATCATATTAATCCATACTGTGTGAAATTCCCAAAATAACACAGTATTTATAACATAAAAACAACCATAGACAATGTGTTTCTTCTTTTTGTCTACGTCTACCCCCAAAAAGATTGACGCACATCTGCCAATCAGAAATATCCGAAAAAGATTGGTCAGCGCACAAATCATAAAATCAAGCATATCTATTCCTCCCTTAAAAGTTCATCTCTCACAAGTTTTCGATTTGCCAGACTGATTGTCAATATCGTGCCATCTACCAATTCCACCATCTCATATGTGTATCGGAAAACATATTCTTTGTTTATGATATAAGACTGATGTATCACAATAAAATCCTCTGACAGGCATTTCACAACATTTTTTAGTTTGCCATAAAATTCAAATGCTGCTTTCATGGTTACAACCTTTACCTTACGCCCCTTGCTTTCAAGATAAACAATATCTCCCATAGGAATGTAATAGTAATCTTTTCCGCGTTGAAATTCAAACCTTTCGTTTCTCTTTTTTGCAATTTTGAGTGCCATACCCATAACTTCATTAATCTGCTCCTGCAAGATTGGTTTAATCAGAAAATCCAAAGGCTGTGTTTTGAATAATTGCTGTGCATAGGATGCTTTTCCCGAAATATATACAATCTGCAATCCCATATTATCCAATTGGTTTCTGATATAAGTACCGACTTCAATACCTGTCATTTTAAAAAGTTCTATATCCAGAAAAAGAAGATCCAGATAACCGCCTGATGCCAGATAGTCTCTTAAGCTTTCTCCTGTATACCAAATATTTGTATCGACTTGAATATTCTTTTCTTGTGCATATTGCAAAAGCATATTTTCAATAGATGTACAAATATTCTCTCCATCATCACAAATTCCAATGTTATACATACTGCACCTCGTAATATTATTTACGCTAAAACAATATATCTTTCACAGTTAAAATTTAACGCTGCATGTGATTATATCGCCAGGAAACAGCGATGTCAAACGATATTGAGCATAAGAATACTCATATCCTCCTAAATTTCTGTATCAAAAAAGGACTGCATCTCGCAATCCTCTTTCACCAGTGTGTTCCTGCCCTGTAGGATGGTGATACATTTACTCATTATTTGGTTCACCCACACTATAATTCTGTGTTGCAACAGGATTGTTGGGATTATCATAACACCTTTCAATAACCGGCTCTCCTACACTATAATTTTGCTCAGAGACAGGATTATTAGAGTCGTCATAGCTTTGTTCCGGTTTACTGCCGGTAACAGGCTCTCCCATATTATCATTTTGTTCGGAAACAGGAATGTTGGAATTATCCTGTTTCTGTTCCGGCTTGCTCTCAAAAACAGGCTCTCCTGCATTACAATTTTGTTCGGAAAAGGGAATACTGTAATTGTCATTCCTCTGTTCTGGTTCATTCTCAATAGCGGACGTATCCATATTGTTATCCTGTTTTGAAACAGAGGGATTTATGTCAACATTATCCTGCTCTGATGTACTCTCAATCGGCTCGCCAATATCATAACTTTGCACGGAAACAGGTATTTGAGAATCATCATCACTCTTTCTGATATAATCAGCGCAAACGATAAACGCTGACATAAACATTATAGCTGCACCACAAAGTACAATCAATTTTTTCATTTTTCGTCCTCCATAAGTTAATTAAGAATTGATATATTGTCACTTTCATAAATGATAGATGCCACCCCATAATTGTCATCTCTCCTGCTACAATACAACCACCCGGCCGGAAGGATATTCCCCGTTCCATGAACACGGAAAATACCCTTCCTTATAGATTTCTGCCAATATGGTAAAAAAACAGGCGTATCCAATACTTTTTCCACACACGCCCACGCCATATCCCGCTTAATCCTGTCAAAAAGTTCGTCGTCCAAGTGCTGTCTGACGATAAATTCGCCGAACTTTTCCCAAACAGTATCGCCGATCGCGGCGGAAACAGTTTCAAAAACATCATCAATAGCATCATCACCGATTTTTTTCGCCTAACATACCCAGCAGTTCGACGTCGCTGTATGTAATGGAAGAAACGCTGACAATGCCGCCGAAAGACAACAGTTCCTTTTTTCCCATGGCCGCAAAATCATACAAACCATACGGATAGCCCGCCGGATTTGGTATATCCAGCTTTCCTGCCGCCGTTGCCTCGATACGGTATTTATTATTCACGCAAAGGATAAACGGCATTTCAAAATCAATGGCAATCCTGCCGCCGCTTTTGCAAACGTCCGTTACGAAAAAATCCTCGCTGTCTTGAATCTCTGCGCATTCGGCAGCGACACCGTTCTCCATGCCCGCCTTTTGCAAAAGAACATCCGCTTCATTCCTGCTTTCAATATGGGCACACACAGTTTCCCACAGAAGCGTTGTCCGCAGATTTTCGATAAGTTCATCTCTGTCCATTTACGCTTCGCCGTCCTCGTCATTTTCTTCCTCAACCAATGAATTGATAAATATTGTAATCGTCTCTGCCAGATAGGTCACATGGTCCTCCGGATTCTCGCCATATTCAAACTCGTGATCATAATAATAGATTGCGCCGTAATCCTCCTCTCTTACGCTGAAGCAGAAAAGGTTTCCGCCATCTTCATCGGCAAACGGAATCAGCCAGTTTGGAATTGCTTCATCTTCCCTCAAAAGCCTCAGCATATTTTCCACAGACCGCTTTTTTTCACCGCATACGGGAATAAACCAACCGACAATATACGCATTGCCGCTTTTGTCTGTGAAAACGGGCTTTTCCGGGTATCCTCCGTTATAAGCCAAGAGTGCTCCCTCACCGTCGCCGGAATTTTCACCTGAAATTTTTGCTCGATACAATCCAAATCTTCTGCCTTTGCCTTTCCGAGTTCACATAAAATCCGATTGTCATACATAATGTGCCGTCTCCTTTCTTTGATTTATAGTTCGCATTTTGTTTCAACAGCCTTCAAAAGAGCCTGAAAATATTCGTCTTGGGTACGATTGTAATCATCCCTGCAAGGGACATAGCCGAAAATATCTCTGTATTGAACGTCAACAATAGAAACGATCTCATCTACCTTATTTATACCAATGCACCCAACTTACCCAAAAAACGGCGGCTCCCCGGTCATCCGGAGCCGCCCATGCCCCCTTCTGTCTGCCACGCTTTTAAGGCTGTATCGGAACCAATGCCACCCCGGCCGGCGAATGGGCATCTGCTATTTTCTATTACTTACAGCACCTTACTGTAGGGCATCTTCCAACATTTTATCAAGCATCCTCTCAAAATCATGAAATTCTTCACTGATTTCTCCTGACGGATTATCCAACTCATAATACATCTTCGTCTTTAAATCATAAACATACCAGCTTATACTGCCTTCGCCTAAAAAAAGATATTGTTTTTGCCATTCATTTTCATACCAGACCTTGTTGCAGTCAATCAGTCCGTTTATATGCTGATTGGGTGCCTCATTCAGTAGCGGTTCATCAACCCCATAAAGAATGAAACCGTTATATTCGATGCCATTTATGGTTCTCAAAATTTTGAGATATTCCTCCGGCAAGGCGATACCCAATTCATCCTTTACGGCCTTTATAAAGGTTCCCGCTTCCTCCTCTGAAATGCCGCAATTGATGTCCCGGCCATATCTTTTTTCTTCTTGTCTGATTTCCTCTAAACGTTCTTTCCACATCTTTATATTCTCCTAACCTGCCTGACTGAAAGCTTCCCGTTCGCATACTCCTCATTGAAATAAACACCCTTATAGCGGGCATCAAAACCATTTTCTTCCCATGCGATGTCACTCTCATCCCAGTCCACCGTCACGATTTCACCAGTGGCCAATCTGACTTCAATATAGTCTATCTCCAGATCTTCTATATCGGTATCGACGCTCAAATAAAGCCTCATGCTCTCATTTCTATGTAAAATACGAATCTATACCATGTCATTTATTGGCAGGAACGTATACGATTATTTTGCCATTCCTCCATCCGCATGGCCAGCCGCCGAGTTTGTATGCCTTGAACAAACTCTCGAAAAATGCGTTTCCCTTTCCGCAGATAAATCTGCTTTTTGCGCACAGTACTATATCGTTGCGCATCTCTTCCTTTACGCTGATGTCATCTATCGGAAACGCAATATCCTTTAACTCAGGAATTTTTATGTCATGTACAATTTTATCTAATTCCGCATAGTTGTCATGCTCATAAATTATCCCTCGCACTTCTGCCATATTATCTTCAATAATATCGACCCATGTTTGTCCTTCAATTTCTTCATACTCTCCGTCAAATGCATTTTCGTATGCTTCGTCATAATCATGTATGACTTCATATTCCTCTGCATTTATCTCAACATCTTCTCTGAAAAACCGTATGTCCCTAATTTCTTTTCTTGTTTCTTCCAACAATTCATAATGAAAATCCATGTCTTTTCCTCCGCAATTCTTGATTTATAATTTTGATTTCTCTCGCAGATATCTTTCGATTTCCGTCTGACCGAGCTGTTTTGCATACTCGCAGGCGTCTGCTTTGTCCACTTCTCCGATTGCATGATATGTTGCAATGTCAATACCATGTTCCACCAAAAATCGGACAACGCTATAATGTCCGCCATATTACTTTGTTCGTTAACCACCTCCGCAGTCCTCAAATCACACTGTCCATTTTATTTTTTAACAGTTCCCAAAATTCTTCTTATCTCCGGCAAGTACTTATTGGAAATATCTCTGTAAACTTTATCTCCTGGTCCGTCCAGCTGCCCTTTCTTCCTTTCCGGCAGCTTTGCAAGTTCTTCTTCGATCTCCCCCATCATATTTGCAGTCAATGCATCATATTCCTTCCGTTTCTCTTCACTCAATTCTTCTCTTAACATATTCACAATCCCTCAAAGCAGACCTTCCTTTATGGCACTGCAGATCATACTTAACGATTCTGTATAGCCCCCTATCAGCTTCCTGTCTTCTTCTGCTGCAGTCTTTAAAAATTCCCGTACCTTTTCTTGCAGATCCAGCCATTCCTGATTCGTTTTCCTTTTTTTATTGCCCGCTATTTCATATACCAGCCTTTCTGCTTCTGTCTGCGGATTGTTCCATCTTTCATTCCATCTTTTGCAATACATAGCAAACTCGTGCGCATCCATTTCGCTTACGTTTACACTTTTACAATACTCGCGAAATTCGAGCAGACCCATTTCGCTTACGTTTCCATCATTCATCTCTCCCATTCCATCCTTTCTGAATCAATGCCATATTCCGTCATCATTTATTTGGTGATTTTTCCAACCAGTATATGTTGACCTCAATTCTATCATCATCTACCTATAAACAAAATCTTTCGCATCGTATGTTATTTTCTGCGGATTTGCTTCTGCGAATATCGCAATTGCGTCCTCTATGTAATCATAAATATCATCATCTGTATATGCAAAAAGCATTGGATTCACCTCATCCTCTGATATTTTTCCTGTATTATATTGATACGCATACATACCGCATTCTTTGATATAATTCAATGCTCCTGTTATTGTTTTCATTTGCTTTTCATCAAACAAATTTGAATCCTGAAGAGTCCCGCTTATAAAATCACAGAACCATTCAAAATTATTGTCCCAATTCAAATTACCATTATCTCTCGCTTCATTTCTAAGTTTCTCAGCTTGTCTAAGTAATTCTCCCTGTAACGAATCTGCCTGACCTCTTTTCGGAACCAATTCTTTCCATATCCTCTTACATGTTTCAATGCGCGATGCTTTATAGTTTCTTATTCCAAGTCTCTTAACAACCATGTACATTGATTCAAAATCGATCAAGTCATCTTGTTTCATCTTCTTTTCTCCCATAACCCCTCCATGATCGGCAAGCCAGGCAGACAGTCACCTCACGATACCATCCCCTTACGGAACTATGTGTGCGACTTTCCCGCACTATGAATATCTCATCATTGCACTCCTTACGATACTGCATTAGGCACTTAACAATGAAACCCTGCACAAAATGGCAAAAATTTGGTTCTGGCTTTTCCAGGTTAGGAATGTATGAGAGCAGTCTTGAAATCCTCATACATTCCAAATGCTGTTTTCAAAATATCCTCCAGATCTTCATATGTCCCAAAGACCGGTTTTTTTATCCGGTAATTAACGTCAATAAGCCGCCTTGAATAGACGCCCCAGGGTTCGCCAAGCAGCAGTTCGCCATTTTCCCTGACTACCCAGACCAAATCGGCCATGCCATCCCGCAGTATGATATGAAAGCCAAATGTAAAAGCATCGGCCTGCTCCTCTGTTATTTTATAAAATTTTTCTTTGGAATGAAACATCGGAGAATACCCTAAATCCCTGATGATACTCATGACCTCATCTCTCTCAACATAAACTAAGCGTTCGTCTGACGGCGTCCTCTCACTGCTGAAGTGACCGGACAATTCTTCATACTGCCTGATAAAGTCCATTTTTAGCAGCGCATTTTTGACTTTAAAATGCAGTTCTGTCATAATTCATCAACCCTTCCTTTCAGTCAGCCATGCCGCTCCCGGATAGAGTTCTCCTGTCCGGGCAGGAAAGAGAAGCTCCCAGCATTTTTCTTTTATGTATTTTCCTGATCAGCTGCTTTAAATTCTTCTCTGTAAGCCTTTGATGACAGATTGGCGGTTGACCGTCTTCACACACATCCAGATATAATTCCTGCAGTCCGGTTGGAAATCTTTTCACAGGATTTCCCGCTGAAATAATGGTTTCATGATTACCTGACATAAATATTCTCCTCGCTGATTGTCATTCCTGCTCTCCATATCCGCCGATAATCTGTTCTCCCTCCCGGTTGTCGGGGATATTGTCAATCGCACGGTATGTCCGCAGGAAAAATTTATTCTCTTCACATCCAAAAACAATGTCAGGCTGTGAATTTTCTGTGGTTCGCAAAAAGCTTCCCTTTATCCTGCGTTATCATTTCAAATCATTTTTTCCCGCAAATATTGTTCAATCTTGTGTCTGCCAAGTTGTTGTGCATATACACAGCCATCTACATGATCCAATTCTCCAATCGGATAAGATTTTGTAATGTCAATTCCATGTTCAACCAGAAATTGAACGACATTATAATACCCTCCATAGATTGCTCCAAATAAAGGATTTTTTGCCGCCTCGCTTACATCAAATTCCGTTCCATGATTATATAAAAATTCAACCATTTCAATCTGGCCGTTTTCCGCCGCACTTCTTATAGGATTGCCGCCGGATATATCTCCGTTCCTGTTCACATCTATTCCGCAGTCAATAAGGTAACTCGCAATATCGATTCTACCATATGAGGCAGCAATATGCAGCCATGAACCAAATACTGTATTTACCGTCAATAAGCCGCCGTTACTCTTGAGCAACTCTTTCACCACATCTAAATTTCCGTTTTTAATGGCATTTCTCATTGTTTTTACAATTTTACTTTGTTCGTTATCCATCGTTTCTGTCTCCGCAGTCTCCAAAACACACTGTCCATTTATTGCTATTTCTTAACAATTCCTAAAATTCTTCTAATCTCCGGCAAGTACTTATTGGAAATATCTCTGTAAACTTTATCTCTTGGTCCATCCAGCTGCCCTTTCCTCCTTTCCGGCATCTTGGCAAGTTCTTCTTCAATCTCCCATCATTTTTGCAGTCAATATGTCATATTCCTTCCGTTTCTCTTCACTCAATTCTTCTCTTAACATATTCATAATCCCTCAAAGCAGACCTTCCTTTATGGCGCTTCAGCCAGCCATGCCGCTCTCGGATATAGTTCTTCTTTTGCTGTTTGTCATTCCTGTCCTCCATATCTGATGATAAACTATTATTCCTCCCAGTTGTCTGGAATATTGTCAATTATGCCGTAACTTCGCATGAAAAATTTATTCTCTTTATATTCAAAAACAACGTCAAACTCTGAATTTTCTGTGGTACACCAATAATTGAAGCTGATCTGGTTTTTTTCTTCCATGTAAATATAATCTAAAATAAAATCAGATTTCTCTTCCTGTGGTGTAGGATTATCTTCCATACTTTGAGAATAATCAATACTAAGTGTGCCTGGGGAACTTGGCAATCTTACATAACCACGCCCATTTTTTTTAATTCTTTTTTTCCAGTGAAACCGCTGTACAGCATTGTCTAATTCACAGATTTGAGTCGCCAAAAACACGATAAACGGCTTCACTTCATCAAAGGAAGCATAACAAGTCTCTAAGTACACTGCAATATCATAATTATCCTCATTAGATATATAGACGCCCCCATCCCCTGTGGCCTGTAATAAATCCGGATCTGTTATAAATTTGGATAGATCTCCATAGCGGTTGAAGCTTGCGCAACGTTCATACATATCACCGCTTTCCTTTCCATCTCTTTCATTCTCAAACGAGCTTAGGTATGAAAAAAAATTCGGGAATACACCAAGCAACGACCTTACCTGTTTCCACAATTTATCGTCATTACAAGAAAAATCAATAGAATATCCATCACATACACTTATTTCAAAAGCATAACTTGCACTATAACAGATGAAATGTGCCTTGTCACTGAACCATGCTTTTTTAATGCCATAAGCTTCCGCCATCTGATTGATAAAAGCCATACGTTCTTCCACTGTATCCCCACAATACGGACATGTCCTGCAATCTTCTATCCTTTTTTTCTCATTGTCACTGCAGACAGACTCACGTTCAAAATCACTATATGTAAATTTTCTGTGGTACATATCAAACGCCTTTCGGAACAGATATTTTTCAAAGCTTTCTGTAACATAGACGCCTTCCCGGTCTGTGACCATTGGATTATCGTCCGCAGCAGATAATTTCATATAAAAACCGGCATCTGCCCAATGATCAGAAAACAGAAAAAAACCTTTTTCTAATTCTTTTCTGAAATAAGAGTCCTTGTCAGACAGAAATTTTAAAACCGTACCAATATCTACCTCACAGCCATCCCATTCATTCTCCAGCAAGCCGCCGTCATTCTGCCCCATTCTTCTTAAATAATAGAGGTAGGCAGCCGGTATCGTATAGTTGTATTCCGCCAAAATATCCTGTAACTGCTGAATCTGTTCTTCTGTTGCAGGTACGCAGCGCGTTACCCATTCCGGGTCAAAACCGGATATGCTGCTGCATAACCGCTCCATCAGGGTATCCAGTGTTCCTTCCTGAAATTCTGCCATATCAAATCCTCCTATTGCTTTTTATATGAGCCATCATGTCCCCGTCTTGATATATGGAAGTCCATGCGCCCGCCCGACAAAGTTCTTCAAGCGAAATCCTCTTTATGCTTCTCCAATATGTCCACATAAAAATCCCAAACCACCTGCTCATGAGTTTCAATCCAGTCATCCGGCAAAAGCTCAATTTTATCCTCCGGATATTGATACTGCTCACAATCTGCCGCCGCCAAACCATAGGGCTCTGCAATTTCGTCATATCCGTTTTCCCGCAAAAATGCTGCCACTCGGGTAATTGTTACGTAGTCGGAATCTCCATACTCATTGCTGTAATAAGTCTCTGCCCCCTCGTGCAGGGTCTGAAACTGCCAGCTGAAAACCTGCATAAATGCCTCCGCCCAAGGCGGCATGGAATCCTCATATTTTTCCACCACATAGTCAAAAAAGTCGCCCAGAACATCGCGGTCCTCATCCACCGTTCCACACCCACCATAGGCGTTTCCTGTTTCTCCCCGATTCTGTATCCGCCTTAAGCCGCTATACAATTCTCTGATATCCATTCATCATTTCCTCCCATTCCGCTTTTTTTACATCATTTTTCCGCAAATATGGTTCAATCTTGTATCTGCCTAAGTTGTTTTGCAAACGCTCTAGGTCTTCTCCAAAAACAAATTTACTTACATCCCGGCGCCGAATTCCTCGATTATGGTGCTCCAAAACCCTTCCACATCCGCAATCGCAGTAGGGTCAATGTCCATAACCACTTGCCGCAAAAACTGTTCTGCATTTTTACGACATTCCTCAAATTCCTCCTCCAACATCTGTTGCCACAAAACCTGTTCTTCCCTTTCATAGTGCTCCTCGAATCCCTCACAATCGGATTTCTCGGGGTAAGGTGTCGTTTCAACGGCTTCTTGGTATGCTTCCATAATCATCTTAAATTTAGGGAAACTCGCAGTACAATAATCGACCAGACAATACCCATCCAGATCGCCAACATAAACACGGCCATCCTCCAACACCATCAAAAACATTCCGCCGTCCGGCCACCGGTCTTCTGCCACGGCGACAAAAGAGAGACCATTGTCCAGTGTTCCGCCCCAGAGTGCATCCGGGGATAAAAATGTAAATTCCCCTACCATTGTTCCTGGTGCCGGAAGAAATTCCCTGACCATTTGAATAATTGGTTTCCACTTTTTTTTACCCAATCCTGCAGCCCTCCTTATTTTTCGTTTTACAGATGCAGTACGCATCATCGCCTTTCATCCGGGTGATTCCTGCACAGGTATCAAGATTGACCTTATCACGCTTACGGCACTCCCTTATCCTTTTCAGTAAATGTGAGCCGCCTGACGCCTCGGCGTTTCCGCCGCAGGAAGCGCTGCACAGAACCACAACAGCTGACAGAATGCCAGACAGGATTTTTTTCTGCTCCATCATTCTTAGTCAAACCAGCAGCAAAGCTGCTTCAGCCGCATCAGGTCGTCTATGCCTTCCAGGGAAACAAATCTGCTTTCTACCACTTCCAGCACCCGCAGCAGGGGCATCGCTCTTAAGAAAGTCATATCCTGATATTCCGCGCTAAAAAGCCGTAGCGCCTCCAGCCCGGTAAACAGGCCGATATCCTGCTGAATGCCCCGGTCTGTCCGCCGCTGCCATTCCTCGTAAGCATCGTCATCACTAAATTTCTCTCGATATGTCTGGCACAGGATGGTTTTCTCGAAAGATTCCCATTCATCCGCAGAATTGTCCCAATCCTCTTCATCATATTCTTCCTCGTATGCTCCCTCATATTGCTCTTTAAATTCTTTCCAGACAGTATATGGCGGAAGCTGAAAAAAACGCTCCCCTGTATTGGATTTTTTGTAATGCCAGGGTTTTTCCTTCGCATAGTCTATGTAAAGCCGGATGAATCTGCCAGTCACAACAGTTTCGCCGTCCGGCTCCCACTCTTCCCCGCCGTCTGTGGTATAGAAGGGGTCCGGCGGCGCTGACGTGCTCAATTCAATCGTGTAGAGGCCGCCAAAGTTACAGTCGCCGATACGCATATACCTGATTCTCTCCATATCGCTTTCGTAAATGTCCTCTTTCTGCAGAAACTTCTTTACCGCGTCCCCAATCCATTTCTGTGTAAATTCAATCTTCTTTTCCTCTTTCATTTCTTCCTCCATTCCGAAGCGTTTTGCGCTGA
>Ga0224748_10217_pt1 | contig 16203 bp, 10 predicted proteins | sample LIM_F_Water_Neg_FD_182074 | JGI IMG/M metagenome (GOLD analysis project Ga0224748, IMG submission 182074) | Enriched cells from gastrointestinal tract of the lab mouse from Pacific Northwest National Laboratory (PNNL), Richland, Washington... | ecosystem: Host-associated > Mammals > Digestive...
GTGTCCCGGTACAGGGCTATGTACTCGGTTTCGTCCGCTTTTCGGAGGAGACACTGGCGCTCCATGCGCAGAGAGAGGATTTTTTCGTCCATTTCTGTTCTTCCTTTCGTTTGTTTCTGGTGTTGGCGCTGTTTTTTGCTGCTCTCGGGCACCGATGTCAGGTTTGGGCATCTGGTGGTAGGCGGCAGAGGAAAGGCCGGGTTTCGGGCAATGAGTCCTGGAGCCTGATGCTTTGGTTCTGTATGGGGTCAGGCATTGTCCGCGCTGTGCCAGGCTCGGCATTGCTCGATTCGGGCCCCATGGGGCGTATCGCCGTGTTCCGGGTCGCAGGAATAGTCGGCCAGCATGTCGCAGGGGATGTCCGGGCATTGTCCGCAGTGCAGGAAGCCTTTCTCCTGGCAGCATTTGGCTACGGGGCATTCCCCGTGGAAAGGGCGTCCCTCTGTCTCGATACAGCCGCCGCAGCCGCAGGTCTCCTTGTATCCGCATCCGGTGCAGTGCAGCCCGCATCTTGAATCAACCATGTCAGTTACCTCCTTTTTTCCTCCACTATACCATTTTGAACATGACAACAGTATGTCATGTTGAGAGGTATATTGCATAACGCCGGAATTGTCCTTGGCGCTTTGTTGGCTTATCACTGCTTGCAAAGCAGGTAAAGGCCCTGCGGTGGGAATTGAACGCTGGCTGGATTTGTGCTATACTATAGGCGGGTCAATTCGATAAAGAGGGATTTGAGGGGCTTTCACTATGAAGAAATTTTCGAAAGACATTCTGCGCGGGATGATTGTAAAGGGGCGCCTTCGGGAAGCGATGGCGTATTTGGAACAGTTCCCGGAAGCGGCAGCACTGTATCAAAAGGGCATGGACTTGTATCAGAAGGAACACTACCTTACTTACGATGTGGACGGGGAATTGAACGAAATACTCCTGGTCTATCAAAAATATTACCGGGATGCCTTTTATCTGGAGCTCTCTGCCCAGGAGGCCGCGCAGCGGCTGCGGGAACGGTTGGCAGAACGGTTCCAGACTGCGCCCGATTTTTCGCTGGACGAGTTGGAGGAAATGGCCGGAGCCGCATTCCGCCGGAAGTCGCTCCATGCCCTGACGGGACGGACCAGTGGGTACTACGGTCCTTACATATGGAAGGACGAGGAACTGAGGCATTACAAGGTGGAGCTGCCGGAGGGTACGCAGGACTACGCAGTTAAATTTCTGGATGGATTCATCATGAAAAGCTGGCTGGACTACATTTCCTTCGGCGAGACAGGTACCGGAGGATGGTCCAACGGCGACGGGCTGATTCACTGCGTCAGAGCCGCCTGGGATCTGGAGTCAGAAGATTTCCAGGTGTCCCTCCTGAAGCACGAAGCCCAGCACGCCATGGACCAGGCCCGTTATAAGGACATCACAAACAAGGAGTTGGAATACCGGGCCAAGCTGGTGGAACTGATTTACTCCAAAGAGCGGAGGATGTTGGAGCGTTTCGTGAGTCAGGCCGACGCAACAAGAGCAGACAATGGGCATGGATTATCCGCTGAGCACATTGTAAGAGGATTCGAGATATGCCTGAAAAAAGACCGCGGCAGGCTGGCCGGGCTCCCTATTGAGACAGTGCAGACAGTCGCCCGGTCGCTTTTTGCAGAGAGCTGTAAAGAAATGGCGGCAAAATACCGCTGATCAGAGATCGTTCTCAGTATAAATCCCGGGCGGCGTCCAGTTCGGCTTTCATCCGCTCCACCATCTCCGGCGGCCCCAGGACTTTCACTTTCCTGCCGAAGCGCAGGAACCATTCCACGGCCTGTTCCCGGGTGGTGAAGCCCCATTCCGCATAGAGCCTGCCGTCTTCCTGCGGGGTGAAGCAGGCGGGGCCGTATTCCTCCACCAGGCGGTATTTCAGGGAGGGGTCGTAGAGGGCGGCGACCATGTAGTCGTCCGTCATGTGGGAGCCGAAGCGCTTTTTCTCCTCCGGGATTTCCCTGGGGGAGAAGGGCTCCTCCGTCACTGTCAGGTTCCACAGGCGGCGCAGCTTGTACAGGCGGAAGTCCTGCCGCTGCCTGCAGAAGCCGAAGACGTACCAGTCAGACCATTTGAAGACCAGCAGGCAGGGCTCTATCAGCTTGTCCGCCTCTCCTTTTTCATAATAATAGCGGAAGGAGATGCACCGGGACGCCTGGATGGCGGCTTTCATCTGCTCCAGTTTGGACGCCAGGTCGTTCTTGTAGTGGGAGGCCAGGTCGATGGCCATATGGTCGTCCAGGCTGACGGCCTGGCTGCCGCCGATCTTCCGGGCCAGAGTTTCACCGGAGGCGGAGCGGGAGACGCTGTCCAGGGACTTCAGTCCCGTGAAGATGGCCGCCAGCTCCTGTTTGGTGAAGACGGTTGTGTCCAGGGAGAAACCCTCCATGATGGAGATGCCGCCGCCCGCCCCCTGGGTGGTGACCAGGGGAATGCCGGCTTTGCAGATGTCCTCGATGTCCCGGTTGATGGTGCGGCGGGACACCTCGAACTTCTCGGCCAGGTAGGGGGCGGTGACGGTCTTTTGCTGCTGCAGGGTGGTGATGATGCCGATCAGGCGGTATATTTTCATGGGTGTGTCGGGCTCAGCTCCAGCGTTCTCTCATAGGACGCGATGACCGCATCGATGACAGCTCCCCGAAAGCCCGCCTCCTCCAGTCTGCGCACGCCCTGTATGGTAGTGCCGCCGGGGGAGCAGACGGCATCCTTTAAGGCGGCGGGATGCTGGCCGGATTCCAGGGCCAGCTTGGCGGTGCCCAAGAGCATCTGGGCCGCCAGCTCCATGGCCTGCTCCCTGGACAGGCCGCAGGCCACCCCGCCGTCCGCCATGGCCTCCAGGAAGATGTCCGCGAAGGCGGGGCCGCAGGCGGAGACAGCGGAGCCCGCGTCCATGCGAAACTCCGGAATGGCGGAGAACCTTCCAGCCCAGGCGAAGGCCTCCAGGAAGGCCTGCAGGTCGCTGTCCGCCACATCCTCGCTGCAGGTGTACTGCACCATCCCCTCCCCGATGGACACCGGGGTGTTGGGCATGATGCGGATCACGGGGTAGCTTCTGCCCGCCAGCTCCCGGATCCGGGCGATGGTCAGCCCCGTGGCCATGGTCACCAGAAGGAAGGGGCTCCTGCGAAGCGCCAGCACAGGGCTGATCTGGGCCAGGACTTCCTCCATGAGCTGGGGCTTCACGCCCAGAACGATGAAATCCGCCTCTCTGGCGATCTCCTGATTGTCCGAGACCCGGGCCTCCAGGGTCTGGGCCAGGGCCAGCGCCTTCTCCGGGGAGCGGTTGGCCAGGAGAATCCGGGAACCATCTATAGTATGCCTGGCGGCCTGGGCCAGGGCGCCGCCCATGTTGCCCGTGCCGATGAAACCAAAAACCGTACTGTTATTATCCATATGACAATTCCTCCTGCTTTCTCCTCCGGATCATTCCCTGATTTGGCCTTCTCCGTAGATTACATACTTACTGCTGGTGAGCTCCTCCAGCCCCATGGGGCCCCTGGCATGCATCTTCTGGGTGGAGATGCCGATCTCCGCCCCCAGGCCAAATTCGCCGCCGTCCGTGAAACGGGTGGAGGCGTTGACATATACCGCCGCGGCGTCCACGGCGTCCAGGAAATGCTGGGCCTTGAAGTAATTGTCCGTGACGATGCACTCCGAATGGCCTGTGCCGTGGGCATTGATGAAGGAGACGGCCTCCTGGCAGTCCCTGACAGTCCGCACCGCCAGGATGTAGTCGTCGTACTCCGCGTCCCAGTCCTCCTCCGACGCGGGGAGGGCCCGTCCGCCCAGGATGCCCAGGGCCTGTCCGTCTGCCCGCAGCTCCACATCATGCCTGTCGAGCAGCGGCAGGGCCTTTGCCCAGAAGGCTCCGGCGATGTCCTCCTGCACCAGCACGCACTCCACGGCATTGCACACGGAGGGGCGGGAGCACTTGGCGTTGTAGAGAATCTCCGCGGCCATGTCCAGGTCCGCCTCGCTGTCCACATAGATATGGCAGACCCCCTCGCCGGTGCGGATGACGGGGACGCTGGCCTCCTTCGCCACTGCCCGGATCAGGCCGGCCCCGCCCCGGGGAATCAGGACGTCCACGTAGCCGTCCAGGTGCATCAGCTCATTGGCGCTCTCCCGGCTGGTGTCCTGGACCAGGCTGATACAGTCCGCGGGCAGCCCCGCGGACACAAGGGCCTCCCGCATGAGGGACGCCGCGCAGCGGTTTGAGTGGATGGCTTCCTTTCCGCCCCGCAGGATACAGGCGTTTCCCGACTTCAGGCACAGTGCCGCGGCGTCCACGGTGACGTTTGGCCGGGCCTCATAGATGATGGCGATGACGCCCAGGGGCACCCTGCGCCTGCCGATGATCAGCCCGTTTGGCCGGGTCTCCATCCTGTCCACCCGTCCGATGGGGTCGGGGAGGGCGCAGATCTGCCGAATCCCGTCCACTATCCCTGCGATGCGCTCCGCCGTCAATGTCAGCCGATCCAGCAGAGAGGAGCGCATCCCGGCCTCCCTGGCGGCGGCTATGTCCCGGGCATTGGCCTGCAGCCACTCCGCCTGCCTGTCTGTGAGTATGTTCGCCATGGCCTGCAGGGCGGCGTTCTTTTTCGCCGTGCCCGCGGTGGCCAGGGGGGAGGCGGCGGATTTTGCGGCCTGCCCCTGCTGTTGTAAGATGGTCATGTAGTCTCCTCCTGGTTTGTCTCGGTAAAAGATTTCCGCCTTTGCGGTCGGACGCTCCAAAGGGCATCCGCCCCGGGGCCCACCTACGCCCCTCCGCGTTTAACTGATACTGCGTCTGCCCACTCCCGCATTCGCAAAACTCGCGCCTGCGCGCTCTTGCGTCTGCATTCGCAGGCGCGTTTTGCTCATTTGGAAGTGGGGTACTAATCCAATGGCTCGGCTGCATTGCAATAGCTTGCATGCAGACAAGCCATTGGATTGCAGCCGCGCAGGTGGAAAAATTTCGTCTGCCAGCCATGCCGCCGCGCCGCTTCAGGATCCAGCCGCCAGGAAGCGGGTGCCGATTTCCTGCCCCTCCACGATGCCGTAGAGGTCCTCCATGCGTGCTCCGTTGGCAATCACCATGTCGCAGCCCGCCTCCATGGCGATGCGGGCTGCGGAGAGCTTGGTGGCCATGCCGCCGGTGCCCCGCCAGGTGCCTGCGCCTCCGGCCATCTCCAGGATCTCCGGGGTCAGGGCGGCTACCCGGTGCAGCAGCTTTGCCGCCGGGTTGGACTTCGGATCCGCGTCATAGAGGCCGTCGATATCGCTGAGCAGTATCAAGAGATCGGCCCGGCACAGCTTCGCCACGATTGCGGAGAGGGTGTCGTTGTCCCCCAGCACCTTGTGTCGCCCGGTCTCAATCTCGGCGGAGGAGACGGAGTCGTTCTCGTTCACCACCGGGATGACGCCCATCTCAAGCAATGCAAAGAAGGTCCCTTTCAGATGCTCCCGCCTGCCCTCGTCCTCCACATCCTCCCCGGTGAGCAGGATCTGGGCGGCGGACTGGCTGTATTCGGAGAAGCTCCGGTCGAAGATGTGCATCATCTGGCACTGTCCCACCGCGGCGGCCGCCTGCTTCATCCGAAGCTCCCCGGGGCGCTCCGGCAGGCCCAGCCTGGAGGTGCCCACCGCGATGGCGCCGGAGAACACCAATATCACCTCATGCCCCATCCCGTGCAGGTCCGAGAGGATCCGGGCCAGATGGTTCATGCGCCGCAGGTTCGGCGCGCCGGATTCATGGGTCAGGGTGGAAGTCCCTACTTTCACTACGATTCGCTTTTCGTCCTGTCTCAAAGGCTCATGCCTCCCTCGTATAAAATGCGGGCGGTGTGCTGCCCGTGAAAAAACTGATCCCAGTATAGCACAAGTCATTTTAAAAGAAAACAACAATTGTAATGGAAACGGTATTTTGCTATAATGTGGGGAAAGGGAAGATTCTTTATTCCCGCGAGCAATGAGTCAAGCGGCCGTGCTTGCACGGCCAGTTGGCGAATGCCGCGAGGGTCAAATACCCCGCTGCTCTGCAGCGCTGCAAGTTTGATGCCCCGTTGCTTGCAGCGGGGTATTTGATTTATAGAAGAAGCAGATAAGCTGCGGAAAGAGGGCAGAGAGAGGAATGGGGATGCATAAGAGACGATTGGCCACAGGTGCCGGGAGGAAGAATGCCGCAAAGGCTGTGGAGGACGTAAAGAGCGCGGCTGAAAGCATGGAGGGCGGACAGGCGGAGCAGGAATATATCGTCCTGAACCGCCAGGAGGAAGAGGACTCCCCGGAGGCGGGGAAGCGGAGCCTTGCGGATTACGCGGAGCTTGAACGCTACCAGTATTTCGACATGGCGGCCATCAGGAAGACCATGCGGCTGACCAAGGCAGTGACCCAGAAGGCGGAGGCGTTGTGCCGGGAGGACAAGGTAAGCCTCCAGGATGTCCAGAGCGGATACGCGCAGGGCAGGAGCGAGCTGGTGGGCGAGGCCGTGGGAGAGGGCAGGGAGGGGAAGGCAGTCTTTCCCGTCCACATCCTTTTTAACAGGGACAGCGCCCTGTATGCGGAGTGCCAGTGCGCGGAGTGCAGAAAGCATTATTACAGCATGTATTACAGGAGGGAATACTGCGCCTATCTGGGAGCGCTGCTGCAGCGGGTGGAGGAGGACCTCAGGGACAAGAACCTGGGGGACGCCACGGACTGGCGGGGGATGCAGCTCATAAGGGCCTTTTATGAGAGCCATGCCAATACCGTGATGTCGGATGCCATAGGAAAGGCGGAGAGCATGACTTTGGTTCCCAGGGTGGTTCTGAAGAACGGGGAGCTGAAGGTCTCCTTCAAGGTGGGGGAGAAGAAGCTGTTCGTGGTGAAGGATCTCTTCGAGTTCTACACCAATGTCCAGGAGTCCAAGACCGCCTCCTACGGCAGCAGCACCAGCCTGAACCACAGCATCTCCAATTTTACGGAAAAATCCAGGCCATGGATCGACTTCATCGGCCGGATCGTGAAGGAGGAGCTGAACTTCGAGCGGAGGATGATAGAGGCCAACAGCTATTCCAGGCGGGCCGCCTCCAAGGACGGCGAGCTGGCTCTGAGCGGCTGGCGGCTGGACGAGCTCTACGGGCTGCTGGGAGAGAATCCGCTGGAATATGAGGACAGGGACAGCGATACGAAATGGAAGACGACCCTGTATGCGAAGGAGCAGAATCCGAAGATATCCATGACCATCCGCAAGAACGACTTGGGGCGGCCCAGGGAGTTCCATGGTATCACGGTGAGCTGCCGCATGCCCCGGCTTTTCTACGGGGTGGGCACGGCCTACTACATCTGCGAGGCGGGGCTGTGCAGATTGGATACGGAATTCCTGCAGAAGATCCGCATCATGGCCCAGTTCTTCGACGAGGGCGCGCTGTCCTTCCAGGTGGGCAGGAACAAGCTGCCCCAGTTCTATTATTCCGTGCTGCCCCGGCTGGAGGGCGCGGTGGACATCATGGAGGAGAACGCCGAGGAGATAGCGGCCTTCCTGCCGCCCCAGGCCCGGTTCGTGTTCTATCTGGACGCGGCGGACGACAATATGAGCTGCCGGGTAGGGGCCAGGTATGGGCAGCAGGAATTCCGGGTGGTGGACTTCGGCGACAGGGAGGGGCCGCTGGAGCCTTTCCGGGAGGGCACCAGGGAGGAGGAGGCCCTGTTCCTGGCCAGGCAGTGGTTCCCCTACTGGGACAGCAGGGAGAAGGAGCTGAGCTGCGAGGGGGATGAGGGGCTCATGTTCCAGGTGCTGGACAAGGGCGTGGACGCGCTGCTGGCTTTGGGGGAGGTGCAGTGCACCAGGCGGTTCACCAACCTGAACATCGGGCGCAGGGTGCGGATGAGCGTGGGCATATCCGTGTCCAAAAACCTGCTGAACCTGGACATCGCCACCCAGGACGTGCCGCCAGAGGAGCTGCTGGACATCCTGAAGAGCTACAGACAGAAAAAGAAATACTACAGGCTGCGGAACGGGGATTTCCTGAGCCTGGAGCAGGACGCCCTGCAGACCCTGGCGGAGATGGCGGATTCCCTGCGGATGAGCCCCAGGGAACTTTTGAAGGGCAATGTAAAGCTTCCCCTGTACCGGGCTTTGTACCTGGACAAGCTGCTGGAGAAGAACGAGGAGATCTACAGCACCCGGGACAGCCATTTCCGGGAGATGGTGAAGGACTTCAAGACCGTTAACGACGCGGATTTCGAGGAGCCGCCCACCCTGCGGGAGATCATGAGGGGCTACCAGAGGAACGGCTACAGATGGCTTCGGACCCTGGAGGCTTACGGCCTGGGGGGAATCCTTGCGGACGACATGGGCCTGGGCAAGACCATCCAGGTGCTGGCCGTGCTGCTGGCGGCCAGGCAGGAGGGGAAGGAGGGCACGGCGCTGGTGGTGGCGCCCGCCTCGCTGGTGTACAACTGGGGCGAGGAGATACGCGCTTTCGCGCCCCAGCTCTCCCATTGCTTCATCACCGGGGGACAGGAGGAGAGACGGGAGAAGCTTTCCCATTACCGGGAGTACGATGTGGTGGTGACCTCCTACGACCTGCTGAAGCGGGACATCGAGAATTACGAGGACAAGGAGTTCAGCTATCACATCATCGATGAGGCCCAGTATATCAAGAACCATACCACGGCGGCAGCCAAGGCGGTGAAGGCGGTGAAGAGCAGGACCCGCTATGCCCTGACAGGGACGCCCATCGAGAACCGGCTCAGCGAGCTGTGGAGCATCTTCGATTTCCTGATTCCGGGATATCTGTACGGGTATGATGTGTTCCGGAGCGACTTCGAGGCCCCCATTGTCCGAAATGAGGACCAGGGGGCGCTGGAGCGGCTGCAGCGCATGACAGGGCCCTTTATCCTGCGCAGGATGAAGGAGAACGTGCTGAAGGACCTGCCGGAGAAACTGGAGGAGAACCGGTACGTGAAGTTCGAATCCGGACAGCAGAAGCTGTATGACGCACAGGTAGTCAATATGAAGCAGCGGATCGGCATGCAGGACGCCCAGGAATTCCAGCGGAACAAGATACAGATCCTGGCGGAGCTGATGAAGCTGCGGCAGATCTGCTGCGACCCGGGGCTGTGCTTCGAGGACTATAAGGGCGAGTCCGCCAAGCTGGAGGCCTGCGTGGACCTGGTGCGCAGCGCCGTGGAGGGCGGCCACAAGATATTGCTGTTCTCCCAGTTCACCTCCATGCTGGAGCTGATCGGGAAACGCCTCGATCAGGAGCAGGTCAGCTTCTATACCATCACCGGGGCCACCCCCAAGGAGAAGCGCCTGCAGTTGGTGAAGGCCTTCAACGGGGACGACACCAAGGTATTCCTGATCTCCCTGAAGGCGGGAGGCGTGGGCCTGAACCTGACGGGGGCGGACGTGGTCATCCACTACGATCCCTGGTGGAACCTGGCGGTGCAGAACCAGGCCACGGACCGCACCCACCGCATCGGCCAGACGAAGATGGTAGTGGTGTACCGGCTGATAGCGAAGGGCACCGTGGAAGAGAAGATACAGGAGCTCCAGGAGAGCAAGCGTGCCCTGTCGGAGCAGGTGATCTCCGGGGACGCGGGGCAGTTGGGCGGGATGACCAAGGAGGACTTTTTGTCCCTGCTTTCCTAGTGCCCCGGCGCAGGAATCCTTGCATCGGTATACAGGCCCGGAAAAAATTTTGGTACAGGGGAATATTTTCCATATCTTGTCCATATACTGGTAGAAAAGGACTTAAAACAGTTCTGTGAAAGGAGAAGTCTATGGCAAGAGGACAGCGTAAGACCATTGAGGAAAAGATAGCGGCAAAGCAGGAGCTCATCGAGGCTCTGGAGACCAGAGTGGAGTCGGAGAAGCGGGAGCTGGAGGAGCTGTATATGGAGAAGAAGCGCAAGGAGCTGGAGGCCGTGAGCGACATCATGGCCGAGTCGGGACTGGGGCCGGAGGAAGTGGCGGAGGTTCTGCAGGAGTATCTGGAGCGCAGGGAGCAGGCCGCCTCTTAGCGCGGATGTAATGGGAATAGAAAAATGGCTGGAAATGTTTCGCCTATGGAGAATCCGGGGACAGGAGAGAGCTGCCCCGGATTTTCCGCATGTAAGCCTGGGCGGCGCAAGTGCCTCGGAACGCAAAATAGTACATAGGGGAAGGGATTTCGGGCAAAAAAGTACATTGCACTTTTCCGGGAGAAAGCATATACTTTGTCGGAAACAATCTCCTCCGCTTCATCACCGGTGGCAGGGGATTTCGGAAAAGAGGTATGGACATGACGAAAGATATGACGCAGGGAAGCCCCATGAAACTAATCCTGGGATTTTCCGTTCCGCTTTTATTCGGATTTCTGTTCCAGCAGTTCTACAGCCTGGTGGATACGGTGATCGTAGGTCGCATCCTGGGCACGGACAGCCTGGCGGCAGTGGGGGCCACGGGCTCCGTGAACTTCCTGATCATCGGCTTCTGCATGGGCGTGTGCAGCGGCTTCTCCATCCCTGTGGCCCACAAGTTCGGCGCCCGGGACTTTGGGGACCTGCGCAGGTATGTGGCCAACTGCGTCTGGCTGTCCCTGGGATTCGCGGCGGTGCTGACCCTGCTCACCGCCTCGCTGGCCAGGCAGATCCTGGTCTGGATGCGCACGCCCGCGGACATCATCGACAGGTCTCATGACTACATATGGGTAATCTTCCTGGGGATTCCTGTGACCTTCCTCTACAATATGACCTCCGGCGTCATACGGGCCCTGGGGGACAGCAGGACGCCGGTGATTTTCCTGGTGATGTCCTCCTTCCTGAACGTGGGGCTGGACCTCTTCTTCATCGTGAACCTCCACATGGGGGTGCAGGGGGCGGCCTGGGCCACCGTGATCTCCCAGGGGGTGTCGGGGGCCTGCTGTCTGCTGTTCATGGTGAAGAAGTTCGAAATCCTGCGGATACGGCGGGAGGAGTGGAGGCCGGACGGCCATAGGATGGGGATGCTGTGCGGCATGGGGGTGCCCATGGGGCTGCAGTATTCCGTCACGGCCATCGGCAGCGTGATCCTCCAGAGCGCCACCAATACGCTGGGCTCCGGGGCCGTGGCAGCCGTCACCGCTTCGGGTCGGATCAACGGGTTCCTGGCCTGCCCCTTTGATGCCATGGGCTCCACCATGGCTACCTACGGCGGGCAGAACATCGGGGCGAAGAAGCTGGACCGCATCGGCCAGGGACTGAAATCCTGCGTCATGCTGGGGATAGGGTACTCCGTGATCGCGCTGCTGGTGAGCGTCTTTTTGGGCAGGCCGCTGGCGGAGCTGTTCCTGGAGGCCTCCGAGGGCGAGATCATCGGCAACGCCCGGATGCTGATGATCTACAATACCGCTTTCTACGCCCTGCTGGCCCTGGTGAACATCATCCGCTTCCTGATACAGGGCATGGGATTCCCCGCCTTCGCCATCCTGGCGGGGGTGTTCGAGATGGTGGCCAGAGGCATCGTGGGGTTCGTGCTGGTGCCCATGCTTGGATTCACGGGAGTGGCGTTGGGGAACCCGCTGGCATGGCTGTTCGCGGACCTGTTCCTGATTCCGGCCTACTTCCACGTGCGCAGGACGCTCACGAAGCAGCTTTCGGATTCGGAGAGCCGGGAGAGGGCTTAGTTCCGGTGTACCGGACTTTTCCTGATAGTCTGGTCATGACCTGGTATTGATTATAATATACCCTCGGAGGAATGACAATGGAGGGAATGGTTCCACGCCGTTCTTTCCACGGCTTGTGATTCCATTCCCTCCGGGGATTTACTGACTGGCCTCCAGCTTCCTGGACGCGAAGGCGATCTCCTGCTCCAGGTAGTCCGGGACCGGGGTGTTGCTGTTGCGCAGCTTCTGGCGCAGCATGCTCAGCTTCTGCACACGCTGTCCGGACAGGATCCGCTGGCGGCTGAGGAGCTCGGAGAACATGGGGTTCTGCTCCAGCCCTGCGTCCATGGAGGCGGGGAGAGGGCAGTACAGGAACAGGATCCTGCGGGCCACCTTGTTCATCCTGGCCGAGCCGCTGCTCTCGTAGAAAATCCAGGTGATATAGTCCCTGACGAACATCTCCCGGAAGCTGTTCTTGGCCCGGACCAGGCTGTTCTGCAGCTTCTCCTTGGCATCCTTGCTCAGCTCCGTGTTCTTCTTGTAGAACTGCATGTAGTCGAAGTATTCGCTGGTCAGGGAAGGCTCCGACACATCGTTCCAGCGGCCGCTCTGGATGCGCTTGCACATCTCCCAGCGGAATTCGCCGGTCATGCGGACGATCGCTGTGTCCAGGCTCTCCATGTAGAACGCGGGCAGGATCATGCGGCTGGGGCTGTTGCGCTTGCGGCCCTCGATCTCCTGCCACAGGGAGCCCCTGATCCCGGCGTTGGGCATCAGGATGATGTCGGGCAGGTATTCCACATGCATGGGCTCCCGGTTCATGACCTGGGCCAGCTCGTAATCGATGGTCTCACGGTAGAAGGCGGAGAAGTCCACCTTCTTCAGCATGGTCAGGGCGCTCTCTACCTTTTCCGGTGTGACGAAGGAGTCCCGCAGGTCCTTTAGCATGTTCTCGGCGGTGAACAGGGGGCAGAAGGTGGTCACCCGGCCATAGGTCACCTTGTTGGCGCTGGGGAAGAGGTTCTCCAGCTCATAGCGCACCTTGGCCATGCGGTCATTCTCCAGCTCGGCCACCTGGGCGGCGGAGAGATTGTTCTTTTTCTTCTGCAGGTGGACGAAGTCGTCGTAATCCTCGTCCAGCTCGCTGCGGCTGGGGTTCTTCTCCCCGTCATAGATGGCCAGCAGCCAGTCGTAGAAGGTGTAGACGCCCATCTGGCCCGGCTCGCTCATATAGCTGGCCAGGCGGTAGAGGGCGACAGCGTTGTCTTCACCTGCCAGCTTCTCGTCCACATAGCCGAAATAGAGGAACATCCGAACGGGGAGGGGCATGCCGGACACGGACAGGGAGCGGAGGAACACTTCCGTGTACAGGAGATAGAATTCGTCCGTGAGCTTCCTGCGCAGGCGGGTGCACTCGTCGTCCGTGGAATTTTTGTCCTTGGTGTCCCGGTAGAGGACCACATGCTCCCGGAAGGCCGCTTCCTTGTCGCCGTCGAGCCCGGCATAGTCCAGGATGGTCTCCAGGGAGCCCTCCAGGAGCTGGAGGATGTCCGCATCGGAGCCGTCCCCGGTGCCTGTGGACGCCTGGGGATGCTGGAGGGCGCCCTCCTTCCGGCGGAAGGCCTCCACCCGGGTCTCGGCCTGGGCCTCGGGAGGGATTTCATATTCGTCGGGCAGGCAGAGCATCTGGGAGATGCTTTCGTACAGCCCGCCGGTGTCCTGCCCCTCCTGGCGGAGGCGGTAGTAGAGCTTGGTCATGGCATCGAAGAGGTCGTTTCCCGAGGGATTGAAATAGCAGTCTATGATCTGGGAGCGGTACTGGGCCTGGGCCTCCATCACCCGGTAGGACTTGTTCAGGTCCAGGGAGCCCTTACGGAGCGCCCCCAGGGACAGCCCCGGCTCCTGCAGCAGCACGCCTGCGTCCGCGCCCATGTAGATGCGCTGCAGCGCGGAATAATACCTGCTCAGCCATTCATCGCAGGAGTCCTCCAGGCTGGGTGCGATTGCCTCCACCTCCGGGGGAATCCGGGAGGGGGCCTTGTGCCGCTCGCACAGGTCCGCGTACAGGGCGCAGTCCGTCTGGAGCCTGCGGTAGAGATTGGCGCTGCTGACCTCGGACACGGAGCACTGCTCCAGCATGGCGTCGAACTGACGCAGCAGGGAGAGGAGGAACAGCTTGGCGATTTCGGGGCGCACCTGCATGAGATTGCCCAGGGCCTCCAGGCTGGTCAGGGGATAGGGTATGAGGGTGGTGTCCTCCAGGGCGGTGTAGGTCAGAAAGTGTATCTCCGAGCATATCTCGCAGATGCCCGCCACATCTCCGTTTCGGATCTGGTAGGAGCCTCCTGGGCACTGTACCTCCACCCGCCCCTGGGAAATCAGGTACAATGTGGTCATTGGCTGTTCGCTGCTGCAGATGGTCTTGTGTTTTTCGATGACGATTCCTGGCATAGTGCGTTTTCCTTTCTAATCTGAAGCCTTCTCGGCTTTACTGTTCAGGTTCTTCTGTGCCGTGGACAGCATCAGCTTGATCCGGTTCAGCTGGTTCACCTCGCTGGCGCCGGGATCGTAGTCGATGGCCACGATATTGGACTCCGGATAGCGCTTGCGCAGGGCCTTGATGACCCCCTTGCCCACCACATGGTTGGGCAGGCAGCCGAAGGGCTGGGTGCACACGATGTTGGGCACGCCCTCGCGGATCAGCTCCACCATCTCCCCGGTGAGGAACCATCCCTCTCCGGTCTGATTGCCGATGGAGACGATGGGCTCCGCGTAGGAGGCGATTGTCCGGATGGGCGAAGGAGGGGTGAAGTGCCTGGATTTCCGGAACTCCTTCACCATGCTTCCCCGGAGAACATGCTCTATGGTCCAGATGCCCAGGGCGCAGGCGCGGGCGGTTTTCCTGCTGGTGCCCAGATGCTCCGCCTTGTAGATCTGGTTGTAGAAGCAGTAGAGCATGAAGTCCATCAGGTCGGGCACCATGGCCTCCGCCCCCTCGCTCTCCAGAAGCTCCACCAGATGGTTGTTGCCCGCGGGAGAGAACTTCACCAGAATCTCCCCCACGATGCCCACCCGGGGCTTCTTGACGTCCAGGATGGGGACTGCGTCGAACTCCCGGATGATGTTTCGGCACATCCTGCCGAATCCCAACAGGTTCACATGCTTCGAGGAGACGAAATTCTGTGCTTTTTTTACCCATTTCCTGTGCAGGGCGTCTACGCTGCCAGGGACTGCCTCATAGGGGCGCATCCGGTATACGCAGCGCATGAAGATATCGCCGAACTGGGCGGCCAGAGCCGCGCGGATCAGCAGGTCGGCGTTCAGGTGGAAGCCGGGATTGCTCTCGATGCCTGCCAGGTTCAGGGAAATCACGGGAATCTGCTCCATGCCCGCCTTCTGCAGGGCCCTGCGGATGAAGCCCACGTAGTTGGTGGCCCGGCAGCCCCCTCCGGTCTGGCTCATGACGATGGCAGTCTTCTGCAGGTCGTACCGTCCCGACTGCAGGGCCTCCATAATCTGCCCCACCACCAGCAGGGAGGGGTAGCATGCGTCATTGTTCACATATTTCAGCCCCACGTCCACGGAATGGCGGTTGTCGTTGTCCAGGACTACGAAATTGTAGCCGCAGGCACTGAAGGCCGACTGCATGATTTCGAAGTGGATGGGGGACATCTGGGGGCAGATGATGGTATAGTCCCTGCGCATCTCCTCGGTGAAGGGCACCTTCTCTATGGCGGAGGAGTGGAGCGTGCGCTCCTTATGGCTCTTCTCCCGCACCTTGATGGCGGAGAGCAGGGAGCGCACCCGGATTCTGGCGGCCCCCAGATTGTTCACCTCGTCGATCTTCAGGCAGGTGTATATCTTGCCGGAGCCGGACAGGATGTCGCTCACCTGATCCGTGGTCACCGCGTCCAGGCCGCAGCCGAAGGAGTTCAGCTGGATCAGGTCCAGGTAGTCCACTGTCCGCACGAAGCTGGCGGCGGCGTAGAGCCTGGAGTGGTACATCCACTGATCCGAGACGATAAGGGGCCTCTCCGGGCAGCCCAGGTGGGAGACGGAGTCCTCCGTCAGCACCGCCAGGTCGAAGGAGGCGATCATCTCCGGCAGACCGTGGTTGATCTCCGGGTCGATGTGGTAAGGGCGTCCGGCCAGGACGATGCCGCGCTTTCCGGTCTCCTGGAGCCAGGCGATGGTCTCCTCCCCCTTCTTCCTCATGTCCATGCGGGTGCGGTCCAGCTCCTCCCAGCCGGCCGCAGCGGCGGCGGCCACCTCCCTGGCGGGCAGCTCCGCGAACTCCCTGGTCAGGGCCTCCGTGACGGTGGAGATATCCCGGAAGGACAGAAAGGGATTGCGCAGCGTTGCCTGCCCGTTTCCGATGGCCTCCACATTGTTCTTGATGTTCTCGGAGTAGGAGGTGACGATGGGGCAGTTGTAATGGTTGGTGGCCCCCTCCACCTCGTCCCGCTCATAGAACAGGGCGGGGTAGAAGACGAAGTCCACCTTCTGCCTGATCAGCCACTCCACATGCCCGTGGGCCAGCTTGGCGGGGTAGCACTCCGACTCGCTGGGGATGGACTCGATGCCCAGCTCGTAG
>Ga0224748_10218_pt1 | contig 16202 bp, 19 predicted proteins | sample LIM_F_Water_Neg_FD_182074 | JGI IMG/M metagenome (GOLD analysis project Ga0224748, IMG submission 182074) | Enriched cells from gastrointestinal tract of the lab mouse from Pacific Northwest National Laboratory (PNNL), Richland, Washington... | ecosystem: Host-associated > Mammals > Digestive...
TTTTGAGCGAGCATCTTCCCTGTCCCCTTAAGCGCATGGGAGTGCAGGATCATTTTGGGCAGATTGGCCATGTGGAAGAGCTTCTTGACGCTTTTCATATGTCCTGCAGAGATATTGCAGAAGCCGGACGCGGTCTGGCACAGCGCCGGTTACACTAAAAAGAGAGGAGATCAATATGTTTGTATCAATGAAGGAAATGTTGATTCACGCCCATGAGAACGGCTATGCGGTTATGGCTGTGAACTGCGTGAATATGGAGCAGGTGAAAGCCTGTATTGAGAGTGCCGAAGAGGAATGTTCTCCGATTATATTGAACATATCACCCAGGCAGATGCGGGAACACGGCCACAGCTATGCCCTTCCCCCGGTGGTAAAGTCCATGGCCGAGAGGGCAGGGGTGCCGGTAGCCTTTAACCTGGATCACGGTTCTGCTTATGAGGATTTTGTAACTGCCCTTAAGGCAGGGTTCTCCAGCGTGATGATCGATGCGTCGGCCTGTGAGTTCGAGGAGAATGTGCGCCGCACTCAGATGATCGCCGCGCTGGCTCACGGATGCGGAAAGTCCTGTGAGGCGGAACTGGGACACGTGGGCAATGCGGAGGCGGGAGATGAGGCAAACACGGATTACTATACCAACCCGGAGCAGGCAAAGGAGTTTGTCGACCGCACCCACTGCGACTGTCTGGCTGTTGCCATAGGAACGGCTCACGGAAGTTATCCTAAGGGTATGGTGCCCAAATTGGATTTTGAGCGTCTTGCCCTTCTCAAAAAGACCCTTAACATGCCTTTGGTGCTTCATGGAGGAAGCGGGGCAGGGGAGGAGAATATCCGCCGGGCAGTGGCCTGCGGCATCAATAAGATCAATGTGAATACAGACGTAATGGCCCATGCGGTGGAGGAGATTAAGGCTGCCCTTAAGGAGAATCCGGACTACAATTATATGGATCTGTGCATGAGGACAGAGGATGCCATGAAAGATTTTATCCGCCGTTACATGCGCATGATCGGTTCCAGCATGCGCTACACTTTCAGCCGCCCGGAAGGGCCGGAGCTTGATTAGGACCGGCGTTATGCCGCCGGACTTTGGATGAGGAGGCGCTGCCTTGAGAACGAGGAGGAAAAGACCATGAAAATTGCACTTGTCAACGAAAGCAGCCAGGTTTCCAAGAACCAGCTGGTTTATGAGGTTTTAAAGGACACGGTTCTGCCTTTGGGCCATGAGGTTTTTAACTATGGCATGAGTGAGGATGATCAGGCTTACAATATCAGTTATGTGGAAGCGGGACTTTTGAGCGCTGTCTTACTGAACAGCCATGCAGTGGATTTTGTTATAACCGGCTGCGGAACGGGAGAGGGAGCCTGCCTGGCCGCCAATATTTACCCGAATGTATACTGCGGTTATGTAAAGGATCCCTCAGACGCCTTTTTATTTTCTCAGATTAACAGCGGAAACGCCGTCTCCCTTCCCCTTGCCAAAGAATTCGGCTGGTGCGCGGAGCTGAATCTGAAATATGTGTTCAGAGAGCTGTTTTCCTGTGAACACGGAATGGGATATCCGCCGGAGCGGGGACCGGTCCAGAAGGAGTTCCGGGATATTTTTTATAAAGTTAAGGGACAGGTTTCCAAGGAGATGCTGCAGATCTTAAAGGATTTGGACAGAGATATTCTTACGAAAACCTTTGGGGGGAAAAATTTCAGAAGTCAGTATTTCCGGTACGTACCGGATTCGCCTTTAAAAACGTTTATGGCAAAGCTTGCATGACACAAAAAGGAGAAGGCTTATGAGACATGTTTTGATCGCAACCCACGGCAGAATTGCCAGCGGTTTCAAATCTGCCTTAAAGTTATTTTTAAACTCGGCAGACGATATTGCAACTATTGATGCATATGTGGGGGATGCTTCGGAAAACTATGAAGGCAGCCTGCATGAGTTTTTGAATGGAATCAGGGAAGGAGATGAGGCTTATATTTTCACGGATATCAAGGCGGGAAGCGTGAATCAGCGGGTTATGAGCGCACTTGCGGACTGCAGGTATCCGGTAACTTTAGTCACCAATGTAAATCTTCCTCTTTTGGTGGGACTGCTGATTGAGGAAGGCGTAAAGACACCGGAGGAAATTCAGGCTATGATAAAAGAGACACAGCCGGAGATGATTTCCCTTAAGGAACTAATGGACAATCAAACCGATCAATCGGACAATGACTTTTGGGGGTAGATCTTATGATACCATCACTTAGAATAGACGACCGCCTGATTCATGGACAAATCGCCCTTGTGTGGAGCAAAGCGTTCGGAACCAACCGGATTGTCGTGGCCAATGACAAGGCCGTCACGGATGAGGTGACCAATGTTTCACTGAAAATGGCTGTTCCCACGGGAATCAAGCTTTTGATTAAATCCGTGGATGATGCCATTACGCTGTTTCATGACCCGCGGGCTGTGGATGCAAGCATGTTCGTGCTCACTAACTGCGTCTGCGATGCCCTGCGGATCGTAAAAGAGTGCCCAGGCATGGTTCAGTCTGTAAATGTAGCCAATGTGGGGCGTTTTGATACCTCGCCTACGGCTGAGAAAAAAGTTCTTTCCAGCACCATTATTGTAAATCCCAGGGAACTGGCAGCCTTAAAGGAACTGGCGGACATAGACATTCCCGTATATCAGCAGGTGATTCCCAGCGATGTGAAAAAGCCGGTGAAGGATATTCTGAAAGGACATTAAGCAGGACATCATTTTTTAAACAAAGGAGGATATGTATATTATGGTAGTACAAGCTTTTTTGGCCTCGTTGGCGTATTTTATCTGCTATGGCGGCAACTGGCTTTTCGCTCAGTCCATGACAGAGCGGCCCATTGTTGTAGGCTTTGTTACAGGTCTGCTTTTAGGCGATATGAAGACCGGAATTATTGTGGGCGCCGCTGTAGAAGCCATCTTCATGGGTTCCGTCAATATCGGCGGGAATATATCGGCGGAGCCGGCGGCAGCGGCAACCTTTGCAGTGGTAATGGCCACAACACAGAATATCGCTGCGGATGCCGCCCTTGCGCTCTCCGTACCTGTAGGCGTGTTCTCGGCGTTCCTGTTTATGATTATCAACAATGTGCTCTATAACTTTACGGCTCCCATTATTGACCGTCTGGCGGAAAAGAGCGACGACAAGGGCCTGATTGCCCTGAATTATATCATGTGGTTTTTCCGATTTTTCATCGTCGCGCTTTGCATGTTTGTAGGTCTTCTGGCCGGCGGAACAGCCATTGAGGCGGCAATCAACAGCATTCCTGCCGTGGTGCTTACAGGGCTTAACACCGCGGGCAAATTCCTTCCTGCCGTGGGATTATCCATTCTTATGAAGATGCTGTGGAACAAGGAACTTGCCATCTATTTCTTCCTGGGATTCATTATGGTAGTATACCTGGGGCTTCCTCAGGTGGCTATCGCAGCCCTGGCCATTATCATCGTTATTGCAGTGGCTATGCGGGATATGGAACTGAACAAGCTTTCACGGACCAGGGAAACAACGGCACCGATTGATGTAGAGGAGGATTTCTTCGCATGAAACAGACGACTATGACAAAAGAAGATAAAAAGATGTTAGATTCTATTTTCTGGAGATCCATGTTCCTTTCTTCTGGAAGATGCGGCGGCCAGGTGCGTATGCATGCTGTGGGGTTCATCAACAGTATCCTTCCTGCCCTGCGCCGTTATTATAAGGATAACCCGGAAGGGTACCGCCAGGCTTTGATGCGCCACACCACATATTTTAATATGACCCAGCATGTGTCCACATTCTGTATGGGGCTTGTGGCTTCCATGGAGAAGGAGGCGGCTGAGGATGAGTCCTTTGACGCCAGTTCCATCGCAGCCGTAAAGACATCCCTCATGGGCCCCATGTCGGGAATCGGCGACTCCATCTTCTGGGGCGTGCTAAGGCTTTTGGCGGCAAGCATTGCCATCACCTTTGCGGCAAGCGGCTCCATCCTGGCTCCCATTTCCTTTTTGCTGATTTTCAATGTTCCCGCGTTTATCTGCCGCTATTATCTGACTTATAAAGGGTTCAGCCTGGGAACCACCTTTTTGTCGGATATGCAGAAGACAGGAACCATCCAGATACTTACCAAGGCGGCCAGTATCTTAGGCCTTGTGATGATCGGGGCCATGGTGGCTTCCACAGTTACATTTAAATGTGCCCTGACCATCCCTGTGGAGAATGCGGATCCCATCTCCATACAGACTTACTTAGATTCCATCTTTAAGGGACTTGTGCCTTTGGGGCTGACCCTTGGATGCCTGTATGCACAGATGAAGAAGATCAATATTAATGTGATCATGCTTATGGTTCTGGCCCTGGCCATGGTTCTTGCTTTGCTGGGGGTTGTGTAGATATAAGACATAGGAAGGAAAGTTTCAGGAGGCGGCAGTATCTTAGATTAGCCTGGAGAAGATACCTGCCGTCTTTTGCTGTTTTGGAAAGAAGGTAAAACAAAGTGGGAAAACAGGGATCGTTTTATCCTATCCGGGGAGCACAGTTCCTGCCTTTACGGCAGAGCATGTGGCGGAGGCAGTGAGGAGAACAGGAAAAATCTGTTGAAAATCACGCGGGCGGCTGTTACAATAAAAGAAGCATGGATAGGTTTGGAACTTAAGGGGAGATAGGTGTGGATTTTAAACATGAGCTGATTATTCCCAATGAAGATCTTCCCTTTAAACTGTTTATTTTTGAAGGGTACAAAGGGAATTACCACAGAACAAAACATTGGCATCGGTCCGTGGAGATTTTTCTGGTCCTTGAGGGGGAACTGGAATTTTTTATCAATAATACCGGCATTCCTTTAAAAGCGGTGGATTTTGTCATCGTCAATTCCAACGAAATTCATTCCATCAAAGCCCCGGCCCCCAATGTCACCGTAGTGGTTCAGATTCCCCTGACCTGTTTCAGCGGATATCTGGCGGAGGACGGCTATGCGGTATTTTCCAAATGCATTCGGGAGGACAATGAACGGCTTGCAGGGCTGATCGCCCAGATGCATGAGGCTTATGAGGAAAAAGGGATTGGGTATGAACTGAAAGTAAAGGCCCTGTTCTATGAACTGTTATATCTTCTTGTGACCAGGTTTATGAAGGTGGAAGAGGATCAGAGAAATATCCGTCAAAAGCGGAATCTGGACAGACTTTCAAAGATTACCTCCTATATGAAGAAGAATTATGATCAGGATATCACCCTGGAAGGAGTGGCGGATGAGTTTGGGTTTTCGCCCACCTATCTTTCCAGAATGTTTAAGCGGTACGCAGACGTAAGCTACAAGACCTACCTTCTGGATCTGCGTACGGAATACGGCTTGCGGGAAATGATGAATACGGATCACAGTTTAAGCCAGGTGGCTGTGAACAACGGATTTCCGGGCAGCCGGGCTTTCGCCAAGGCATTTGTCAAGCGGTACGGATGCCTGCCCAGCGAGTACAGGAAACGCAATGAAAAAAGAGAAAAGGAGACGTAAAGATGAGATTTTTTGTAGATACAGCCAATGTGGAGGATATTAAAAAGGCTAATGATATGGGAGTGATCTGCGGCGTGACAACCAACCCTTCCCTGATCGCAAAAGAGGGGCGGGACTTCAAAGAGGTGATCAGGGAGATCACTGAGATTGTGGACGGGCCCATCAGCGGGGAGGTGAAGGCCACCTCCGTGACAGCAGAACAGATGATTGAGGAAGGGCGCGACATTGCTTCCATCCATCCCAACATGGTAGTGAAGATTCCCATGACCGTGGAGGGATTAAAGGCAGTAAAGGTTCTGACAGCAGAGGGAATCAAGACTAACGTAACCCTGATCTTCAATGGGGCCCAGGCCCTTCTTGCGGCCAGGGCGGGAGCCACTTATGTGTCTCCGTTTTTGGGACGTCTTGATGATATCTCCATGCCGGGCATTGACTTAATCAGGGAGATTACGGAGATCTTCCAGGTTCATGATATTGAGACACAGATCATTGCCGCCAGTATCCGCAATTCCATCCATGTCCTTGACTGTGCGAGAGCGGGGGCGGACATTGCAACCGTGCCCTTAAAGGTATTGGAGCAAATGACCATGCATCCCCTGACCACGGCAGGAATCGCGAAATTCCAGGAGGATTATAAGGCGGTATTCGGAGAGTAAAAGGAAAGGCCCTGGCATAGTATGGCAGAAAGGACGGGCGGGAAGGTCTGGCCAATATTCTGGGGGAAAATCCGGATCTGGTCCTCGTTGATATCAAGATGCCGGGACTGCCATCACCATGGGAGTGGAAGGCTATCTTCTCAAGCCCATTGATGAGGAGGAACTGCTGTCATATGTACAGAAGATCCGAAAAAAGCTGGAGGAAGAGGGAAAAATATCAGTTATTTTCCCGGGTTTGGGAAATCCCGCAACTTTTGGGGATAATGTGGCGGACGCCATGCGCATGGCGCAGGATGCCTGCAGTCTGTATCTTTTTACTGCCTTGCGTGACGGCGAAGTTCTCCCGGTTCCCAGTTCATTAAGTGAAATCAATCCTGCTGTTGTTCTGAAAGCTTTGGAGATGGAATCTGCCATGGATAGCGCATTCGTCAATATGGTACTGGTGGATATGACCGAGTACGCAAAACAGCACAGCGATAAGGCGGTAAAAAAGACTTTAAGCATCCCCCTGTGACTAACAGCGGCCTAAAACAGAATATGTTTTATCTTAAAAAGACTGACATCCCATTTTTTGATGTCAGTCTTTTTACAATAAAGATTGCAAGTTGAATCTTATAATTCCAGACTATTGGGATTCAGCAGAAAATCCATGATTCCCATGATTACAATTCCTTCTTCATTGCGCCATAATTTAATTCGATCTTTGACCACAATGATCTTTTTAAATGAATCGTCAATATGAACCAAAGACTTTTGTTCTTGCTGCATCTTATCCCTGTCAGGAATGGCAAATGCAGACTGAATATAGTATCTCTGATTACCGCGATTGCAGACGAAATCTACCTCCAGCTTTTTGCGTACAATCTTTCCGCTTTCATCACGTTGGGAGTGTTCCATAACACCGACATCTATGTTAAGACCTCTGACAAGCAGCTCGTTGTAAATAATATTTTCCATAATATGATTTTCTTCCTGCTGCCTGAAATTGAGTCTGGCATTGCGCAGCCCTACATCGGTAAAATAATATTTGAAGGGGGAGGCGATATATTTTTTTCCTTTGATATCATAGCGTTCTGCTTTATTAATAAAAAAAGCATCCAACAGGTATTCGATATATGTCCCAATAGTTTTATCGCTGACATGAATTCCATTGCTTTTGAATGTATTGGCTAACCTGGTGGGATTTGTCAAAGAGCCTACCGCCGATGCGAGTATGTTGACTAACGTATCCATGACACTGTCTCCCCGCAGTTTGTGACGTTCTTCAATATCTTTTAGATACAACTCTTTGCACAAATCAATCAGATATTTTGATTTTAATTCATCTGTTCTTCGGCTGAGAATCAGAGGAAGCCCTCCATAATTATAATAATCAATCCAGGCATCGTATTTATCCCCTGGGTATGCGCTGACATACTCGGAAAAAGAGAGCGGGTAAACCCGAACTTCATCTCCACGGCCCCGAAATTCTGTCAGCACATCTGAGGAAAGAAATTTGGAGTTGCTGCCGGTCACATAGATATCCAGATTCTCTCTCCTGTTCAGCCCGTTGAGTACGGATTCAAATCCTTTGCACATCTGGACTTCGTCCAGAAAGATAAACCACATGCCTTCGTCCGTTATGCATTTTTTGATATATCCACTAAGCTGCCGGCTGTCACGTAGTTCTTCATAATCATCATCATCCAATGGAATCCTGATAATCCTGGATGCCTCGATACCGAAGTCCAGCAGATATTGATAATATAGCTTGAAGAGAAGATAGGATTTTCCGCATCTTCGGATGCCGGTAATCACTTTAATTAAGCCATTTTCACGCCGTTCAATCAATCGATTCAAATATAAATCACGTTTAATTGTCTCCATTATCTGCTCCTACTTTAAAAGTCCGCCGCCGATTAGGCGGCATGCATTCTGGTATGCCCAGTACGCCCGTCAGACTTTCATGGGTGGTGGCGTACCTGCTCGCTGGGCACATGCCAAATTGATTCGGATTTTTGCAAATTGTTGCATTTTCCCGTAATTATATTATATGGGAAACGGACCATAAAATCAATCTCTTTTTGTTAGTATGTGCCTGTAACGACAAAAAAAACAATAAAGAAATAAGGAGAGATACATATATGAAATTTCACAATGGCTGCTGGCCGTTAAAGGAAGGATACGGGAGCTTTTCTCCTCAGCAGGTATATGAGATCAGGAAAAATGAATATGAGGTGCAGCTGTGTGCGGCATTTGGCCTTCTCTCCACCCACAGCCGGCTTCACGGCAGTACTTCCTACCGGGTTTCCTGGGTCTATGATGAGGAAGCGGTGGATGTGGTCAGATTCTTCACAAGGCTGAAGCTTGAGCTGCTGACTTACCTTTATTCGCAGGGCGTGGAGACCGTCCAGGTATATGTACGCCCCATTCAGCTGGAGGAAGACAGGGAGCCTTTTGTATTTCAGGAGCTGAAAGGATTTGAGAAGGTATTCTTACAGCCGGGGGAAACCCAGATGATCTTTGTGAAACTGGATATGGATATCAGGGACAAGCGGATCGCAGCCGGGGCATTCTCCAGGGATATACGGATTTTGTTATAAGGGCAGGGCCGGCGCAGAACATAAGGTACAGAAAGAAAGTGCAAGAAAGTGCTGTTAGAATGGCAACTAACAGCACGTTTTTTTTCCTAAAGTGTATTATAATGATACCAGAGGCAACAGTTCAGGGTTATCTGAACTGCCGCTGCCAGAGTCATGGAGTGTGAGACAAAAAAAGAGTCAAAGGAGGAAGGTTGTTGAACTATTTAATCGGAATTGATGTGGGAACATCAGCCACCAAGACAGTGTTGTTTGACCATACAGGGAAAATCATATCATCTGCATCAGAAGAATATCCCCTGTATCAGCCTCATAACGGCTGGGCCGAGCAGAGCCCTAAAGACTGGAAAGAGGCGGTGCTTAAGACCTTAAGCCGTGTCATGGCAGTCTCCGGCGTCAGGCCGGAGGATGTAAAATCCATAGGAATCTCCGGCCAGATGCACGGGCTGGTGATGCTTGACGAGGCGGGAGAGCCTCTTCGCCCGTCCATCATCTGGTGCGACCAGAGGACAGGCGAAGAGGTGGAGGATATGCTTCAGGTGATGCCCAGAGAGGAATGGATCCGCATTACTGCCAATCCGCCCCTTACAGGCTGGACGGCAGCCAAGATTCTCTGGGTGAGGAAGCATGAGCCGGAGTTATATGAAAGATGCAGGCATATCCTTCTTCCCAAGGATTACATACGCTATGTACTGACCGGAGAGTTTGCCACGGAGGTGTCGGATGCCAGCGGAATGCAGCTTTTGGATGTGCCGAAAAGATGCTGGTCCAAAGAGGTTCTGACAAATCTTGATATTCCCGTGGAATGGCTTGGGATCGTGTATGAATCCTGCCAGGTTACAGGATATCTCCTGCCGGATGTGGCCCGGTTCGTGGGACTTACAAAGAAGACCGCCGTTGTGGGCGGCGCCGGGGATAATGCGGCAGCCGCAGTGGGAACAGGCGTGGTGAAGGACAAAAGGGCATTTACCACCATAGGAACATCGGGGGTGGTCTTTGCCCACAGCAGCCAGGTGACCATCGACCCCAAGGGCAGAGTCCATACCTGCTGCAGCGCGGTTCCGGGGGCATGGCATGTTATGGGGGTAACTCAGGGCGCAGGGCTGTCCTTAAAGTGGATGAAAGATGAGTTCTGTCAGGATTATGTGGAAAAGGCAGAGAGAGAAGGCCTGGATGTCTATGATCTCATCAATACAGATGTGGAAAAGATCCCGGCAGGAAGCGACCGACTGATCTATCTGCCCTATCTTATGGGTGAGCGGACTCCCCATCTGGATCCTGACTGTCGGGGCGTGTTCTTCGGCCTGTCAGCTATTCACACAAAGGCACATCTTCTCAGGGCGGTTATGGAAGGGGTAAGCTATTCCCTCTGTGACTGCAATGATATCCTTGGGGAGATGGGAATAGAGGTGGAGACCATGATGGCCTGCGGCGGAGGAGGAAAAAGTCCCATATGGCGTCAGATGCTGTCAGACCTGTACCGGTGCCCGGTCCAGACCGTAAAGCAGACAGAGGGACCGGCCCTGGGAGCAGCCATTCTGGCGGGAGTGGGATGCGGGATCTATGAGAGCGTGGAGACAGCCTGCCAGGCTATGATTTCACCGGAGAAGACAAGCATGCCGGATGAGAAAGAGGCTGAACTCTACGGAAGATATCATAAACTATATAAGAAATTGTATTTGTCCTTAAAAGAGAATTACAGGGAACTGGCTGAGCTTTAAATTTTAAGCTGTCATAGAGGCAGCAGAACGGAGTGTTGTATGGAGATTAAAAAAGTCACGGATCCGGCTTTTCGGTCTTACGGCAAAGTGGTAACAGGATATGATTGTGAAGGAATTTTAAAAGTTATGGAGGGTACGCCCATACCAAAAGACGTGGTGTATGTCCCGTCGGAACCGGAACTAGAGGCGGTGGAAGCGGTAAGAAAGATGGAACGAAACCTTTATGGCCAGATACCCATTCAGGCCGGCTACTGCAACGGCCATAACCGGAAGATGAACGCCATGGAGTATCACAGAAATTCCGAGATCAATGTGGCTTGTACCGACCTGGTACTGATGCTTGGAAGACAGCAGGATATCGAAGAAGACGGAACCTATGATACGGGACTTGCCGAACTTTTCCTGGTTCCGGCAGGAACGGTGATTGAAGTCTATGCCACTACCCTGCACTATGCTCCCTGCCATGTGAATCCGGAGGGATTTCGCTGCGTGGTGATTCTTCCCAAGGGTACCAACACGGATATGGAGCCGGTGGAAGTGATCTTTGCCGAGGACCGGATGCTTTTTGCCAAGAATAAATGGCTCATAGGGCATAAGGAAGGCGGTCTTCCTGAGAATGGGTTTATCGGGTTAAAAGGGGTTAATTTGGAACTATAATTATAGCAGAAGCTGTAAGAATGGAGGAAAGATAGATGAACAATTTACCAGTTGTAAAAGCGGGAATCGTGGCAGTAAGCAGAGATTGTTTCCCGGAATCGCTGTCGGTGAACAGAAGAAAGGCTTTGGCGGAAGCTTACGAAAGAAAGTATGACGGCGCTAATATTTATGAGTGCCCTGTATGTATTGTGGAAAGCGAGATTCATATGGTACAGGCCTTAGAGGATGTGAAGGCGGCCGGCTGCAATGCTTTGGTGGTGTATCTTGGAAATTTCGGGCCGGAGATTGCGGAGACTCTGTTAGCTAAGCACTTTGACGGCCCGGTGATGTTTATTGCGGCGGCGGAGGAGAGCGGGGACAGTTTAACCCAGGGAAGAGGAGATGCTTACTGCGGGATGCTCAATGCCAGCTATAATCTGAAGCTTCGCAACGTAAAGGCTTATATTCCTGAGTATCCTGTAGGAACGGCAGAAGAGTGCGCGGATATGATCGAGGAATTTCTTCCCATAGCAAGAACCCTGATAGGTCTTTCCGACTTAAAGATCATCAGCTTTGGACCCAGGCCTCTTAACTTCCTTGCCTGCAACGCTCCCATTAAGCAGCTGTACAACCTGGGAGTGGAGATTGAAGAAAATTCCGAGCTTGATCTGTTTGAAGCATTTAACAAACATGAAGGAGATCCCAGAATCCCTGAGGTAGTAAAGGACATGGAGAAGGAACTGGGAAAGGGCAACTTAAAACCGGAGATTCTGCCCAAGCTGGCTCAGTATGAGATAACTCTTCTTGACTGGGTTAAGGACCACAAGGGTTACCGCAAATATGTGGCAATCGCAGGAAAGTGCTGGCCTGCCTTCCAGACCCAGTTTGGCTTTGTTCCCTGCTATGTCAACAGCCGTCTGACGGGCATGGGGATTCCCGTTTCCTGTGAGGTAGATATCTATGGGGCTTTAAGTGAGTTTATCGGAACCTGCGTGAGCCAGGATGCGGTGACTCTTCTGGATATTAATAACACGGTTCCGGCAGATATGTATGAGAGTGATATTAAGGGGAACTTTGATTATACTCATAAAGACACTTTCATGGGCTTCCATTGCGGCAATACCTGCTCCAAGAAACTGTCTTTTTGTTCCATGAAATACCAGATGATCATGGCAAGGTCGCTTCCGGAGGAAGTAACCCAGGGTACTTTGGAGGGGGATATTCAGCCGGGAGATATTACCTTCTTCCGCCTGCAGAGCACGGCGGACAGCAAGCTGAGAGCCTATGTTGCTCAGGGAGAAGTCCTTCCTGTGGCAACCCGCTCCTTCGGAAGCATCGGTATCTTCGCCATCCCGGAGATGGGAAGATTCTATCGTCATGTACTCATAGAAAAAAACTTCCCTCATCACGGAGCTGTGGCCTTCGGACATTTCGGAAAGGCATTGTTCGAAATATTCAAGTATCTGGGTGCAGAGGATATAGGTTATAACCAGCCAAAGGGCGTGAGATATCCTTCGGAGAATCCGTTTTAGGCTGTAAACTTTGCGAACCGGTATCTTCCGGGAAGATGCCGGTTCGTTATCATCGAAGCCATATCTGATTCAAATTTTTCTCTCCTCCAGAAATTCCTGATTATCTCTTTGTATGGCATCTCTTACCTGGCCTTCTGTCTGATCAAGAACTTCTGCGGCAAGGTCTTTGGAATCCTCCGCGCCCTCCACAGCCACATACATGGCGGATTCCCCTTCGGCCAGAAGGCCAAAGGCCTGTTCAGGCGGTACGCTGTAAGTCGGCGCCAGTTCCGCTGCATCTAAGGTTCCCATCCTTCCTGATGTGCCTGCCCCGCAGTAGATAATTCTTCCGCCTTCTTTAAACCTTCCGGCTCTAGTGTACTGGCAATGTTTGGCAGTTCTTTTTCCACTGCTCCGGCAACTTTCTTATCTTCTTCGTTAATCAGCTTTACAATTTCAATCGTATCCAGCTGATCTATATTTTTGTGGCCTCATTGACAGTTTCTGTTGTCAGGCCATCAATCTATCCTGGATCACACCCAGGCATTTTTCCTCTGGTAAGGCAGCAAAGTCCAATATAAAAAAGCAAAAGAACAGCATAAGGAGGAAATGAAAAGTTTTTCTGAAAATTTTACGAAAATTTCCAAAATAAATGTCAATTTTAACGAAATTAACAAAAAATATTTAAAATATGTGACGATAGACGGAAAAGATGCTAAATGATATAATAAATACAGCTGAAAAATGAAAAATTTTCATTCGAGGAATAATAAATTTATGACAATCACGGAAATTGCAGAGATTGCAGGTGTATCGCCGGCTACCGTATCAAGGGTTTTTAATCACAGTGAAATGGTCAGTGAAAATACAAAGCAGAAAGTATTAAAGGCAATTAAAGAATATGATTACATTCCCAATCCATCTTTTGGAAACCTGAGTCTGCAAAGAATTTCAAACAATATCGGACTTTTTGTGCCGGACATGGATAATCCCTTTTTTAATTCCATTGTCAAAGGGGTCACACAGATTGCAGATAAGTATCGCTATAATATTGTCCTGTTTAATACGGAAGAACTGCCTGACCGAGAACACCGTTTTTTACAGGCAGTCTGGGAATTAAATCTGAAAGGGCTGATAATGATTCCCATAAGCAGCAATGATGAGGAAAGCGAAGAACACCTCCATAAGCTTGAAGAGATTGGACTTCCGGTGGTGCTGGTAGATCGAAAGATTGGTAATTATTTGTGTGACAGCGTTTTTACCGAAGATGCAGCCGATTCATTGAGAGCTGTGGAAGCGTTGATTGCAGCAGGGCATAAAAAAATCGCCACGATTACAGGTTCTCTGCGGTCCACGCCAGGCGAGGAACGGCTGAGGGGATATGAACAGGCTATGGCTCGCCATCAGCTAAAGATTCCTTCCGGTTATGTGGAAGAAGGCAATTTTAAGATTCGGCGCGGCCGTGAGGCAGCCCTTAGACTGCTTAGCCTGCCGGACCCGCCTACAGCAATTTTTCAGCCAGCAATTTTACAACGCTGGGAGCTCTGCAAAGCATGGTTGAGAATGGATGGATTGTGGGAAGAGATATTTCTGTTTTGGGATTTGATGAAATAGCACGCTGGCAGTGGTATCCATTGCTGCATTCTAGCGGTATAGGTCTTTCTCTGGTGGAACGTCCGGTAATGCAGATGGCAGAGGAAGCTATGGAACTTTTACAGAGCCGAATTACAGGCAGGCGAAATGGCAAACAGGCCAGGCGAAGGCTGCTTTTGAGCAATCGTATCGTCTTGCGCGGTTCGGAGCGAAAGATATCCCCGGAGGAGAATAGAGGATGAAAGTATTGAATTTAGGTTCTCTAAATATTGACAGAGTATACAGCGTAGAACATTTTGCACGGAAAGGCGAGACCATCGCAAGCACGAAACTGGAAATTAATGGCGGAGGAAAGGGATTAAACCAGTCAGTAGCCCTGGCCCGGGCAGGAGCGGAAGTCTACCATGCCGGTGCGATTGGTTCAGACGGGACTTTTTTGCAGACGCTTTTCGAGAGCGCCGGCGTACATACGGAGTATTTGCAGATGAGCAAAGCACAGACAGGACATGCGGTAATTCAGCTGACGCCGGAGGGACAGAACTGCATTATTATTTCTTCTGGCGCAAATGATGAGATACAGGAAGAATATATTGATGAGGTATTAAAGCATTTTTCACCGGGAGATTTTCTGCTTTTGCAAAATGAGACAAGCAATGTGGCTTATGCAATGCGCAGGGCAAAGGAGAAAGGAATGCGGATCGTGTTTAATGCTTCACCTGTTGATGAACGCATGAAAACCTATCCGCTGGAATTGGTAGATTATTTTCTTATCAATGAAATGGAGGGATGTATCCTGGCGGACTGCGAAGAGATTTCCCAAAGCAAATATGGAGAGATCATTGAAACGGTATTCCTAAAATTTCCTCATGCCTGCATTGTTATGACAGTGGGAAGCGATGGTGTAATATACAGGGATATACATAAGAAGGCGTCTCATGACGGTTATCCTGTGAAGGTAGAAGACACAACAGCAGCGGGAGATACCTTTTGCGGATTCTTTTTAGCCGGAGTGATACAGGGATTATCTGTAGAGGAATGTCTGGAAACCGCCACAAGAGCCAGCGCCATTGCAGTGAGCCGCAAAGGAGCAGCGGTGAGCATCCCTGACTGGAAAGAAGTAAGCCGCTTGTTGACAACAAGATAAAATAGAAGGAGGAGTTGTTGAAATGAAAAAAGAAAAAATCATTTTGGATGTGGACACCGGAACGGATGATGCGGTTGCAATCATTTTGGCCATGCTTTGTAAAGATTTTGAACTTTTAGGAATCTGCTCCGTTAACGGGAATGTGGAGCTTGCCTTGACTACAGACAATACCCTGCGCGTTGTTGACTACTGCGGTATGGGAGAATATGTGCCGGTAATACAAGGATGCGAACTGCCTATGGTCTCCACTCTGCTTCCATGGACTCCCCAGTCTACCGGCATTATGACAGCTCACACAAAAAAGGATATTCGCTGCATTCCCCGCAGAGAAGGTATGCGCAGCAACTCTCAGGAAATGCATGGAGACCATTTGCCGCTGCCCAAGACCAGTTTGCAGCCCATAGAAAAAAGTGCGGTTGTGTGGCTGATTGAGACACTTATGGCAGCGGACGACCACAGCATTACCCTGATACCCGTAGGACCTCTGACAAATATAGGAGTCGCTATACGGGCGGATCCGCGAATTCTTTCAAAAATCAAAAGGATTGTTTTAATGGGAGGCGGCTATCTTGTCAACAGTCGGCCACCGGCTGCAGAATTTAATATCTGGGCAGACCCGGAAGCGGCGGAAATTGTATTTCAAAGTGGCTGTGAGATTACCTGTGTGCCATTGGATGCCACCCATGCTGCTTACATAACTCTGGAACAGACAGATGAACTTCGAGACATCAACACAAAGGAAGCGAGATTTATAGCTGATATCATTGAAGGACGAATACAGGGATATGTCAGAAGAGACAAAGATATGGATCAGAGAAAGGGCGCGCCGGTACATGATGCGCTGGCAGTGTGCGCGGTACTGCATCCTG
>Ga0224748_10219_pt1 | contig 16165 bp, 17 predicted proteins | sample LIM_F_Water_Neg_FD_182074 | JGI IMG/M metagenome (GOLD analysis project Ga0224748, IMG submission 182074) | Enriched cells from gastrointestinal tract of the lab mouse from Pacific Northwest National Laboratory (PNNL), Richland, Washington... | ecosystem: Host-associated > Mammals > Digestive...
GGGTCTGGTCCTTGAAGAAGCGCCCGTAGTCGTCATAAGGAATGACGATAGTGCCGTCTTCCTTTGTGGGGCCGTAGGTTCCAATAAGGTCACCTTCAACCTCAACCTCGAAAGTTGCGCCGGCCAGGGGCTCGTCGGTATTGGCGGAGACCTTCTTGATGATAATGGTGGTGGGAGCCTCGTCCTCGAAGAGGAACTCCTTCAGGGTTTCGCCCTGGCGCAGCACCTGGCTGTGCCAGCTGGTATCGTCAATCATGTAGCCGTCCGGAGCAATGACCTCGCGGACACTGATGACCCAGCTGTCCTTGCCTTCGGTCAGGTATTCCCCAAAGGTGCTGTAGTCGATGGGGATAACGCCGCTGGCGTCGGTGGGACCGAATGTGCCGATGCTCTGCTCATCAATCTTCACTTCAAAAGAAGCCCCGGCAAGGCCCCGGGTGGTACCGGTCTGGACCTTGCGAATCTCGATGTCGGCATAGCGATAGTTGATAGCCGTGATGACCTTTGTCTTCGGGCCATCGCTGTCGGCCTGGAGGAACACCTTGTGCTCCGTTTGGTAAGGCAGCATGTATCCCGGAGGAGCCTCAGTCTCAACAATAGAGTACAGGCCGTCCGGCAGCCCGCCGCCGTCATCGCCGGTGATAGTGAACGTGCCGTCATCGCCGGTTATCACGCTGGTCATCAAGGAGTCATTGTGGTAGACGTCGAATTTGGCTCCGGGCAGGCCGTTGCCGCTTGCGTCCTTCTTCTCAATGATGATTTTCTGCTTCTCATGGTTGACGAAGGTCAGCTGGCCGCTGTGCATGGCGGTCTTGATGTCCTCCACCATCTCCGTCCACAGGCGGATTTCCTGTGCGTTGTGGTCGATGACATAGCCAAGGGGGCCCTTGGTTTCAGTGACCTGGTAGGTGCCCTCGGGGATGTAGTTCGGTTGTGCCGGGTCGAGCCACTGCAGCTTCTTCACCAGGTTGCCGCCCTCGTCGAAGTCCACATCGAACTCCATACCAGCTTCCAGGCAGGAGAAGTGGAATGTACCCGGGCCGATGCCGTTGCCGTTTTCATCCACCTTCTGGATGATGTCCGGGGTGTCACCACTTCCGGTCGTGTTTTTCCACGGGCCGCCGCGCACCAGGTAGGCGCTGGCCTCGTCCTTATGAATAAGGGCGTTCAGCGGGGCCTCATAGGCTTCCTTGGAACCCCTATAGCCGTCCGGCGCCTGGGTCTCCTTCACCCAGAAGGTCTTGGTGTTGCTGGGGCCTTTCCACACTACCTTTGCAGAGCCATTCCCGTTTTTGTCTGTTGTAAATTCGGCCACAGGAATACCAGTGCAGCTTTCGGTATCATAAACCGCAAATGTTGCCCCTTCCAGGGGCTTCCCGTCTGTGTCCGTCTTCTTGACTTTCAGCCAGGCTTCTATATCTGGGGATTTTTCGTTATCCAGAATTGGCACAATAATGGGCTGGGTCCTGTCTCCGGGGTAGTAGATGTAAAAGTCCTTGATTTGGTCCGCAAACTGGGCCAGCTTACCCGTCTTGCTGTAGTCCCCCTGCAGTATTCCCTTGAGCTGCTCCACCTTATGCCGGATATTTTCCGGAGTGATAGCGGAATTCGCATCCGGCTTATACATGTGGTTGTAGGCACGCAAGGCAGTTTCAGCAATCATAGCCAACTGCGACTCATTTGTGGGGTCCGTAAACTTCCCGTTGCCGCATTGCCAAGCGGCGGCCTGGGGCACAGCGGCGGACAGCTGCATGGTCCATTCACTCTGGTAAGCGAACCAGCCATACCCGTTCTCATCTGCCCACGCCTGGATGGCGTTTTCGAGATTTTTTATCTTATCGTTATTTGGCTGATTTTCCTCTTTCCACTTCTTCCAGTTGCCTGCGGTGATGCCGCAGTTATCCCGAATGTAGTTGGACATCAGATACTCGGCCACATATCTCTTGTAAAATTCGTAGCCGGGCATATATTTTCCGCCCTCAGCCGTTCTGATGGACTCGCCGTCTTTCCACGTCCAGGTGTGCGGTTTGTAGTGAACGTCCAGGTCGTGGTTGCCGCAGAAGCCAGGAACCTCATTGTCTCCGACCTGCATATAGAACACGCGCATATAAGCGGAGTGGTTGTAGTTCGAGTTCGATGAAGTCAGGTTCGGGTCTGTAAACGGCCCTGCGCTGGCGTAGGCGGCCTTGTTCATCTGAATTGTCTCAGGCGCCCCGCCGCCTGCCGCGCTGGCGGTGATGCCCGTTGCGGGGAACAGGCCGGCAATCATGATAAGGGCCAGCAGCCCAGACAGCCATCTCCGGCCTTTTTGCTTGATAATCTGCAATTATTACTCCTCCTTTTTGCATGAAATAAGGACTTGCTGCGGCGCCCGTCAGGGGCCGCGGCAAGTCCGGTTCATCCGTCTGCGCATAGATTCACCTCCTCGAAAACAGAAGGCTGGACCGCCGTAAGCAGTCCAGCCGTTTTCAGGCATAAAGAAAGCCGGCCCCTTTCGGAGCCGGCCAGATGCCTATTTACAGTTTCGCATGATAGTATTATACCATGTTGCCGTTCTATTTCAAGAACAGCTTTGTACCATGCTATTCCATCTTTGTATCACATAATCACTTTGGATACCTGGAGAGGATTCTGGTGTTGCCGACGCCTGTCGGCCATTCAGAATAACGGTCCAACCTATCCCATCTCACAGTTTCGCCATAGGCATTACCGTTCGTAGTATAATACTGCTCTGCGTATACTTGCCCCTTATATGTGGCCATTCCGTAGTCATTCAAGACGATATTACGATGGTTTGCTTGTTTGTCAATCATGATATCGCCGACTCGGGTCTCTTCCAGGGTAACGGTGTAGTACGGCAGGGTGCCGAAGATACGGTCGCTGACCAGATTTGCAAAGCCCTCGCATGCGGACGCAGGGCCCATCCCCTTGCCGTCCGGTCGGCCAGGGTAACGGGTGGTTTCACCCCAGTGACTCCCAGTTGGATACTCAACTCGCAGCTGGTCCAGCACGGCCTGAACTTCAGTTTCAGTAATCCAGCCGTCCTTGTTGCTGTCCGCAGGGACGTCGTAAGAATTCACATCATACCGGCCGCCCACGGCGCCGGCGGGGCGGGGGACGTCAGGCTGCACCGGGTCAACGGGGTCCACAGGGTCTACGGGGTCTACGGGCTGCCCGGGAGTGGTTCCCCCAGTCACATCCCCAGTGACGTAACCATAGATGTTGCACAGGACCACGCACGCCTGTGCCCGGGTCATGGGGGCGCGGGGGGCAAAATTGCCGCTGTCATTGCCGTTCAGGAGGCCGATGGTGTAACAAGTGGTCACGGCAACATAGTTATCCACGTCGGCGATATCGGCGATTCTCTTGGCTGCCGCAGAGTATTCCTCATAACTTGGCAGCTTGATGCCCTTATCTACCAGGGCGTTGTACATCATCTGGGCCATCTGCTCACGCTCAATGGGCGTGTTGGCCACGGCGGGCCAGTTATCGCGAATGGCCATGTCAGTAATGGGGAACAGACCGTGCTTTGCAGCAACCTCACAGCCGGCAACCCACCACTGCGCCCCAGCGGGCTGGGAATCAATATCGTCGGGGTAAAGGGCCCGGTCCAGCATCAGTGCGAACTGGGCAAAGGTCACAGACCCCTCGGGGTCGAACCTGCCGTCCCCGACGCCGCTGACCCAGCCCTGCTGGGCCGCCTTGGTCACCCAGGTGTAGTACCATTTGTCGGAAGAGACATCAGTGAAGACGGGGGCAGCCGCAAGAGCAGGGACGCATAGTCCTGTCAGCAAAGCCAGAATAAGTACGATGTTGATGATTTTACGCATTGTGAAATTCCTCCTGTCAATTTTGTTTTTTTATAATTTCCGCTGCGTTATCCCAACGCAGCATCATATCATGAAATTGGGTATTACGCAATATAATCAAGTCTATTAGCATATACCGCCATGCCATGACACACCATAAACTATGAGTAATGAACTATGCTGGGGGTGTTAGATTGCGGGGCGAGTACAAGGAAATCAATCGGAAAATCGGCGCCAGAATCAGGCTCGCGCGGGAAACCGCAGGCATGACCCGAGAAGAATTCTCGGAGAAGATTGGGATTAGCGCTCAGTTTCAGACCGACATTGAGCGTGGGAGGACAGGCCCATCTATCACCACGTTATGTAAAATCTGCGATGTGTTGGCAGTTCCGACGGACTCCATCCTGCGCGGGCCGCAGCCCGGAGTAGAAGCGGCCGCATGGCAAATCGGGACCTTGCTCCGTGATGTGCCGCCTGAGTTTCTGCCGCTGATAATCGAAAATATACGGGAGCAGACCAAACTGATAGCGCTGGCCTGGCAGGCTAAGGAGCAGCCGGTGGACAAGGGGTAGGAGGACAAGCAGTGTTTTCCTGCCTCTGTTTTTCATTTTCTCCGTTTTTTATCAAATCAGGATGGCTCCAAGCAGAGCGGAAACCGTGACAAAAACAAGCTGGTTCCCGGTTTTAACGCAGTAGCAGTCCGGAGAAACCATTACTATGTCCGGCCTGGCTTCAAGCGCATTCCACATGAGACTGACGACCGGAGGGGCCCCGTCCGATGGGAATCCGTAGACCGCGCCGCCTGGGAGAAGCAGGTCTCCAGGCTCGGCGACGACTGTTCCGATGTAATGAATGCCCTCGTCTTTGAATGCCATACGCTTGCCAATACCCGCTGTCTTACCCATAATCACGATGTGCAGCTGCCCGTTGGCCCAGATTGGCCTGAGAATGTTACATATGCCCAGCAGAATCAGGGTCAGGCTCACCGCTCTGCCAAGCAGGAATGTATCAATCCACATGATAACCTCCATTTCCGGCTGATTGCCCGGCAGAAGTGCCAGACGGTTTTGCCGGTTCAATTATACTCTTACGTTACCTAATAATCAACGATTATCGCTTATTATTAAATCGTTTCAAGGGACATTTCCCTCCATTAAACTGGATGCAATGATGGTAAGGAGACGTTGATTATGAGTAACAGGGACAGCAGAAAGCAAATAAATGTAGAAGTCGGACAGCAAATCAAGAAATACCGGGAGGCCGCCGGATTATCCCGAGAAGTCTTTTCAGAAAAGATTGGGATTTCCCCCCGGTTCTGCTCCAGCCTGGAAAATGGCTTTGTGGGAATCTCACTCACCACTTTACGAACTGTCTGCGAATTCTTTGGCGTGTCGGCGGACGCCATATTGTGGACAGACCATCCATTCGCCAGAGAGGCGGCCGGGCAGATAGAAATCATGCTGGCCGGGGTATCGCCCGGTATGCTTCCGCTGATTGTCGACAACATCCGCGGACAAGTCAAGCTGATAGAGCTGGCCCATCGGGAAGGGACTCAGCCGCCGGACCAGGGGCGGGAAGACGGATGACGTCTTCCCGCCTTTTATTTTTCCGGTTTCCCGCTGTTCTCCACATCAGCCTTTTTCTTCCGCAGAGCTGACCGGTATCCCATCTCCAGAGCCTCCCCGCCAACATCGTCATCCTTGGATCTTCTCCTGGCCTTCTTCCGGCACAGCTCCAGAGCCGCTTCGTAATCATAGCCAATTCCAGCCTGGTATTTGAGCGCAATATTGCGCAGTACCTTTGCGTGGTCCTCATAGGTGATTTTGTGAAACCCGCATAGCTCCCACTGCACACAGACCATCTCCAGCAGCCTGGCATAATCCATCAAAGCGTCGACAATTTTACGGATGTCCCCGTAACAGGTTTTGATTTCAACAGGGCCGCCGGCAGCCTGAAAACAGAGTTCCAGCTCCCTGCCCAGCAAACCCAGTTCCACCGGCCTTGAGATAGCCGGTTCAAATACCTCCTGCGGTAAATCCAGCTCCGCATCCGTTGCGTGACCGTCCATGTTTTTCCCCCCCTTCGTGCCTTGGACACCAACCATTATCATATAATCGGAGAAAACAGTCCACGGTCTGCCGGTCATGTTTTGCACCGAAATACCAAATGTTTTTTGCGGTTTTTTCGAAAAAAGATTTACATATGGTGCGTATCTTGACTGCTGGATAATGGAATCCCATCTTTAGAGGAGTATAATGGCATTGTAATTTAAATTAACCGGGAGGAAAACGGAAATGAAAATAGATATTGACGCTATCATAGCGGAGGTCAAAGAAATTATGATGGAGGCGGTTGGGCTTCTGCTGGACATGATATGCCTTCAGGACGACAAGCAAAAGGCCGATGACAGCGACATCAGGTTTCTGCGGCGGGAATATTACCTGGACCTGATGGACGGAAGATTCGGGGTGGTGGGCTGCCTGTTCGGGCTGTCGCTTATGAGGAGGGAGCGGAAATCGAAAGCGTCTATGGGAAACCGGTCCTGACACCGTCACAGCACGATGCTGCCCGCAGCCGCACAGAAGGGGAATCCACTGTTCCGGATGAAGAAGCCAGGAAAATATCCAGACTGCTGCTCGCCAGGAACCGGGAGGCCTATAAAGCTCTTGCGGCGGAATGCGGAGAAGGCAGTGCGAGCTTGCCATTCAAAAATTGACAAAAAATAGCGCATACTGTATGTGGTCAGTGGGCGGCATCCCACTGGTGGGCTGGCACCTAAAATCCGAAATGCATGCCGGACCTTGGGCCGGAAAGTTGGCGGGCAACAGAAAAACCAGTCATTAAGAGGGGGACGGACAGCGCCGTGGCGTTACAGTCTCCCTTTTTCTATTTTCTGTGAACTGTCCAAAGAGGAAAAATTTGTGGTTGACACCTTTTATAATAAGGGGTACAATAATAGTGTAAACGTATCTGATTTGCCCGTTAAAGGCCGTCTTTTTTCCAACTTTTGCTGGTCGTAACTTTATATTTGCTTACAAAGCCGTTGTCTTTTTTCTGACAGCGGCTTTTTTATATATATTTTCAAAAAAGTAAAGAGAAAAGGAGCACTGATGATGAATAAAGAGCTTATTCTCAAGGCAATCCAGAACCCCAAAATTGTCCGGCTCATTTACCGGGCTCTCGCGGAGGACCCCGGACCCCTGCGCAGATATGGCGACGGAGCAATCCCTGACAACTCCGTCTACTGTGCCGTCATAGTATATTTGGACCGAAACGGGAAGCAGTACAGTATGGCGGCATTTGACGACGTGTCTATATACCTCCATTTTGGAATGCAGGCCCTTCACGCTTGGATGACAGGAGAAGATAATCTCATTGAGACCGACATAATTTCCCTCCTCCTGAGCGGCGGCACTAATCTGCTGAGCAACATGCGTTGGAAAACGGAGCAGATAGCCGGCCGCAAAACGGCTCCAGTACCAAACGCCGGCCTGTCCCTGGTGGCGTGCCTCAGTGCGGATATCCCGGCGATCGCACCGGTGGAGCTTGCGGAGATGACTCGGCTGTTCCGGGGCGAAGCTATCGACCCCGCCACTGAACTGGGCCAGACAATCCTGGCACTCGCGGAAAAATGAGTATAACCGCTGGCGCGGATTCGCCGCCGGCGGTGTCCTGAAAAAATCAAAAAAGAGAGGAGAATAATACTATGAATCCTTACATTGCTGTTATAGCGGACGCCGGTGTGGCCCGCCTTCTGATGGCGGAGCTGCTGGGAACGGCCCCAGAGGAGCTGACGCCTGTACCGCTTGCTCCGGGTGTGGATTGGCTCCATCTGAAATATGGTTTCGCCACCTTCGAGAGCCGCGGCAACAGCCTCTATACCCTGGGCTGGTTTCCCACGCCGTCTACGCAGCACTGTATACGGTATCTCAACGCGGCAGCCTGCCAGTACATGATGCATAAATACGGCGACTGGCCTGCCGGACTGGAATCGACAGTAGCCGCTGTCACGGAAGACGCTTTGGCTTCGACGCCCATTGCGCATATAGCGCTAAGCTACAACATGAAAGTTTTGAAGCCGTCGACAGGTCAGGAAATCCTTCTCAGCGCCGGAAGTACCAGCACCGAGAACCCGGCCATTGACGAGTTCCTGGCCCTTTTGCGCGGTGAAGATATAAATCCTGTCACAGAGCTTGGACGGGCCGCAAAGGCCACTCTGGAGAGGAGCTGACCGCCATGAAACTGGACTATAGCCTGATAGGGAGCCGGGTCAATGACCTGCGCAAGAGTCGGGGCATCTCTCAGGAGCGTCTGGCGGAGCTGGCTGACCTCTCGACCACATTTATCTCCCACATTGAGAGGAACGATAAGAAGCCCAGCCTGGGCGCCCTGGTGCGGCTTGCGTCGGCGCTTGGGGTGACGGTCGATTTCCTGCTCGCCGGCAATCAGCCGTTCGACCAAAGGGCTTACATGCCGGACGTGGAGAATCTGCTTTCCGACTGTTCTGTGGTTGAACGGAGGATTGTGTTTGAGGTAGCGACTGCTGTGAAAAAGAGCCTGCGTGATGCTCATTGGGGTGCGTGAAATTATATTTTTATGGGGCCGGGATGAAAAATCCCGGTTCTCTTTTTGCCCTGATAAGCATGTGGTTGACCGTCAGGCTGTGGTCGAGTCTGCTTTAGTCTGGTATGCTTGCCATTGTAGCTACCCTATCCCAAACAAAATCATAAGAAAAAAGGAGGTGCGGGGCAGGCGCATCTGGCGCTGCCCCAACAAAATGAAAATCAGAAGCGATTTCATAACCAACTCCAGCAGCAGCAGCTTTATCCTGGCGCAGAGGGGAGCTTTCAGCGAGAAGCAGAAGGAAGCAATCCTCAAATACGCCGTTAAAAAGCTGCTGGGGAAAAGTGAACTGACCCCTGAAAGTACAGAAGAAGATGTACGGAAAGTATTCAACGACTACAGCGTAGACGACGAATACCAGGAGCAAATCCGGCAGGCTCTGGTGGAAGGGAAAAGCATTCGATTCGGTTACGTCGGTTTTGAATGCTGTGAGGACTCCTACGTCGATATGTTTACAGAGCTGTGGGAGGCATTGAAGAAGTCCGACCCTGATGCCTTTACTATAATCGACGATGACCTGGACTATTAAGCCGAAGAGGTGGTTTCCTATATGAGGATACGGAAAGATAAGGATTTCATATCCATTTTCGATGAAGCGACAGGGCAGTATATCCGCTCCGGCACGTTTCAGGACGGAAAGGAGATTGCGCAGGACCCATTTATGGCCTCCTTCCCCGAACTTCTGGATGTGGGCGTCATGGGCCACTGCATCCACGGCAAGTCCGGCCTGTGTCTGAAGGCGGGGGTGGAGTGCTACCAGGACGGCCTCCGCGCCGGCGCCCCCAATATGGCGCTGGAAGACTTTCGTGAGATTGTCCGGCAGTGCGGAGGGAATACCTATCAAATTGCGCTCGGCGGCTGCGGCGACCCGGACCAGCATGAGCACTTCCCTGAAATCCTGGAGCTCTGCCGCAGGGCCGGTATCGTGCCGAACTTCACCACCTCCGGCCTTGGGATGACCCTGGAGCTTGCCCGGCTCTGCAAGGAGTACTGCGGGGCTGTGGCGGTGAGCTGGTATCGAAGCCCCTACACCTTGAAGGCCATCGACTGCCTGCTCCGGGCTGGCGTAAGGACGAACATCCACTATGTCGTAAGCAAAGGGACGATTGATGAGGCGGTTACCCGGCTGCGGGAGGACAGCTTCCCAGCCGACGTCAACGCCATCGTGTTCCTGCTCCACAAGCCTGTGGGCCTTGGCAGCCAGCGGCAGGTACTCCGTGCGGACGACCCAAAGGTGAAGGAATTTCTCTCCCTCGCCTGCGCTGGGGGACACCGATACAAAATCGGGTTTGATTCCTGTACTATTCCCGGACTGGTCGCCCAGTCGTCTGAAATCGATATGGACAGCGTGGATACCTGTGAGGGCGGCCGTTGGTCAGCTTACATCACCGCCGATATGAAAATGCTTCCATGCAGCTTCGATAACCAGCATCAGCGGTGGGCGGTGGACCTGAGAAACCACACCATTCAAGAGGCCTGGGACAGTCCGGTCTTTGAGGAGTTCAGAGAGCATTTCAGGCGAAGCTGTCCCGAGTGCGAACACCGGCAGGCCTGCATGGGCGGCTGCCCTATCTGCCCGGAAATCGTTCTCTGTGACAAACACACGGCGTAATGTTCCTTCCCCTGGCTCATTTCGGGCCGGGGGATTTATTTTTGACCGGTGACACATTCCGCTAGATTATAAATTTGACGCCCATGCTTCTGTGCATAGCGCACAGTATAGGCGGTCCCTCCGTATGAGCGTGAGCAAAACGCAATACAGTGGGCGGAGCAGTCCACAAGATGCCTGTCCCGCATCAGGTATGCCTCCCGGCCTGGAGTCCGGCTGACACAGACCAGCTTGTCGTACTTCGGGAGGAGCACTCTGTATCGCTCCCGTTGTTCCTTTTGCCACCTGGAGTCAAAGCCGCTGAAGGGGTATACCAGAATTACCTTGATTTGTGGATATTCCGTGCGAAGCTCAAACAACGCCTCGGCGGCCAGGGTGTCGAAACCGACCGCGCCGCCCACACCGTAATAAATGACCCCTTTCGAAAGCAGCAGCCCCACCTGTTCCTTAAGTACTGATTTCAGCGGAGTCTCCAGACCGTAGGGGATGTCCCGGTGACCAGTACAGCAGCAGGTCTCTGTCCTTTTGTCACTCATTTTCATACCTCCCGAAAAAGACTATATATAGTCTTTTTCACTATACCATTCATACCCCAAAAAGTCTATATATCGTCTTTTAGCTGTGCATGATATTGATACACTATGAGAAAGACTTTATATGGACTGGAGGCATGACAGATTGGATACTCGAAAATACGTTGCGTCGCGTATTCAAACGCTGTGCGCTGAAAAAGAGTTCAATATCAATTCGTTGGCCAGACAGTCTGGAATCCCTCCGTCAACTTTAAAAAGTATTATCTACGGGAACAGTAAAAATCCAGGAATTATCACCATTAAGCTCCTCTGCGATGGTCTTGGGATATCGCTATACGACTTTTTTGATGCGGAGGAGTTCCGCTCAACAGAGCTGGAGGATATAGAGTAATGCGGTATAAAACAAAAAAATCCCCCTGATGTAGAATAAGATACTACATCAGGGGGATTGAGTTATGTCGAAAGGACGCCCACTTTCCAGTTTGGCTCCACGCGGCCGTCAGGGAAGACATACACCCGGTCAATCAGCATACCGGCCAGCTCAACAGTCAGACGGCCGGCCTCCCTCACCTTCTGGGGAAGGAGACCCCGGTCCTGTTCGGCCTGGCTCTGGGATGCCTGAGCACGGATGACAGCCAGGGTCTGCCTGAGCCGGTCCAGCTCGCCATCCAGGACGGCCTTGTGTTCCCTGTAATCCTCGATGCTGATTTCGCCCCGCACGAACTGTTCATAGAGACAGCGCTTCTGTTCCTGGAAGTCCGCTATCTTCCCTTCCGGGCTGTCCGGCGCGGCAGCCGGAACCGAATCGGGGGCGGCCTGGACTTGCCCCAGCGCCAGCTCATATACGATACGTTCCAGCTCCGTCTCTGAAATCCGCAGGCCATGACAGGGGGCGGATTCGTCCACCTGGGTATGACGGCAGAGATAGGCGTGGTTTTTATTCGAGGTGCGGGACAAGGCGTGCAAGCAGCAGCCGCAGAACACTTTGTGCTTCAGCGGATAGGTATGGACATTCTTCCTGGGGGCCGGGACCCGGCGGAGCTTGGCCTGGACCTCCTCGAACAGTTCCCTGTCGATGATGGCGGGATGGTGGTCTGGTATCTTCACCCACTGGCTCTCGTCCTTCATGCGGACCCGATGGCCGCCGACCTCGGTCACCTCCCGCTTGCCCATGATGTAGGTTCCAGTGTACCGCTCGTCCTCCAGGATGTGGGTCACAGTGGACTCGTGCCAGACGCCCCGGCTCCTGGAGATGTCGTGGCCGACAAAGCCGTGGGCCGCCTTGTACTCTGCTGGAGTAGGGATGCCCCGCTCAAACAGGGCCTTGGCGATTTTTTTCTTGCTGAGACCACTCTGGGCAAGCTCGAATATCAGCCGGACATTGGCCGCCGCCTCCCCATCCGGCTCCATGCGCCCATCGGCTCCCTTGCGATAGCCATAGGGGCAAATCTTGCTCTGGTACTCCCCGCGCCGGAACTTCACCTGCTTGGCGCTCTTGTATTTAACGGACAGGTCCCAGCTGTATACTTCCGCCTGAAAGTACTGAAACATAACGCCCAGGCCGCCAGTGTCGCCATTGAGCTTCCCGCTGTCAAAGCCGTCGTTGAGAGCAATGAAGCGTACGCCATACAGAGGGAATACCTTGTCCAGGAAGTAGCCGACGCTGATTCGGTTACGGCCAAAGCGGGTAAAATCCTTTACGATGATACAGTTGATTTTCCCCGCCTGCACCATATCCAGGAGCCGTATGACCTCAGGCCGCTCGAAATTCGTCCCGCTGTACCCATTGTCTACAAATTCCAGGACCTCTATATTCTTGATATCCTGCATGGCATCAACGTACTGGTGCAGCGCAATTTTCTGATTTTCGATGCTCAAGCTGTCTACTTTGTTGTCCTCGATGGAGAGGCGGATATAGAGGGCGATGACGTAAGAGGCATTATTCATATTCCACACCCTCAGTCTGGTAGAATTCGTTTTTGAATTTGAAGTGGATATCGATATCCTTGGAGCTGGAGACGTCGATGCGCTCAATCACCCGGTCAGCCAGGGATGCGGTCAGGACTGGATTCTCAAATACAGACGCCAGCCAGACCGACAGGTCCAGGTACCCGTTGACCTCCTTCTCCAACAGCTCCTGCCGCTCTAGGAGCTGACGGGCCTGGGCCGAGGCTGCGCCAATCTTCTGCTCATAGCCGGCCTTTTGCGCCTGATACTCCAATCGGGTAAGGCGTCCAGCGACAAAGCTCTCGTACAGACCCCTCAGATGTTTCCGGTCCTGCTCTATCTCCTGGCGGAGCTCCGAGACCTCTTGCGCCGTTTTAGTCTTCTGTCCAGCGGCCTTGTCCCCCATCTGCCGGACTAAAAAGCTGTTTTCTATGATAGCTGCGCCTTCCTTTTGCAGAGTAGTCAGGATAACAGAGAACAGGTCGGCCTCCCGCAGGCGGACCTTGCCCAGACATGCGCCCTTGCCAATCCTGTCGTTGGCGATGCAATGGTACACATACCGCCCATGAGACCGCTGGCGGTGGAGACTCTTTCCGCAGCAGCCGCAGAATATTTTGCCCCGCAGGATGTTCTCAGTGTAAGGAACTCTTTCCGTCTGAGTCCCGCCCTTCTGCGAAGCCTGCGCCCGGACAGCCTGGACATGGTCGAACAACTCCCGGCTAACCAGCGGCTCATGGGTCCCCTTCACAACAATCCAGTCCTCCGGCCTGACCAGGGACTGTTTGTGGGCGGTCGCACTGGTCTTGCCCTGCACCATGTCGCCGGTGTAGACCTGGTCGGACAGGATTTTTCGAATGGTCCATGTCTGCCACTTTCCACTCCCCATCAGGCGCTCGCTGGTAATGAGCCCGATGCTGGCCAGGTAGTAGCCGGGGGTGAGGACATCAGCCTCATTCAACCACCGGACAATCACGTCCAGAGGGGCACCGTCCGCCGCCCACCGGAAAATCTGCCGGATTACGGGGGCGGTATCCTCGTTCACAAGCAGGCGGTGGCAGTTCTCCGGGTCCTTCCGGTAACCGTACGGCGGCCTGGCCCCCACAAACTCTCCCGCCATCATGCTCCGCTGGAGCTGGAGCCTTGTCTTACGGCTGGCCTCAAGAGCGTATCCCTCGTTCACGATATTCTTGATGGGCAGGGCAAAGCTGCTTCCGCTGCCGGCGTCCTCGCTGTCATACCGGTCATTGACGGCAATAAATCGGACATGATGGAGCGGAAAATAGTATTCGGTATAGTATCCGGTGTCGATGGCGTTGCGGCCCAGGCGGGAGAGGTCCTTCACCACGACGCAGTCGATTTTCCCGGACTCGATATCCGCCAGCATCTTCTGGAATCCCTGCCGGTCAAAGGTCTGGCCGGAGACGCCGTTGTCAATGTAAATCTCCGTAATTTCGACGTCAGGGCACAGGGCCAGGCAGTCCTCCATAATTTGCCGCTGCGTCTCCAGGGAATCCCCCCGCTTGCCGTTATACTCCACGGACAGGCGGATATAGAGTGCGGTCTTCCATACCTTTATAACAGGATGCTCGTCGGCGGAAGCGATGTTCTTGCGACTTTTCCGGGCCACTCAGCTCGCCTCCTTATAGCGTGACAGCATTTTCAGCGTGTCCTCATATTCCTCCTGGAACCGGAAGGAGATGTCAATCTCTTTCTTGTTCCGGACCGTGACAGATTGAATCAGCGTTACCACCGCCCGGCGGTCCAGCTCGGTCATGGCGGCGAACTGCTCAAAGTGGCGGGCCCATTTCAAGCGGCTGCTGGAGTCGTCCTGGACCTGCTCCAACTTCTCCCGCAGCAAGGCAATTGCGGCCTGGACCTGCTCCTCCTGAGCCGAATAGTAGTCCATCAGGCTCCTGTACTCCTTCTTATCCAAGATACCGTTGACCAGATTGCCGTAGAGGGTGGCCTTCATGCGACCGGCCTCCTCCAACTGGCGGCCGTTGTCCGCAAGCTCGGTGGTATACTTCGCGACCAGGTCATGGTTGATTCGCTCCCGGCTGATGCTGTTCAGCAGCTCCGTCAGAGAGACGACGCTTTTAATATGTGTTTGAAGGCAGGAGAGTACGCATTGCACCAAATCGTCCTCCCGAATCCTGGCCGGGTGCTGGCAGCCCTGGGATTTCCCGGCTGGGCAGTGGTAATAGATGTACCTCTGCCCCTTATAGATGTTCGTTTTTCGGGTCATCCGCCTCCCGCAGCAGCCGCAGACGAGCAACCCGGAGAACATATACACCGAATCCTTCTCAGGGGCAGCCCGGGTGTCCAGCCGGGCCAGCTGCTGTACCAGTTCGAAATCCTGCTTGCTGATGATTGGCTGGTGGGTATTTTCCACCCTTGCCCAATCCTTCACGGGCTTTTGCACTGTGTTTTTGAGCTTGTAGTTGGGGGTCGTGGTCTTGCCCTGAATCAGGACGCCGGTATAAGTCTCATCCTGCAAGATTCGGATAATTGTCGTGGGGGACCACTTGGCGTCCGGGCTGTCCGCAAACCCCTTGGTCGGATGGGGCAGCCCACGGCTGACCTTGTAGGCCAGCGGAGAGAGAACACCCTGACGGTTCAATTCCTCGGCGATTTTGTAGGCGCTGGTGCCCTCGACACGGCGGCGGTAGATATCCTGCACCACCAGGGAGGCGTACTCGTCGACGACCAGATGGTTCCGGTTCTCCGGGTCCTTCTGATAGCCATAGATGGGGCAGGCGCCCACATAGGCCCCGCTTTTTCGTTTGGCCTGGAGCGCCGACCGGGTGCTCACCGAGCTGTTCCGGCAAACCGAGTCGTTGGTCATGGTCTTGATGGCAATCAGCAGCTGGTCCCCGTTCTGCTCATGAGCCGTGTCGATACAGTCGTTGATGGCGATGAAGCGGACGCCATAGGCCGGAAGTATCCGGCACAGGTAACGGCTGGTCTCAACATGCTCCCGGCCCAGGCGGGAGATGTCCTTCACAATGATGCAGTTGATTTTCCCCGCCTTGACGTCGTCCATCATGGCCAAAAAGGCCGGCCGGTCGAACAGGATGCCGCTGTAACCGTCGTCCATCTGCTCTGAGACCAGTTCAATGTCTGGTTGGTTCGCGACGAAATCCTCAATCAGCTTCCGCTGGTTGCCGATGCTGTCGCTTTCCTGATAGCCCGGTTCCCGGGCCTGGCCGGTCTTTTCTCCCCGAACCGTTATATAGGAGAGCCGAAGATATGCGGCCGCTTTGTACTGTGTCACAAAAAATCACCCCTTTTTTGGGCGGAATATCCCCCAGGTGAAAGAGTGATTCGGATGTCCTATTCAATTCTTTTTCCAGGGAGAATTATATCAGAGTAAGTTTGGTAAAATCTATGAACTGGCGGTCAAGCTGCTAATTGATAAGCTGCTTCAAGCGGTCAGTCAGGGATGGGCCGTCCTGGGCGTAGTGGGCATGGACCACGATATCGCCGTAGCGGAAGTGGTGGGGGTCGCCGATTTGCCGCCGGAACTCAGCGATGCGGTCCTCTCTGTCAAGGCTGGGGTCAACAGAGACTTCCCGGATATCAGCTAGCTCCGAGGCATCGAATATCTGCTTCTTCAAGATTTGCATTTTGATTGTCCTCCAGAG
>Ga0224748_10220_pt1 | contig 16086 bp, 12 predicted proteins | sample LIM_F_Water_Neg_FD_182074 | JGI IMG/M metagenome (GOLD analysis project Ga0224748, IMG submission 182074) | Enriched cells from gastrointestinal tract of the lab mouse from Pacific Northwest National Laboratory (PNNL), Richland, Washington... | ecosystem: Host-associated > Mammals > Digestive...
ATGTTACTGGATCGAGAATACAAAATTCCTTCCAAGATAAACAGGAAGATCAATCTGAAAGTAGTACCGGGACACTTTGCAACTACGCATTCACATATTAATTTCTATATGGATATGACTACATTGAAGGTACGGTACTCAGAAGCTATGGAAGTGGCCAGAACAATGGCGGCAGAATACCAGTACAGCCGTCCGGTGGACACCATCATCTGTATGGACGGCTGTGAGATCATCGGCGCCTGTCTCGCAGAAGAACTTACTAAAAATGGTATTATGTCACTGAACCTGCACAACACATTATATGTTATCACACCGGAATTTGACAGTGACGGCCAGATGATCTTCCGGGACAACCTGCAGCCTATGGTCCGTGGTAAAAATATCCTTCTTCTGCTGGCTTCCGCCACCACGGGACGCACCATCGCCAGAAGCCTCGAATGCATTCGCTATTACGGCGGCATTATCCAGGGAATCTCCGCCATCTTCAGCGTGGCGGAAGAGATCTACGGCGAGCCGGTACATCATATCTTTGGGGCGAAGGATCTGCCGGATTACCAGACCTTTAGTCAGAAGGAATGCCCTCACTGCCAAAACAAAGAAAAAATTGACGCCATCGTCAATGGCTTTGGGTATTCGGAGCTATAAATCAAAAACCACCCATCTACCGGGTGGTTTTTGATTTCCCATCCATTCCTGCCTGTCACTATCATTCCGGAGAAAGTGTAAACTGCCCTACCAGTTCTTTCAGGCAGGCGGCCTCAGCAGAAAGCTGTTCGCTGGCAGCTGCGCCCTCCTCCGCAGTGGCGCTATTAGTCTGCACGACTACAGAAATCTGATTGATCCCCTCTGCCGCCTGCTCCACCGATTCGGACTGCTCGCCGGCTACTTCCGCAATATGATCAATGGAGCCCACTACAGACTGGATACTGTCTACGACACCAAACAGGACATCTGCTGTACTTCTGGCAATCTCCGTACCGATGTTTACTGCGTCGGTAGAACTTGAAATAAGGTTTGAAGTATTTTGGGCCGCCTGAGCAGATTTTCCCGCCAGATCCCGAACCTCCTCAGCGACAACAGCAAAGCCCTTTCCTGCCTCGCCTGCCCTTGCTGCCTCTACTGCTGCATTCAGGGCAAGTATATTTGTCTGGAACGCAATATCATCAATTGTCTTAAGAATCTTTTCAATCTCTGCGGAACTGGTCTGAATCCTTTCCATGGCCTCTACCAAATCCTGCATCTTCTTATTGCACAGGAAAACTTCTTCTCCGGTTTGATGTGTCTGGCTTCTGACATCCAGGGCCCCGCTGGCAGTATTTTTCACTTCCTCAGAAATGACGCTGATCCGCGCCGCCAGTTCCTGTACCGAGCTGGCCTGCTCCGTAGTACCCTGACTAAGAGTCTGTGCGCTGGCAGATAACTGATTGCTGGCATTCGCCACTCCCTCTGCAGACTGATTGACCTGACGCATGGCACTGCTCAGTTCAACCTTCATATTGCGCATGGAATGCAAAATATCCTGAAAACTACCGACATATACCTCTTCATGCTGCGTATGTACATCCAAATTCTGATCGGCCATCTCATTGAGCAAATAACGAATGTCGTTGATTACAACGCGCAGCCCTTCCACCAATTCCTCTGTAGATCTGACAAGAACACCCGTTTCATCCTTGTTTTTAATCTTTGGCATCGGTGTCTCAAGATCTCCCTGCACAAGCAGCTTCATCCGATTCACACAAGCCCTCATGGGTTTTCCGATATTGAGAGCCAGAACCAGAGCAACAACAACGGAGAGCAATATGGAAATCACGATCACTGTGATGTTGATCACCATTGCGTCCCGGGTGGATGCCAGATAATTGATCTGAGGTGCCGTCACCGCAATACTCCAGCCATCGGTATCCGGCACCGGCGCATAGGCCGCAAACATTTTATCCGCTCCGCTTGTATAGTCTCCAAACCCGTTTTTCCCCTGACGCATCTCGGCATGGATCGCTGCCAGTGCCTGCAGGGACGGATCATTCTGCGTCTCTGCTTCGATGTTTTGAACCGTAATGGTATCCAGCGTGATATCGGCAATGGTATCACCTGACTTATTGATCATATACGCCCTGCTGTTTTCACCAATCTGGATCGCCGATACAATTTCGTTCAAAAACGTCTCATGTGGAACAAAATAGACAACGCCCACAATGGATTTCCCATAATTCCCGCCAGAATAAAGCGGCGCCGCTACCATTATGGACAATTCTCCTGTGATCTTGCTCACCAGCGGCTCCGATACAAAAATATTTCCCTTCATAGCCTGACGCACATACTCCCGGTCAGAATAGTCGTTTCCGTCAAATATACTGATCCCATCTGCACCAACAATATTTCCCCTCTGGAAATCATGCATGGAAACGCGCCCGTCAATGATTGCCTTCTTTTCCTTCACGGGCACCTCGGGATCGGATAACTGTGGAATGCACCCCACCTCCATGACAACATTCTTATATACCTCCAGCTCCTGCTGTACACGTCCTGCCGCCAGGACTGCCGTCTCACTCATCATCTGCTCTACCGTGGACATCGTATTTTTGTAGTTTAATGCGATGCTGGAAACCCCGGACGCCGCCAGTCCGATCAAGACAGTTAGAATAAGACATAAAGTAATTTTGGTTCGAATGCTTTTCATCTCAATGTTACCCCCTGTTTACTTTCTTTCTTATTATTTATTATATAAGTTACTCTTCTTTCTTGTCAACCTCTATCTATCCATTTACCCCGGTTTACCCCGGGACTTTACACAAATCATTGCAACTTTCCATTCTTCGTGCTATAATTTACATTTGTGTTTGAAATCCAACCGGACGGATGCCTTCCGCCCGGCTTATTATTGGGAGGTTATATATGAAAACTAAACGGGAAGATATCCGCAATATCGCCATTATCGCCCATGTAGACCACGGCAAGACCACTCTCGTGGATGAACTTTTAAAACAGAGCGGTGTATTCCGTGAGAATCAGGAGGTGGCGGAACGCGTCATGGATTCCAATGACATCGAACGGGAACGCGGCATCACGATCTTATCCAAGAACACCGCCATCACATATCAGAATACGAAAATCAATATTATAGACACACCGGGCCATGCCGATTTCGGCGGCGAGGTGGAGCGCGTACTGAAAATGGTCAACGGCGTTATCTTGGTGGTTGACGCCTTTGAGGGCGCCATGCCGCAGACGAAATTTGTTTTGAAGAAGGCGCTGGAGCTCTCCCTTCCGGTGGTGGTATGCGTCAATAAGATCGACCGCCCGGAGGCAAGACCCGGGGAAGTGGTAGATGAGATCCTGGAACTCTTTATTGATCTGGATGCCGATGAGGAGCAGCTTGACTGTCCGTTTCTCTTTGCCTCTGCCAGAGATGGGATCGCCAAGACGGACCTGTCCGGAGAGGGCACTGACATGAAACCCCTCTTTGACGCTATTATTGACTATATCCCGGCGCCGGAAGGCGACCCCGAAGCAGATACACAGGTACTCATAAGCACCATTGACTATAACGAATATGTGGGGCGGATCGGCATCGGTAAGGTAGATAACGGAACGATAAAAACAGGCCAGGAGGCCGTTATCGTGAACCACCATAACCCCGAAAAGTGTGAAAAGGTAAAGATATCAAAGCTGTATGAATTCGACGGACTGAACCGGGTAGAGGTAGAACAGGCGGGAATCGGCTCCATTGTAGCCATCTCGGGCATCTCCGACATTCATATCGGAGACACCCTCTGCAGCCCGGAGAACCCGAAGGCAATCCCGTTCCAGAAAATCTCAGAGCCTACCATCGCCATGCACTTTATGGTAAATGACAGTCCGCTGGCCGGGCAGGAGGGAAAATTTGTCACCTCACGCCACCTGCGCGACCGGCTCTACCGCATGTTAAATACGGATGTGTCCCTCCGGGTGGAGGATACCGACACAACGGAAAGTTATAAAGTATCCGGAAGAGGCGAGCTTCATCTGTCCGTCCTGATCGAAAATATGCGCCGTGAGGGATATGAATTTGCTGTGAGCAAGGCAGAAGTGCTATATAGAGAAGATGAAAACGGAAAGAAGCTGGAACCCATGGAGCGGGCTTACGTAGACGTACCGGAGGAGTTTTCTGGAAACGTTATTGACCGTCTCAGTCAGCGCAAGGGAGAACTGCAGAATATGACGCCGCTGAACGCCGGCACCACAAGACTCGAATTTATCATTCCCTCCCGGGGCCTGATCGGCTACCGGGGAGAGTTTATGACCGACACTAAGGGAAATGGTGTGATCAACACGGAATTCGAAGGCTACGGCCCCTTTAAAGGAGATATTCCCTACCGTAAACAGGGCTCTCTTATCGCCTTTGAAGCAGGCATGACGATTACCTACGGCCTCTTCAACGCCCAGGAGCGCGGCACACTGTTCGTGGGACCGGGTGAAAAGGTATACGGCGGCATGATCGTAGGAGAACACGCCAAATCCGATGACATTGAAGTCAACGTCTGCAAGAAAAAGAACCTCACCAATACCCGCTCCTCCGGTGCCGATGAAGCCCTCCGCCTGACCCCGAAAAGGGAACTCAGCCTGGAACAGGCGCTGGATTATATCGACACGGATGAACTGCTGGAGATCACACCGGAGAACCTCCGGCTGCGCAAAAAAATCCTGGACAGCACAGAACGCTACCGCGCCAAAAGGGATGCGAAAAACTCATAAATCCTGTGATATAGATATGCCAGAAGAAGCGTCACAGCCAGACTGATCAAGGTAAACACCAACGGCTCCTGTGTCCATGTCACTGCCATCTGCCGCAGCAGGATCATGGGGATCCGCATCAGTATATAAATTTCAAACAGATGCTTTCCCAGCCAGTAAAGTACCGGATGATACACCGGTACTTTTTTTGTGAGGCACAATATCAGTGCGCAGAACAGTACCGTCATAAGCAGATGCAGGGATGCATGTGAGGAAACAGGGCGGAGAAACAATATAAGAAAAAAGAGCACAAGACTGGTGCCCGCCCAGAGAGATTTTCTGTCCAGCAGCCTCTCCCATTTCTCCCTGGTCAGCGCCGCAAGATAACCAAAAGGATATGCCGACAGCGTATTGTACCACCAGCTCTCCTTTGTCTCATGCAGAAAGAGAAAAAGCACGGCTGACAAGGCTCCCAAAAGGAGAAAAGAAACCGTCTCCCGGCGCCCTTCATCCACCAGCTTTCCGCAGATCTCACAGGCAAGCCATGTCGCCAGGTACAGACTGAGAATCACAAATATATACCAGTTGCTGTTCCCCAGACTGTCCCATCCCACCAGCGAGTACAGCAATTTCCTGCCGGTAAAGGTAATGCCGCAGGCAAGATCAACCAGAGCATAGAGAAGGACAGCCGGAATGAAACGGCCCAGTACCTGAAGGATACGCCGCCTCGGCATCCCGTGTACATACTCCATACCCTTTTTATGTATGGAGGATCCCACACCATATCCTGAATAGAAGAGAAACATCGCCACCATCAGTTGTCCCAGTCCCGCCGTTACACTGTGTACCGGTGCCGGAAGTCTGATATACTGCTGTACATGGCTAAAGAAAACTATCATGATAAATAGGCCATTGACAGACGTTGTCACTGCCTTTGACAGACTATCCCTGCTATTTGCATTATCCATTACACACCATCCATCTCCAGATCTTCTTTATAAAAGTCATGATACTTCTCATCGATCCTTTTGCGTTCCCTCTCCTTATCCTCCTCCTTGATATGATAGGTGGGAATAAATTCTGCCACCAGCTCTTTCATATTATCCGTCTCAGAATACGCCTCCTTATAGAGCCGTCCCAGCCGTTCCAGAAAGGCATCTCCGTCAAAGACAAGGGGTTGTCCAATATGGATCAGGGAATTTTCCGTGCTCTGAAGTCCCTCTTCGTCCATCAGCATCTCTTCGTACAACTTCTCCCCTGGCCGCAGCCCTGTATAGACGATTTTAATATCCTTATCCGGAACATAACCTGATAATTTAATCAGGTTTCTTGCCAGATCATCAATCTTCACTGGATTGCCCATATCCAGAACGAAGATCTCACCGCCCTTCGCCAGGACGCCGGCCTGGATCACAAGGGAAACCGCCTCCGGGATCGTCATAAAGTAACGGATAATCCTCTTATCTGTCACTGTCACGGGGCCTCCCTCTGCGATCTGCTGTTTAAAGAGAGGGATCACACTGCCATTGCTTCCCAGTACATTGCCAAAACGCACCGCGACAAAATCAGTGGCAGACCGTTTGTTCAGCTCCTGCACGATCATTTCACAGATCCGTTTGGAGGCCCCCATGATATTCGTGGGGTTCACTGCCTTATCTGTAGAGATCAAAACAAATTTCTTTGTGCCATATTTGTCGGCAGCCAGCGCTGTTTTGTAGGTTCCGAATACATTGTTTTTCACCGCCTCATTAGGACTGTCCTCCATCAGCGGCACATGCTTGTGCGCCGCCGCATGATAGACGATATCCGGCCGGTAGTCTTCAAACACTTTATTGATCCGGCTGCCGTTGCGCACGGAGCCGATCAGCACCTCCAGATGCAGGGAAGGGTACCTGCGCCGAAGCTCCTGCTGAATGTCATAGGCATTGTTCTCATAGATATCAAATATAATCAGCATCTTAGGACGGTTTGCCGCAATCTGCCGGCACAGCTCACTGCCGATGGAACCCCCTCCTCCGGTTACCAGGATCACTTTCCCCCGCACATAATTGATAATAGCGTCCAGATTGATGTTCACTGGCTCCCGCCCCAGAAGGTCTTCGATCTGCACCGGACGGATTTTCTCGATGGCAGCCTCGCCATTCACGAACTGGTACACCCCCGGCACAATCTTCAGCTCACTCCCTGTCTGCTGACAGATCTCCAGAATCTCGCTGATCTGTTTTTTTGACGCACTTGGCATGGCTACGATTATCTCATTGACCTCGTTTTCCTCTGAGACAGAGACGATCTCCTCCCTTCCGCCCAGCACCCGGATCCCCTGTATATATGTCCCGTGCTTGGACTTATCGTCATCGATGATGCCGCATATATGACTATCCAGATTGTCACTCATCTTCAGCTCACGGATCACAATATTGCACGCCTCACCCGCACCAATGATCAATGTGGTGCGCATTCCATTCCCATGGCTGTTGGATTTGTAGATCAGCCGCACGATCCGGTAGGAAAATCTAACCGCCAGCGTCAGGATAAACAACAGCAGCATATAGATCAGGAAATAGGACCGCGGCATCTTGTGGTAGGTTCCAAAGACCGTCAGAAAATGCAGGACGCCGGCCACACCGCAGGCCATGGCGATGCTCAGCACCTCATTGATGCCGGCATAGCGCCAAAGGCTCTTATACAGACGAAACAGTGCAAAAACTGCCAGCGTCATAATGGTATTAAATATCATTAGTTCCCGCAGGGTCGCCACATATCCAAGGGGATACTCTGCATTGATGCCGCTCCGCAGATACCGGTCTATGTTCAGATCATAACGCAGAAAGAGCGCCATAAAAGAGCAGGCATTGATACAGACGGCATCCCATACCACCAGCAGGACCCGGTAAACCGTCGACATATGTCCCTCTTCAATATACTTTCTCACCATTTTATTCCGATTCACTTTCTTCACCCCGTTCCTTTGGATAATAGATTCCCCGATATACTTTATAACTATTCTCCAGATCGATACAAACCGCATCATGGGAGGGAATCTGCGACTCCTCCGGCGGCATCTGCATATAATCACCGAAGGCCATGCGCAGGTAAGCGTCGTATCCGGCCGGCACCGGCAGCAGTTCTCCCTCAAATTCCTTATATACAGCCGAAGCAAATATTTCCTTCGGGTATTCATTCACCATATAATTAAATCTCACACAGAGTTCGGTAATATGACTGCATTCAGCAATCGGATATTTTGTCATCCTCCTCTCCGCAAACATCGCCGTCCTGTACCGGCGCCTCCACCCCGGCCGCAGGGCCAGCATTATACGTCCTGCCCACTCTAAAAGCTTCCCCTTACTGGTGGGCGGCTCCTGATTGATGTAAATCTGGTACACAAGTCCCCAGAACAGCTGCAGCTTCCTCCGAAGCCTCCCTGACGGACAGCCGTCCAGCGGAAGAACCTCAAGCCGCACTCCATGGGCTGTATCCAGATCCATCTGCCGCTCCTTGATAAACGTAGTGTCCTCATCAGTGATGGCCGTCAGCTGGGAGCGCTCAAAATTTTCCGGTCCGGTACGGCTCAGACGGTATTTATCCTGATCCATCTCCTCTACCCAGAGCCTGCACATCTTCTCATAGTCCTCTCTTGGCATAAAGACATCGAGATCATCGTCCCAGGGCACAAATCCTTTGTGCCGAACGGCACCGATACAGCCGCCTCCGCATAGATAAAACAAAAGCCCGTGTCTCTCGCAAAACTCTTTAAACACAAGAGTGATCTCCAGACATTTTTGCTGCAGCTTCTTTAAGTCTACTTCCCTCTGTTCCATATCTCTCTCCATTCAGTCTCTTTCCCTGCAATAATAAATTCCTTTGTACTCTGTATAGGGCGTGTCAAGATCCAGATAAATGCAGTCGTGATGCGCTGCCCGGTCCTCCTCCGGCGGCAGCTGCATATAATCCCCAAAGACAGTCCTCAGATAGGCATCATATCCCACCGGAATGGGCATTGTCCTGTCCTCAAAGGGTACCTCGGTATAGCTGGCAAACCAATTTTTATCATACCAGTTCTTCATATAACCCGGCCCGGAACAAAGTTCTGTGAGCCCGCTGCAGTCGGCTATTCTATATTTCGTCATCTTCCGCTTCGCCAGAGACCAGATCTTATACCGCAGCCTGCGCCCCCGGAAGATCCCCAGAAGAATCCTGCTGCCCCATGCCATGATACCTCCATGGTTTTCCGGCACCATCTGGGCACAGAAAAGGGAATAGACCAGCGCCCACATGCACTGTTTCCTCCTCTGCCACCGGGAATCCGGATACCCGTCCAGCGGCAGGATATCCAGCTGTACGCCATGTACGATATCCAGATCCTTCTGATAGGGCTTAATATAGGTGGTGTTCCGGTTCCGCAGCGTGGCGAAAAGATTGTGGTCCGTGTAATCTCTGTTCTGAACCGATAATGCCAGATCCCTCCCCGGCTCATATTCTCCCCACTCCGCCACAAACCGCTCATAATCCACCCGGGGCATAAAGAAATCCAGATCATCATCCCATGGAATAAATCCGCCGTGACGCTGGGAGCCGATACATCCTCCCCCGCAGAGATAAGCCGTAAGCCCCCTCTCTTTACAGAACGCAAAGAAGATTCCCGCCATTGCAAGGTTCACCCTCTGCATCCCCTTTAACTGTTCCTCCGTATATTTATGCAGTTGTTCTTCCATCTCTCATTTTCTCCTTTACCCGTTCTACCGATCCGCACTCCCTGTGGGCTCCTCTCCAGAAGGGCATTTTCACCAGCCCAGCCAGAGTCCCCGCCCCATAACTGATATGGAGAAGGAAGAACAGGAAGGGGAGCAGCAGAAAACTTCCCTGAAAACGTTCCCCACGGACGGCCAGAACTGCCATGACTGCCGCCAGCAGCCAGTATAAGCCCCACATTATAAAAGAAAGCTGTGGGAATCCCAACAGGGCCAGCGCAGTAGTCAGGAGAATGCCCGCCGCAAACGCCCCCGGCACAAAATGATACAGTGACAGGCAGCCCGGGCACACACCGGAAGTAAGACCGATCCAATAGCCGTTTCCGCATTTCTGACGGCACATCTTCCGAAGCGTCGGACGAATGTACTGATAGGAAATAATATCCGGTGACATGCACAGACGGTAACCGCACCGCCGCAGCCGGTAATGCAGTTCATTGTCCTCCGTCCTTCCCAGATCCTCACGGAACCCTCCCGCCCTCTCGAATACCTCTCTGCGGTAAGCCCCGTGAAAGAAAGATTTCACATAGGCCCTCTCCCCCTTTCTGCGAAAGGAAGAAATGCTACTGCCAAACATGGATTCCTCCGCCAGCAGAAGCGTCCTCCCCCAGCCGGAATCCTCCTCCGCCAGCACCGGGCGGACGCCGCCGGAGATTTTCTCTCCCGTCTCCAGGTTCGCAGCATTTTTCTCCACAAAATCCTTCGGAATATGGCTGTGGGCATCCACCCGGATAATAACCTCTGTAGTAAAATGCACCAGCGCCTCATTCCACCCGGAGCTCTGGATACGCCCTGGATTCTCCACTATCTGGATATCAATAAAGTCCCCTGACTGTTCTGCGGCAAATTGCTCCATAATCTCTCTGGTCCTGTCGGCAGAACAGCTGTCCACAAGAACAATCTCCATTTGTGAATGGGGATATGTCTGTCTCATGATATCCTGTAGAAGGCCCGGCAGGCTCTTTTCCTCGTTATACGCCACTACACAAACTGATACATTCATAATATTCCTCCATTTTCCCATTGTAGCATAAGGTATCGGGAGGACGCAAGAAAAAGACTTGAACTGGATGGGAAAAACGATTATACTTAGAGAAAGATTATGATGGATATGGGAGGCTGCAGAGTGGATACCTACAAAGAAACTACCGCCATTGTCATTCCCGCACTGGATCCGGATCAGCGGATGGTTGACCTGGTCCGGGAACTGAGGGAGCATGGATTTGCCAACATCATTTTGACAGACGATGGCAGCAAAATAGAAAACCGCAGATTCTTCAGGGAATGCAAAGAACGGTATGGTTGTAAGATCATCCGGCATGTTGTCAACTTCGGTAAGGGAATGGCGCTGAAATCCGCTTTCAACCATATCCTGGACAACTGCCCGGACATCACCGGCGCCGTCACCGTAGACTGTGACGGTCAGCATATCCTGGAGGACATCGATACCTGCGCCCGGCTGACTTCCGAAAATCCAGACAAGCTGATCCTTGGCTGCCGCCAGTTCAATGATCCTTCCATTCCTTGGCGCAGCCGCTTTGGCAATAACTTCACCCGGAAGGTCATCCACCTGCTCTGCGGCATCCGGGTATCCGATACCCAGACAGGTCTCCGCGGCCTGCCTGTCCCCCTGCTGGCCAGCCGGTTTGTGGCAGTCAAGGGAGAACGTTTCGAATATGAGATGAACATGCTCATTGCCGCCAGAGAATACCAGATTCCGGTAAAAGAATTTCCCATGCACACGATATACCTGGAGGGAAACGAAAGCTCGCATTTCAATCCCTTTCTAGATTCCATCCGTATCTACAAGGTATTCCTGAAATTCATGCTCAGTTCCCTGTCGAGCTTTGTCATTGATATCGCGCTCTTCTATCTGCTTGGTTTCCTGCTCCGTCCGGTCATTCCAGAGGATGTGCTGATCTTCCGAAATGCCGTTTTCGGCGGGTCGCTGCTGACCCTGATGCGCACCGTGATCTCACGTCTGGTCAGCTCCCTGTACAACTTCTTCATAAATAAAAACCAGGTATTTAAAAACGATTCCAAGTCCCCTGCGATCCTTGTGCGGTATTATATCCTCTGCATCGTCCAGCTGATCCTGTCCTGGCTCCTGGTGGATCATCTGCTGGGCTTTATCGTCTACCGGACCGTGCGCAAATGCATTATCGATACGCTCCTGTTTGCACTGAGTTTCCAGATCCAGCGTGAGTGGGTATTCCGGAGGCGGTAGTTATGTCAGCAGCACATCACTCAGAATCCGGCGTATGGCACTCTCCCTGTCTATTGCGGAATACAAAGAATTTACTGATAAAATAATTCCCGATAATAACAAGAATCTGCGTAACCAGTTTTGCAGCCATCTTTGGCTGTCCCATCATATTATGGATCAGATAAACCCCTCCCACTTCAATCGCCATAGTAGACAGACGGCCGCCCACGAAACGGCAGAATTCCGAAAACATCTCCTTTATTCCATTTGTTCTGGAAGAAAAAACAAAGATCTTATTTGTTATATATGCAAATAGGATAGCAAGAATAATAGACAGGACATTGCCCAGAGTGACATCCATACCCATCACATCACAAAATACGGCAAATGCAATAAGATTTACCAGTGTAGTGCATCCACCGATAAATAAATAACGCATCGTCTCATTATAATATAATTTCTTTATCAATTCCACCAGCTTATTCAAATTTTTATTCTCCTTCTTTCGTCTTTGTGTCATCTAGCACATCCTGGACTGCAAATCTCGGTCTGCCCTTCGTCTCCAAATATATCTTTCCAATATATTCTCCAATGACACCAATAGCCAGCAGCTGCAGGCCGCCAAGCGCCCATATGGACACCATAAGGCTGCTCCAGCCAAGCACTGTTGCTCCTATTATGTGCCGGATAACAGAATATATCAGTATCGCTATACTGACTATGAAAATCAGTGTACCAAGACTGAGAATAAAGCGGATCGGCTTGATGCTAAAAGAAGTGATGCCATCAAAGGCAAAAGACAGCATTTTCCGCAGGGGATATTTACTCTCCCCAGCAAACCTCTCCTGTCTCTCATAATATACCTGATCTGACGGATAGCCGATCAGGGGCACGATCCCCCGGAGAAAAAGATTTACCTCTCTATAATCCTCCAGCTGATGGAGCACCCTCCTGCTCATAAGACGGTAATCGGCATGATTAAATATAATATCTACTCCCATGCATTCCATCAGCCGGTAAAACCCCTCGGCAGTAAATTTCTTGAAAAAGGTATCCGTCCGGCGGCTGCTTCTGACGCCATAAACAACGTCCATGCCCCCCCTAAACTTATCCACCATCTCATTTATCGCGTTGATATCATCCTGCAGGTCCGCATCCATAGTAATTGCCGCATCACAACATTCTTTTGCATACATAAGCCCCGCCAGCACGGCATTCTGGTGTCCCCGGTTTCGTGAAAGATTCACGCCGCTGACCATCTCATGTTCCCGATACAGTCTGGAAATGATCTGCCATGTCCCATCCTTTGAACCATCGTTTACATAGAGGATACGGCTTTTCCGGCTGATCTTCCCCTGAACCATCAAATCCTCCAATAAAGGCATCAGCTGTCTCGTAGTCTCCGGCAGCACCTCTTCTTCATTATAACATGGCACTACAATATATATAACACAATTCTCCTTCATTCGGTCTACTCTCCTCGTTTCCGGTCATTGTATCAATCCTACCCTATTTTTCTCTTTTTTGCAATACAATTTGACTTTTCCTCCTGAAATGGCTATAGTAATAATGTAGTTCTCGCGTAAACGCTTTGGAATGGAGATTTATATGTCTTTCAATATTTTTAATAAAAACCGCCTGCAATACTGGCTGCACCGTCTCACCACCACAATGATGGATCAGACAATACTGTTTGAGGCAGAAAACGGAAAAGAATACAGCGGACGCGTCCGCGCTTTATACGAAACACTGCGGAAGGATCAACGCTATTACAACTTCTATTTTGTATGGTCCTTTGTCACACCGGAAGATCACAGGGATCTCCTGGATAACCGTCATACCATGCTGGTGCGGCGGGGGACGGCGGAATATATCAAATGCTACATCCGGGCGGCATTCTGTCTCAGCGATACCCCCATGCCGCGTTATCTGAAACCATCCAAAAGCCAGGTTCACGCCCTGCTCCAGTCCGATCCAGCCAGTGAGGCTCTGATCGACAGTCTGTGCGAAACGCCTGCCCATCAACCGTCCCATTATGAGCATTTCATTCTATTTATAAAAAAAATGCTGAACCGGGGGCGTCTTTTGTACCTGATGGGCTGGTATAACTGCCTTGGCTTTTTCCGTTCCCACGGAATGCTCCACAATAATAACAGCCTGCGTCTGGAACGGCTGAAAGACCTGCATGCCGGTGAGAGATGTTTTCTTATTGGTAACGGCCCCAGCCTTACCGGGGAAGACCTGAATCTTCTTCAGGAGGAATATACATTTGGAACAAACATGGTCTACAAAATATTTGATACCACGGATTGGCGGCCCTCTTTTCACTGTATATCGGATACCATATACGCCTCCAAGCTGGGACTGGAGCTGTCCCAAAAGGTGAAGGCACCACTCTTTACAACCGAGCGCACATATCGGAAAATGAAGATGAAACCCATCAATACCACCTATGTTCACACACTGCAGAGTGAACGGTACCGTGTCCGCGGCAACATCCAGGCTTACTGCATGGTGAAGGCCACCGTTCTGTCTCTGGCCGCTGAGATTGCGTTTCATATGGGTTTTCGTGAGATCTATCTGATTGGCGTGGACTGTACTAACCCCCATACAAAAGGCGGACACTTTACAGAGAACTACACGACGAAAGAGGTGGCGGAAACAGATATCAGCCGCATCAAGACACGCATGAAGAAAAAAACACTGACTACAGAACAGATCGGAGAACATATCATTGACCGCTCCATGGAGGTATATTCCCTTCTAGATGAATATGCACAAAAAAATGGAATAAAAATCTACAATGCCACCCGGGGCGGCAATCTTGAAATCTTTCCCAGGGTCAAATTGGAAGATGTATTAGCAGGGAGGTAAGAATATGAAGATAATTGGTGTGATACCAGCCCGTTATAAGTCCAGCCGTTTTCCAGGTAAGCCTCTGACGGATATATGTGGCAGGCCAATGATCTACTGGGTTTACCAGCAGGCCAAAAAAGTAAAGGAATTTCATGAAGTCTATGTTGCCACGGACGATGAACGGATCCGGGAGACATGTGAAGCATATGAAATGAAGGTCATTATGACCTCTGACTGCCATCAGACTGGCTCAGACCGCGTGGCTGAGGTGGCAGAAAAGATAGATGGCGACCTGTTTGTCAATGTACAGGGAGATGAACCTGTTATTGATCCGGAGATGATCCGTCAGGTAATCTCGATATTTACAGAGGATAACTCTGTGTATTTCGGCAGTCTCAAGAAAGAGATTACCGATCCAGATGAGATTCAGGCTGCCAGCACAGTTAAGGTCGTGACAGACGACAACGGGGACGCTATGTATTTTTCCCGGTCCGTCATCCCGTCTAATCGGAAGGATGGCAGACTGGCGAGAGTATTCCGCCATGTGGGAATCTATGCGTATAAGAAAGACTTTCTACTGAAGTTCGCCGCCATGGAACAGACCGAGCTAGAGCTGGGTGAGGGGATCGAACCCCTCCGTGCCATGCAGCGGGGCTATAAAATGCGGCTGAAGGAAACGGAATATACCTCCGTCGGCGTCGATCTGCCTGAGCATGTGGCACAGGTGGAAAAAATAATAGGGAGAGAGAATAAATGAAACGAGTAAATATTTTGGACTGCACCCTGCGGGACGGGGGCTATCTCATTGACAGCCAGTTTGGCAATACCGCCATCAAGGGAATGATCCAGGGGCTTACCGAAAGCGGAATTGATGTGATCGAATGCGGTTTTCTAAAGGACGAACCACATCAGCCAGGGAGCACCATTTTCAACAATGCCGCCCAGCTCCGGCCATTCCTTCCGGCGGACCGCAAACAGGCATCCTATGTTTGCCTGGCGGATTACAGCCGCTACTCCATTGACAACTTAGAGCCCTGTGACGGAACCTCTATTGACGGTGTCCGGGCCTGTTTCTTTAAGAATGAACGCCATAAGGTCATTGATTTCTGCCGCGGCATCAGTGACAGGGGATATCGTCTCTATGTCCAGCCAGTAGACATTTTGGGCTACACAGATGCCGAACTGCTGGAGCTGATCGAGAAGGTAAACGAGCTGGAACCATACGCATTTTCCATTGTCGATACCTTCGGTTCCCTGTATAAAGAGGATCTGCAGCGGGTCTTTTATCTGATCCACCACAACTTGTATTCCGGCGCAAAGATTGGATTTCATTCCCACAATAACCTGCAGATGTCCTTTTCCCTGTCACAGGAATTTATTGAAATGACACAGGGACTTCGCTCCGTGGTAGTAGACACCTCTATGGCAGGCATGGGCCGGGGCGCCGGCAATACCAATACGGAACTGGTCATGCAGTATATGAACCGCAAGTTCAACAGCGGATACGATATCAATACTGTCCTGGATCTCATCGACAACTATGTGGACGGTTTCCACAAT
>Ga0224748_10223_pt1 | contig 15932 bp, 11 predicted proteins | sample LIM_F_Water_Neg_FD_182074 | JGI IMG/M metagenome (GOLD analysis project Ga0224748, IMG submission 182074) | Enriched cells from gastrointestinal tract of the lab mouse from Pacific Northwest National Laboratory (PNNL), Richland, Washington... | ecosystem: Host-associated > Mammals > Digestive...
GGAATACATGAAAGCGGTGCCGGATCCCGGATGCGGACGGAAAACAAAACATGACCATGGGGAAGTGCTGGTATGTCTTGTGACTGGTTTCCTTGCAGGGAAGACGACTATACGCGGGAGCCTCAGATGGTGTAAAAAGCATTTGGAAGAATTGAGGGATTATCTTCCATTAAAGAACGGCATCGCCTCCCCGTCCACAGTGTGCCGGCTCCTGTCAGGAATGGATGAGGAACTGTTTGCGCTGGAATTTATGGAATGGACCGGGGAGATCGTGAGTACGAAAGGGATTCATCTTGCGGTGGATGGGAAAGCAATACGGGCTGCAATGGAGAAGGTGAAAGATTTCCGGGCACCAATGGTTCTGAATGCAATCGATGCGGTAACGGGAGTGGTGATGGCACAGATGCCCATAAAAAATAAGGACTGTGAGATCAAAGCGATACCGGAACTATTGAAACTGCTGGATATAAAGGGGAGCACCGTCACGACAGATGCAATTGGGACCCAGACGCGGATCATGGAGCAGATCCTTTCCCGGGAGGGGCATTTTGTGCTGATGGTCAAAAAGAACCAGCCGCAGTCCTATGAGGAGTCCTGAAATATTTCGGCGAAATGTCAGATGACCATAAAAAAATGGAGAAGGACGGGAACTATAGGCCAAGATACCCTGAGATGCAGGAAAAATATGAAGAGATCAGCCAAAAGGAACGGAACCGTGACCGACAGGAATACCGGTGGTACAGCGTATGCACAGAATGCAGCCTTTTGACAAAGACACGGAAAGAATGGCCATTTGTAAAAACGGTAGGACTGGCCAGCCAGATACGGATACCGGTAGAACGGGATGCACAGGGGAACGACATCACACCGGATATAAAAACCTTTCTGGAAAAGGGTTCCAGGCGGAGGCCGAAACCTGCCCAGGACGAAGAAACCGGAAAAGATATCCAGAAAACAGGAATGATCTCAGATATGGAACTGACGGCGGAAGAAACAGGCCGGATAAAAAGAAGGCACTGGGCAGTTGAAAACCGTCTGCATCATGTGCTGGATGATACCTTCCGTGAAGACAGGCCACCAGCAAAAAGATCAAAGCACAATCTGGCGCTGATCAGGAAGTTCGCCTATAACATCCTGCGGATAGCCATACTGTCTGGCGACTGTGCAGAAATCATGACAGAAGCCATGGATGATTTCTGCGATGACCCTTCTTTGAGAAAGAAATATGTCTTCAGCGGAATAGCCAGTTTTTATTGATAAAATAAGTATACGGGATTTGAAAAAAGGTGTAAATAAGATAGAGGGGATATTTTGCGCATTTTTACCGAATGTGAACAACTGATAGGGAAGAAAGACTGTAAGAGCGTTCATTAGATGGGACTTTGACTGGATTAATAGCGGGGTTATAATAAAAAAATAATTTTGGGTACTTCGTGAAACAACCCTGTCCCCTCCGGAATGACCGTGGGGATATTTCTATCTTTACCTGTTTTTTTGTGGTGGGGATCGTGATGCTGGTCGCCTTCCTGCTGCTGTATGCTTCCATCCGTATTACCTGCATCAACATCCGCAATGGCGCAAAAATGGAGCTGAACAATCTAAGCGCCAGCATCTACGCGGACACCTACCGCTCCCAAAGGGAGACCAACTTCAGCGAATACTTAAATACCCTCTACTCCGGCGGGGACTATACCGCCATGCTGGAGGACATGGTGACAGACGGGCTCGCCAGCAAGATTCCCCTTTCCACGGATGACTACCAGATAAGGGATATCAGCCTCGCGTTCCATTAACAGGCGACCGGGTGGAGTATGTATTTACCTGCAATGAATTGTTTAATACCAAGGCAGGCTATTCGAGGTCGATAGCAGAGCTGGTAAAAACAATCATGAATGTCTCTTTTCGTTATGCGGTAACGAACAAAGTGATCCAGGCAAGTCCGGTGGATGGAATAGGACTTCCCAAAGCAGAAAAGCCGCAGCAGAAATTAGGATTTAGAACCAGGAATATTGATACACAGAAAACGCTGACTATGGAGCAGATTCAGGTTTTGCTGGAAAAGAGCAAAGATACCCCGATCCATATGCAGGTGCTGTTTAATGTTCTGATGGGGCTTCGGAGATCCGAGATAAATGGTGTGAAATATTCGGATGTGGATTATATCAACCGCACCTTAAAAGTAGAACGCCAGTTAGGGAGGATACATAACACAGCAAAAGAAGACTTTGCTCCAAAGACTTTCACGAAACAGGAGGTAGGATTAAAAACAAAATCCAGTTACAGAGAAATTCCGATTCCTGATTATGTCTTTGAGGCGGTCTTAAAGGAACGGCAGGTGTATGAGAAAAACAGAAACCGCAGAAAGAAAGAATTTCAGGATCTGGACTATATCTGTTGTTCCACCTTTGGCAGGGCAAGGGGCAAAGGATTTCATTGCAGGTATTATAAACAGCTTCTTGCTGAAAGTGGCCTGCCGAACATCCGCTGGCATGATCTGCGCAGCACATATTGTACGCTTCTGCTGAAAGAGGCGTTTAATCCGGAGGCGGTATCAAAGCTCATGGGGCATGCAAAGGAACTCATAACGATAGATGTTTATGGCGATAATAAAGGCATCATAGCAGATGGCGTGCCGGAAATTGAAACATATATGAAAGAAGTTTTGCCAAACATGGAAGAGATGGAAAGCTTTAAAAAAGAACTGCTGGAGATTGTGATGGACGTAACGGAATTTCTTCCGGAGGCAGGATAAAAAGAACAAAAGTTCGATTTTCCATCTATACAAATTTCGTGATCTGTGGTAAGATAAAAAAGTTCTTTGAGTGCTGTTTTGTCCGTATGGAATTACTGAGGTACGCCAGGTTGCAAAAACAGCAAATTGTGAACGGAATTCGTCGTGGGCCTGCTTTGCTCCGATTCAAGTAAACACCACGACGAAAATAAAATGCTCCACGACGAATTTGTGGCGTATAGGCGTCTTTTTTTACTACGAAATCAGAGGTGAGTATTTGTGCAAAATGAACAAAAAATCTTCAAACTTCACTCAGAATACCAGCCCACAGGCGACCAGCCGCAGGCGATAGAAGCCCTGGTCAAAGGGTTTCAGGAAGGCAACCAATTCCAGACTTTACTGGGGGTTACGGGTTCCGGGAAGACCTTTACCATGGCGAATGTGATCGCACAGCTGAACAAGCCGACTTTGGTAATAGCGCACAATAAGACATTAGCGGCACAGCTCTATGGTGAGTTCAAAGAGTATTTTCCGAGTAACGCGGTAGAATATTTTGTCTCCTATTACGACTATTACCAACCGGAAGCCTACGTGCCTTCTACAGATACCTATATCGCAAAAGATTCCGCCATCAATGAAGAGATCGACAAGCTGCGGCTCTCTGCCACGGCGTCTCTTTCTGAGCGGCGGGATGTGATCGTGGTGGCGAGTGTATCCTGCATCTACGGTCTGGGAAGCCCGGATGAGTATCAGGAACTGATAGTATCTCTGCGGCCCGGGCAGCAGAAGGATCGGGATGAGGTGCTGAAAGAACTGATCGCGATTCAGTACAACCGGAATGATATGGATGTAGAGAGGGGAACGTTCCGGGTCAGGGGAGATACGATAGAGGTTTATCCGGCGCAGGGCGGGGACTATTTGATCCGGATCGAGTTTTTCGGGGATGAGATCGACCGGATCATGGAGGTGGACCCTCTGACCGGAGCGCCCCACGCGGAACTGAGCCATATTTCCATTTTTCCGGCTTCGCACTATGTAGTGGCGCCGGAAAAGATTAATGCGGCCTGCGATAATATTGAGAAAGAACTGGAAGATCAGATCCGGTTTTTTAAAGGCGAGGACAAGCTGCTGGAGGCGCAGAGGATCTCCGAGCGGACAAACTTTGATATCGAGATGCTGCGGGAAACCGGCTTTTGTTCCGGGATCGAGAATTATTCCAGACATTTGAACGGACTGGAGGCAGGGGCGACGCCGTTTACTTTAATGGATTATTTTAAGGATGATTTTCTGATCATTATCGACGAGTCCCATATGACGGTGCCCCAGATCGGTGCAATGTACACGGGGGACCGCTCCCGGAAAACGACACTGGTGGAATATGGTTTCCGGCTGCCTTCGGCGCTGGACAACAGGCCGCTTAATTTTTCGGAATTTGAAGAGCATATCGACCAGATGATGTTCGTGTCTGCCACGCCTTCTAAGTATGAAGCGGAACATGAACTGCTGCGGACGGAACAGATCATCCGCCCTACCGGCCTGCTTGATCCGGAAGTGTCGGTGCGCCCGGTGGAGGGGCAGATTGACGATCTGATCTCCGAGATCAGGAAAGAAACGGAAAAGAAAAATAAGGTGCTGGTGACGACGCTGACAAAGCGGATGGCGGAGGACCTGACAGAATATATGAAAGATGTGGGTATCCGTGTGAAGTACCTGCATTCCGATATTGATACACTGGAGAGGGCCGAGATCATCCGGGATATGCGTCTGGATGTCTTTGATGTGCTGGTGGGGATAAACCTGCTCAGGGAGGGCCTTGATATCCCTGAGATTTCCCTTGTGGCGATACTGGATGCGGACAAGGAGGGATTTCTGCGTTCGGAAACCTCGCTGATCCAGACCATCGGACGTGCGGCGAGAAATGCGGACGGCCATGTGGTGATGTACGCGGATGTGATAACGGATTCCATGCAGGCGGCGTTGGAGGAGACCGAAAGGCGCCGGAGGCTGCAGCAGGCTTATAATGAAGAGCACGGCATTACGCCGCAGACGATCCGGAAAGCTGTCCGGGAGTTGATCAGTATTTCCAGGACAGTGGCGAAGGAAGAGGTACGGTTTGAGAAAGATCCTGAATCTATGGATCTGAAGGAACTGGAAAAACTGGTGGCGGAAGTGCAGAAGAAGATGAAAAAGGCGGCGGCGGATCTGGACTTCGAGACAGCGGCGGAACTGCGCGATAAGATGCTGGAATTGAAGAAAATATTGAACGACAGAGAATAGCGCAGGCGCTTTGCGGAATTACCGCGGGAATAGGTCTGTTTTGAACGGTAACGTGCTGTGCTGTGACGGCGCTGTATGTTGATTTTATATAGATAGAGAAATTTTCTGGAATCGGAAGAGGAGAAAAGTGATGGAAGAGAATAGAAAGATGCGCCCCAGAGAGTATATAAAGATCCGGGGCGCAAATGAACATAATCTGAAGAGTGTTGATGTGGATGTACCGCGGAATGAGTTCGTGGTACTGACAGGACTGTCAGGTTCTGGAAAATCGTCTCTGGCTTTTGATACGATCTACGCGGAGGGACAGCGGCGCTATATGGAATCGTTGTCTTCCTATGCGAGGCAGTTTCTGGGACAGATGGAGAAGCCGAATGTGGAGAAGATTGAAGGACTTTCTCCTGCCATATCCATAGATCAGAAGTCCACCAACAGGAATCCCCGCTCCACGGTGGGGACGGTGACGGAGATATATGATTATTTCAGACTGCTTTACGCCAGAATCGGCATTCCCCATTGTCCGAAGTGCGGCAGGGAGATCCATAAGACTACCGTGGATGAGATGGTGGATTATATTCTGAATATGGAAAGCGGCACCAGGATCCAGCTTCTTGCACCGGTGGTGAGGGGCAGAAAGGGCCGGCATGAAAAAGTGTTGGAGCGGGCGCGCCGGAGCGGTTATGTACGCGTGCGTGTGGACGGCAATCTGTACGATCTGTCGGAGGAGATCAAGCTGGAAAAAAATATCAAACACTCTATAGAAATCGTAGTTGACAGACTTGTTATTAAGGAAGGGATCGAGAGACGTCTGACGGACTCGCTGGAGAATGTACTGGAACTGGCGAACGGACTGGCGATCGTGGATATCATTGATGGAGAGAGCCTTACTTTCAGCCAGAGTTTTGCCTGCCCGGATTGTGAGATCAGCATTACGGAAATAGAGCCGAGAAGTTTTTCCTTTAATAATCCCTTCGGCGCCTGCCCGGATTGCTTCGGGCTGGGGTATAAGATGGAATTTGACGCGAGATTGATGGTTCCGGATGAATCCCTGAGTTTAAACGGCGGCGCGATTCAGGTAATGGGGTGGCAGTCCAGCAAGGATAAGGGAAGCTTTACGCATGCGCTGCTGGAGGCGCTGGCGGCGGAATACGGTTTCAGTATGGATACGCCCTGGAGGGAACTTGCGCCGGAGATCAGGGAGGTGCTGATTTCGGGTACGGGCGGAAAAGAAGTGAAAGTGCATTATAAAGGACAGAGGGGGGAAGGCATCTATCCGGTGGCGTTTCAGGGGCTTGTGAAAAACGTGGAGCAGCGTTACCGGGAAACCTATTCGGAGACTGCAAAGGCAGAGTATGAAGAATATATGCGGGTTACACCCTGTAAGCTCTGCGGCGGGAGAAGGCTGAAGCTGGAATCTCTGGCAGTTACGGTGTATGATAAAAATATTTATGAGCTGACGGCAATGTCGCTTGGCGAGCTCCATGCATTTCTGCAGGAAATGAAATTGACGAAGCAGCAGGAACTGATCGGAAAGCAGATCTTAAAGGAGATCCGTGCAAGGGTAGGCTTCCTGATCGATGTGGGCCTGAATTATCTGTCGCTGACAAGGGCAACTGCCACACTTTCCGGCGGGGAGGCGCAGCGGATCAGGCTGGCTACTCAGATTGGTTCCGGACTGGTGGGGGTTTGTTATATTTTGGATGAACCAAGTATCGGTCTGCATCAGAGAGATAACGATAAGCTGATAAAGACGCTGAAGAACCTGAAAGATATGGGAAATACGCTGTTGGTAGTGGAGCATGACGAAGATACTATGTGGGCTGCGGACCATATCATTGATATCGGGCCGGGAGCCGGCTCCCGCGGCGGGAAAGTGATCGCACAGGGGACAGCAGAGGAAATCTGCCAGGTGGAGGAATCCATTACAGGGCAGTATCTGAGCGGAAAACTACAGATACCGGTACCGGCGGAGCGGAAGACGCCGGCCGGGTTTCTGACGGTAAAGGGAGCAAGAGAAAACAATCTGAAAAATATTGATGTGGATATCCCATTAGGGATTATGACATGTGTGACAGGTGTGTCGGGTTCCGGAAAAAGTTCTCTTGTCAATGAGATTTTGTATAAACATCTGGCAAAGAGTCTGAACAGGGCAAGGACGATCACCGGTGACCATGATGACATTTTGGGATTGGAGCAGCTTGATAAAGTGATCAGCATCGATCAGTCCCCGATCGGGCGGACGCCCCGTTCCAATCCGGCTACCTATACCGGTGTCTTTGATATGATCCGAGATCTTTTTGCGGCAACGCCGGATGCCAAAGCGAAGGGTTATAAGAAGGGGCGTTTCAGCTTTAATGTCAAGGGCGGACGCTGCGAAGCCTGCTCGGGGGACGGCATTTTAAAGATAGAAATGCATTTTCTGCCGGATGTATATGTACCCTGCGAGGTCTGCGGCGGAAAACGCTACAACAGGGAAACACTGGATGTAAAATATAAAGGGAAAAGTATTTTTGACGTGCTGGATATGACGGTGGAGGAAGCGCTTGGATTTTTTGAGAATGTGCCGAGCATCCGCAGAAAGATAGAAACGCTGTATGACGTGGGGCTTTCTTATATTAAACTGGGACAGCCTTCCACGGAGCTTTCCGGCGGAGAGGCTCAGCGTGTGAAGCTTGCCACGGAACTTTCCAGAAAGAGTACGGGCCGGACGATCTATATTTTGGACGAACCCACCACAGGACTGCATTTTGCAGATGTGCACAAACTGGTGGAGATTCTGCACAGACTGACAGAGGGCGGAAATACGGTGGTGGTGATCGAGCACAATCTGGATGTGATCAAAACGGCGGATCACATCATTGATATCGGACCGGAAGGCGGAGACGGCGGCGGACAGGTCATCGCCCGCGGAACGCCGGAAGAAGTGGTGGAAAATCCGCTGTCCTATACGGGACAATATATTAAGAAAATGTTGGAGAAAAAGTAGGGGCCTGAGATTTTGCACTATGCCGCGAGGCGTGTAGAAATGTGTGAATTTAAGGAAAACATTTCCTTAATTATTAAAATTTGTTGAACAATACGTCAATTTACTTGTATTTGCAAGACAGATTTGATATGCTGATAACGATAGAAGTATTTATTAAATCAGACGGGTATTTCCGGATGGGAGGTCTTTATGAGAGTAAAAAGAGTGGTGGCAGTAATAATGGCTGCGGCGATGTCCCTGTGCGTGTTTGCGGCACCGGCATCAAAATTGCAGACAGAGGCGGCACCGGACTATTCCAAAAACTGGAATGATGTCAGGGTATATACAGCGAATTATTCCAAGACATTTTCCAATGTCAGTATACAGACACCTCAGGCAACGGTGAAAATGTATGCAGGCATAAGCTGGGAGCAGCTGGAACTGAATGTCGGTGTGCGTTTGAATGTGACGGACAGTGAGTGCGGTGAGCAGGCGCGGAACACCTTTAGTAATATGGCGGCATCTCTGGGCGGCCATGTGGTGGGAATTCTGGACATGGATATGGAATTCTACACGGAGGAAGGCTGGACGCAGGATGTAGTGGGAATGGTTAGCCCCGTCAGGGTCGGGATGGTGCTTCCAAACGGCAGCGATCCGACAAAGGACTATGCGGTGATCAGCATAAAGCAGGACGGAGGGCTGGAGATTCTGGGAGATCTGGATCCGAATCCGGTGACGCTGACAGTGGACAGCAGCAATTTTGATACCTTTGCGGTCATAGCGGCGCCGGCGGGGACGTTTAACGCGTTCCGGAATGTAAGTCCCTATGCGTTGGAGCAGCTCTGGATATCTACTTATGCGAAGGATATCGTCAGTACGGTAAGTGCTGCGTCCAAGGGATACCAGATGTATGATATAGGTACGACTACGGATGCGGCGGCAGTAAGGGCTGCAGTGGGCGACCAGATCGTCACATTGGAAGTCGGGGCTGCGGAACCGGGGCCCTATTCGGCAGGACCTTTGCGGTATGCGGCATGGAGAGCCGGTGCAAGGGGGGCTTCCTGTTATGAGATCGAACTGAAAAACGGGAGAAAAGAGAGAGTTCTCCAGACAAATCAGAAAATTCTGGTGACAATGACAGTACCCTTCAGTTTTCCGGCATATGCGGATTATGCGGTAGCGGTGCTGAATGCGGATGGTACGGTAAGCATTTTAAAGGATATGGATGTCAATGACAGTACAGTGACGATTGCGACCGATCAGTTCCGGAGTTATGCGGTCATGTGGGGACCGAAAGGTGCATTTGATCTGCTGCCTTAGGGGAATCTGTAATTTCACGGACGTATATTGCAGAGAAACCGTTGAAACGATATTGACAAAAGAGCAGGGACGCGAAATAAGAGATCTGACTTATTTTGCGTCTCTTTTTTTGTAAAAATTTCGTGAAAGGTCTTTGAAAATCTTTTCAAGTGGTTTATAATGGCTTTGTATGTTTAATATTGTGCCAGTTTATGTTTAAATATGTGCTAAATGGAAAAATTAAGAATAGGGAATAACGCTTAACGGGTGCGATGCAATAGAGTGAAACCATGGAAAGGGGCTAAGTTGGGATGCAGTATACGGATATAGGGATTGATTTGGGAACAGCCAGCATACTGGTATATATCAGAGGAAAAGGTGTTGTATTGAAAGAACCTTCTGTCGTTGCTTTTGACAGAGATACGAATAAGATCAAAGCGATCGGTGAGGACGCAAGGCTGATGCTGGGAAGGACGCCCGGTAATATTGTGGCGGTAAGGCCGCTTCGCCAGGGGGTTATTTCCGATTATACCGTTACCGAAAAAATGATGAAATACTTTATTCAGAAGGCATTGGGAAAGCGAAGCATTCGGAAACCGAGAATTGCGGTATGTGTGCCCAGCGGTGTGACGGAAGTAGAGAAAAAAGCGGTGGAAGACGCGACCTATCAGGCGGGTGCAAGGGAGGTTTCCGTGATCGAAGAACCGATTGCGGCAGCGATCGGAGCCGGGATCGATATTTCAAAACCCTGCGGCAATATGATCGTGGATATCGGAGGCGGTACTTCGGATGTGGCGGTAATTTCTCTCGGAGGAACGGTAGTCAGCGCATCCATTAAGATTGCGGGGGATGATTTTGATGAGGCGATCGTCCGGTATATGAGGAAGAAGCATAATCTTCTGATCGGTGAAAGGACGGCGGAGGATATCAAGATTCGTATTGGTTCCGCTTTCCCGAGACCGGAACCGGATTTTATGGATGTGCGCGGGCGAAATCTTGTATCCGGCCTGCCTAATACGATCCGTGTTTCGTCGGAGGAAACGGAGGAGGCATTGAAAGAAACCACTTCCCAGATCGTGGAAGCAATCCACAGCGTATTGGAGAAAACGCCTCCCGAACTGGCGGCGGATATTGCGGACCGCGGTATTGTGCTGACAGGGGGCGGCAGCCTTTTAAGAGGACTGGAAGAACTGATTTCGGACAAAACCGGCATTAATACCATGACGGCGGAGGATCCCATGACGGCGGTGGCGATCGGTACAGGACGGTATGTGGAGTTTTTGGCCGGATACAGGGAAGACTGAGTAATACGGATAAGCCGGGAAACGACCGGTTTATGCAGACAGTAAGGTCAGGGCTGAAAGCAGCAGGATAGAGACCAACAAGATAGGATAGAAAGGCATGGCAATATGGTAAAGGGATTATATACGGCGTATACGGGGATGCGGAACGAGCAGAGAAGGATGGATATCCTGACGAATAATCTGGCAAATTCCGATACAACAGGATTTAAGAAGGAAGGTGTGACAAGTCAGTCTTTTGACAGCCTTCTGGCTTACCGGATCAAGGATTCCACAACACCGGGCCCGGATGCCCACAGACTTGGCAATATGAACATGGGCGTCAAGATCGGTGAGGTATACACCGATTATACGCAGGGACCGATGAAAGTCACGGATAATACGTTCGATGTGGCGTTGGCGGGAGAAGGGTTTTTCACGATTGATTTTACCAATAAGGCGGGAGAGAGTTTTACACTCTATACGCGGGACGGCAATTTCAATATGACAAAGGAAGGCTATCTTGTCACACAGGACGGCGACTTTGTGGTTGGGACAAACGGGCAGCATATACGGCTTTCCACTACGGCGGGCGAAACAAAGATCGACCGCGGCGGTCGTATTTATCAGGACGGCACACTGCGGGCGCAGATGCAGATCACGGATTTTGAAAATTACGATTATCTGGAGAAATTCGGGGAAAACCTGTACCGGCCGTTGGATGGAGCGACACAGAGGGAGGCGTCCGCCCAGACTTATCAGGGTTATCTGGAAGCCGCAAACGTGCAGACTGTCTATGAGATGGTGCAGATGATCGCGACGACCAGGGCCTATGAAACAAATCAGAAGGTTATTCAGGCGCACAATGATACACTGCAGATTGCGGCAAATCAGATCGGAAAATTATAAAAGAAGGTTAAGGATCGGGGAAAGTAAGCCGATATATATACGTAAACAGGAATCAGAACATAAAATTGCTGCTTTTTATAAATGCAGGAGGATAACACAATGGTACGAAGCTTATGGTCTGCAGCGACCGGCATGATCGCCCAACAGACAAATGTTGATACGATTGCCAACAATCTGGCAAACGTAAATACTACGGGTTATAAAACTCAGGTAAATCAGTTTAAGACTCTGTTATATCAGGAGATCCAGTCGGAAACAACTTCCGGCAACGGTGAGACAAAGCCTACCGGCGCGCAGGTTGGTCTTGGTGTGAGAAACGCGGCGATCACCAGCCGGTTTGTACAGGGGAATTTGTTGGAATCCAGCAGTGATTCGGATTTTGCGATCGAGGGAGAAGGGTTCTTTGCCGTAAGAGGTGAGGACGGAGAAACCTATTATACGAGAAACGGCAGCTTTATCTGGGCGATCAACAGCGGCGGCGGTGTGACGCTTACGAATTCGGAAGGTATGAAAGTGCTGAATTCCAGAGGGCAGGTGATTGAACTGGGAAGCAACTATATTACGAGCCGGATCACGCTGAGTCAGGATGGTGAGATCTGTTATCCGAACGCAAATGGTAATCCGACGCCGATCGGTGTGTCTATCGGTGCATGGCAGTTTAATAATCCGACGGGACTGACAAAGGAGGGAGACAGCCTTTACGCCGTATCCGATGCCAGCGGCCCGGCGATCAATGAAGCAACCAATAATCAGGTGAAGAAAAGCCGGTTCCTTCAGGGGCGTCTGGAAAACTCCAATGTGCAGGTGGTAGATGAGATGGTAAATCTGATCGTGGCGCAGAGGGCTTATGAATTAAATTCCAAAGCGATCACTGCATCGGATCAGATGATGCAGCAGGCGAACCAGCTCAGACAGTAAATAAGGGGTGATTAGTTATGGATATCAGCAGTTTAAATACAGATTATCAGAGTTATCTGTCAAATTCTTCGTCGGCAACGGCAAAAATGGATCAGATCAAAAATACAGATTACAAAAATGCCACCGATGAAGAGCTGATGGATGCCTGTAAACAGTTCGAGGAATACTTTGTGGAGATGGCATTAAAAGAAGTATTCAAAACGGTGGATCTGTTCGGAATGGGAGAAAGTACTTCCAATGCAATGTCTACGAGTAAGGATTTTATGAAGGACAGCATTGTGCAGAAGTTTGCGGAGAAGATAACCGAAGAGTCGGGGCTGGGACTTGCCCAGCAGCTTTATGAATCTATGAAGCGTAACACGATCGATGTATCGGAACTGCCGGAATAAGGCGGTGGTATATCGGGCTGCGGAAGGAGATTTTCCGGATATGCCGGCCCGGTTTAAGAAGGGCGATGCGGGCAATAAGTGGTAATATTGTGAATGGTAACATATAACAGCCGGGTATTTGGATGCCCGGCTGTCTGAGTAGTGAGGAAAAGTGATAGAGTGGTGATACAAAAACAGGAAAACAGGAGATATATTTATATACTGATCCTTCTGCTTGCGGGGGCGGCGGCGTTTGGTGTCCGGTGGGCGGGGATCGAGCATATTACGGCGGATTTTGAAACCTGTCTGATCCCCTGGTCTGCGGCGATGAAAACGGGGCAGGGACCGGAGATCCTGATGGCTTATGACGGGGATTATAATTTGCCTTATATCACTGTTTTGTGGCTGCTGAATTATCTGCCGGGAAGAACGATCGTCAAGGTAAAACTGTTTTCCGTTTTGTTTGAATATATCGGAGCAGCCGGGGCGGGACTGATTGTGGCTCATTTTGCGGAAGAAGGAAGGAAAGAGCTGTGGTTTACGATGTCCTGTGCGGCAGTGCTGTTTTATCCTTCGGCAATTTTGAACGGTGCCTGGTGGGGGCAGTGTGATTTTATTTATGTGGCGTTTTTGCTCTATATGATCTTTGCTCTTTTAAAAAAGCGTTACGGGGCGGCAATGATCCTGCTCGGTTGTGCTTTTTCTTTCAAACTGCAGGCCGTACTGATCCTGCCTGTCCTGTTGATCTTCTGGTGGAAAAAAAGAAGCTTTTCCGGGGGATATTTTCTGCTCGCGGCAGTGATGATGGAGGTGCTCTGCATTCCTGCCATTTTGGGCGGTTATTCCGTATTTATTCCTTTTTCGGTCTATACGAGGCAGCTTGGGCGCTATCCTTATATGTATGTGTTTTATCCGAACTTCTGGGCATTGTTCCGGGAGGCGCCTTATTATATTTTCTCCAATGTGGCGATTCTTAGTATTCTGGCGGGGCTTGGCATTTTTGCTGTGGCTGTGATCAGGAAAAAAACGGAAGTTTCAGAGAAGCAGTGGATGGAATTTGCGGTATGGAGCACATTTTTTATGATGTGTTTCCTGCCCTGTATGCATGAGCGTTACGGGATGCTGGTGGAGGTACTGGCTGTCATTTACGCCTTTCTGAACCGGAAGTCATGGTGGATGGCCGTGGTCATCGGGCTGGGGAGTTTTATTGCTTACCTGCAGGTGACTTTTGGACAGGATATTATATCGGATCAATGGATTGCGGCGGCCTATCTGCTTTCGCTTGGCTTTTTTACATGGCAGATGATAAGGAACTGGGATGCGGGAGCGGAAAAAGGAGCGGACAGGGAAACACGGGTGCCCGCTTTGGGGAAAGGGGTATCTTCAGTAGAAAACAGTATAATGAATTTTATTAATAAATATATATTATGGATCGGGACCGTGGTACTGACAGTATTGGCGGTTGCGGTCAGAAAGCCCATGATCGAATGCATCAGCGCAGACTATCTGCCGAATCTGATCGAGATAGAGGGAAACTGTCATACACCGTTGTATATGCTGCTCATGCGTGTCCTGAGCGGTATCAACAGTACTTTTCTGCCGGAGAAGACCTTATTTTTTCTGGTAAAACTACTTTGTATCTCGGCGGATCTTTTTGCGGCGGCGATGACGGCGGTTTGCATTTATGATCATAAAAGAAGGAAAAACACAGAGGGCTCAAAGGGGAATATAAAAGGGAGAGAGGCGGATGAAAAACTCTCCGCGCTGGCTGTTTACGGCGCAATGCTTTTTCTGCCGATGGTATTGCTGAATTCTCCTTTCTGGGCACATCTGGACAGTATTTCGGTGGGGCTTCTCGCCGGCGCATATCTCTTGTATGTGCGGAGAAAAGAAATACCGGCGGGAGTTCTTGCAGGTATCGCCTGCGGGCTGTTCAGGCACTATGCGGTGATACTGTCATTGGTGCTGGGGCTTTGTCTGCTTGCTGTGGCCGGAAAAGAAAAACGGAAGGAAGAGAAAGCCAGACAGGGGCGTTTCGGGAATATCTGTTCGGCAGTGATGCTGGCAGGCAGTATGTCCGGGCTGATCAGCGGTTACAGTATTTTTCAGTGTATCGGCAGGTTGTTGTATTTCTGGGAGGATATGGGAACCTGGATGCTTTATCCGCTTCTGGTTCTTATCCTGCTTCTGGGCTTTTGTGATAAGAGGTGGATTCCGGTGTGGGTGCTTCTGGAGACGGCGGTCATTCTGGACTGGGGAGAATTTTTGTATGAACTGCCGGTATTGCCGCACGGGGTATATATTTTGCTTTATATTGCGGCGGGAATCTGGGCAGCAGGGAATATCTGGACAGATTGCCTGCAGGCGGGAGAAAGGAAACGTCTGTGAAATGAAAAAGAAATACAGACTGTTGCTGTTGCTGATAGTGCTGCTGACAGCAGTTAAATTGATTTTTGTGGGAAGCAATACAGATGAGGGGTATGGCATTGAACTGGCGTGGCGCCTCGCCGGAGGCGACAGGATGCTTCTGGATCTCTGGGAACCTCATCAGACTTCTGCTATATTCGGCGCGGTTTTGATAAAATTGTTCCGGGTTTTCAGCGGCGGTTCTGATACGGGAATTGTATTGTATATGCATATCTGGGGTATTATTTTTCAGTTTTTGACAGCGTATTTATTGTACCGGGTGCTGAAGTATATTTTACCGCAGGAGATGGGGGATTTTGCTTTTTTGGGAAGCTGTGTTTATGCGCTCTGCTTTCCGAAAGGCGTTATTGCACCGGAATATTCCAATTTACAGAACTGGTTTATGACTTGCAGTGTATTATGTTTTATCCTGTTTATGTACCAGGCCTCAGGTGAACAGAAGGAAAGCGGGGCGGGGAAAAAAGGATTCAGCATTTTGGCGCTTTCCGGCGTCTTTCTGTCCGGGGCAGTGCTGGCATATCCCTCCATGGCTCTTCTGTATCCGGTCATGATCATATTATTGTGCTGTAATTTGGGAGAAAGGCGGCTGAGGGCTGTATTGGCGCTGACTGTTCCGTGCCTGCTGCTTGGAGGGCTGTTTATAGGGTATCTTTTCAGCTACATGACGCCGGAGCAGATAATGCAGGGAATTTCTTATGTATTCAGTGGCGGTGCGCATGCAGAGGGACCGCTGTCTGAAATCGGAGAGATCTGTCTGCATA
>Ga0224748_10225_pt1 | contig 15869 bp, 9 predicted proteins | sample LIM_F_Water_Neg_FD_182074 | JGI IMG/M metagenome (GOLD analysis project Ga0224748, IMG submission 182074) | Enriched cells from gastrointestinal tract of the lab mouse from Pacific Northwest National Laboratory (PNNL), Richland, Washington... | ecosystem: Host-associated > Mammals > Digestive...
TTGACCTGCTGCAGATAGTAAAACCGGATTCCTTCCTCAGACGCTTCGTACAGGGTGCGCTCTGTGACGATGAAACTGTCGTACCGGCCCATAAGGGGCCGCAGCATCATGAGCTCCTCCAGATGGCCGCCGGATGATGCTGCGAAACAGAGCTTTAATTTTTCATTTTTCAAAACCGATCATCTCCTGCATGAGTGCTGTTGGCACGCTTCATGGCGGTAGACAGCAGTTCACGGATATAATAGCATTGTTCTTCGCCGGCACAGGCGGAGCCGCTCTGCAGTCCGATATGATAGCCGCGCTCCCCGGCCTTTTCCTCCATGACGAGACCGATCTGGGTCAGGGCTGCGTTCACCTGCTCCCGCTCCAGAGACTCGGCGAAGAGCAGATACTGTCCGGCCCCGTTATTGCCCACAAACAGCTTGTCGGAGGGGACGAATACGGAGGTCAGGACTCCAACGAAATCCTTGATGATCTGATCCCCGGCTTCGCGGCCCAGACGGGCATTTTCCGCCTGCAGGTTGGCCAGCTTAAATACGATACACGCAAAGCTCTCCGGTATCGGACGGCGGTCCCGGGCCGTAATGAACTGGTCGCATTTCGCACGGTTGGGAAGTCCGTCCACCTTGTTTGTGAAAGCATAGTATTCGATAAAATCTTCGACCCTGCCGAAAAGCGCCGCGCCGGCACAGCCCAGGGCTCCGAAGATCACAACGATCAGGATGGTGAAGATCAGGATCGGGAAACGTTCCGTAACCCGAACGCTGGAAAGCATGGAAATGTTCCGCACACCCAGATATTCGTTGTATTCATCATTGGTCTCATAGTAAATCGTCTGGAGCTTATTGATCTTTTCCGCCAGGTGTTCGATCTTGGCCTGGATCTCATCCTGAACATCCTGAGGGGAACTGGAGGGTGCGCCGGTGAATACCTCCAGAATATAGTTATTGTATTCCCGGTCGATCAGGTTCTGCTCGTAGAGGGTGCGGTCTTCGATATACTGCATCATCAGCAGGTCGTATTCCGCCGTTCGGTCTACGGGCTCCCAGTCGTCTTCCTCATACTTCCGGTTCCAGTCGTCATATACGTTGGGCAGTACATAGTTGCGCAGAGCGCTCTCACGGGTCTGGTCGATGGTGTTCGGATCTGCCTCCGGTGTGTTCGTGGCGCTGAATTCGTCCATGGCATTTTCATAAGAGGAGATGATGCCGCGGATTCGTTCCACCTCAAAGGACACCGCGCTGTTGGAAATCTCCAGGTCATTGTTCCTGTTTTTATATTTGTCCAGGAGCAGGCCGCAGTCCTTTGTGATCTTGCCTTCCAGAATTTCGGAAAGGAGTTCGCGGACTTCTACATCCTGGATAAACTCAAATTCATTTTTCAGATCCTGGAAGCTGCGGCCGGTTTTGCTGGAACGAAAATCCATATCCCATTCTGCTTTGTTGGCCAGATGCTCCGTCATACTTTCCAGGGTTTCATCCATGACCTCGGCCATTTCCAGATAATCGTAGCCCTTTGTGGATATGTCGCTGACCGGGTTTGCGGCCAGGCCGGTGTTGACATGGGACTTTCCGTAATAGCTGGCGTATTCCTGCAGCACCTGGTTCAGGATCTTGCGCGGATACTCCTTGCCGTTTCTGACGCCGCAATTGAAGGAGACCAGAAAACGGGTCGGTATGAACTCATAATCATCTTCTCCGTTGTCCAGCTTGGCCTGCTGGATCAGAAGATCTTCATCTGTGATGATGGGTTCCGCATGGATGTTCATACGGATGTCATCCGTGGTTGCCTCTGAAAACTCAATCCCAAGCGCCCGCATTGCGTCGGAAACCAGGTTGGTGGCGTAGATCTCGGACGGGTCGATGGGGGTATCATCCGGGGAGAGCCCTTCGGCAGCTCTGGAACCGGTATATTCAATCACTGTGACCGCGGTATACTGCTGGATATACAACTGGGCGATCAGGTAAAAAGCGATGCCTGCCAGAATGGAAAACCCGGCGATCGCTTTACGGTATTTTTTTAAATAGCGAAAAACATCTAGTTCTTTCATGACGCGTCCCCCTTCTCAGTTTTTCCGTTTTTCCTGCCAAGTCTCCAGGCTTTATGTCCGGCTGCGCGGACTTTGCCGCTGTCCTGGCAGAACGGTTCCAATAGCATATTCCCGCCCAGTGCGATCACAAAAAGGAGCGTGAGCAGAAGTGCGTCAACGGCGATGCCTGAGGCTGACGGTGAGCTGAAGCATACCTGTATGTAGCCGTCACGTTTTTCTGCGATATAGGTATCACACAGTGTTCTGCTCTGCTCGGCCAGATTCAGCAGTTCGTTTTTCAGGCTGTCGATCTGACGGTCTGCTTCCTCATAGGCATTGGAAGGAGCCTGGCTTTTGCCGACCTGCGCGGAGGCATAGGTGTTGTGTTCCATTTCCTCGACCAGCTCCGTGGCCTCCGCCAGAAATTCCGTTGCTTCCTCCGCGAAGTAGTCCACGCCGACCTTTGTCCTGGACATGTAAAATTCCTGTTCCACATCGTAGGTAGGAATCAGAACGAAACGGGTCATAAACGCATCGTAAATATCAATGGCTTCGATGCGCACGTCATGTGCCGCCATCTCTTTCTGACGGGTGTTTTCCAAAAGGTGGTTTGCGTACTGCATCCTGGACTGATAGGTGTCCTTGTTTGTAGAGAGACCTTTTTCCAGGATAAAAGCCCCGTAGCGTTCCAGCTCGATATTGATGTAATTTTCAATTTTCTGGTACAGGGAGGAGAAGGTTTCCTGATCTTTCTCCGCACGGAAGCTGCTGCTCTCGCTGCTGTAGCCGGGGAGATAGTCTCTGACCTTTGTGGCCTGCATCTGCAGATAATCCTTTACGTCCAGGTACTCCATTCCCTCCAGATCCTCAAAGGAGAGATCCAGCACACTGTCATTTTCCGCGTAATTGAGGGTAAAATCTTCCCGGTATACGTCTGCCAGAAAGTTCAGGACCGTCTGGGGCTTCGTATGGTGGAGGGATACGCGTTCCGAGCAGTGAATCCAGTATTCCGTTGAGATTTTCAAATCGGATTCCTGGGAAACATCCAGTTTTTCAGAATCCAGGGGAGTGGATATGGAAAGATAGTCGGACAACTGCTCCGGACTCATCTTCAAATTGCCGCGCTGAATGACTTTTTCAAGGATGTGCTCGGACAGGATATTGGACTCGTTGAATCTGGTGCCGTTGGGGTTCTGCCCCCGCGCCGCCTCCTCGTAGTTGAAGATCATCAGCATGCCGGGAGTCCAGAGCTCGGTCAGCAGGCGTCCGATGAAGTAAAGCAGAAAGAAGAGCGCTCCGAATAAAGCGAGCTGTCTTTTCTTTTTGGCCAGGGAGCCGACACCGTTTTTAAGCCCTGAGATCTGCAGCTTCGATTTCGCTCTCAGGAAACGCCAGCCCAGAGATATGTACAGAAGAAGCATACACAGCATCAAAACAGGTTTTACCATACTTAACAGAATCATATTGTATTCACTCCTTTACTATTTCTGCGGAACATCCGGTTCCTTGCGGATGTTGATGTCGATGACCGCCAGCTCGGGTCTGTTGTTGATCCGGGGAAATCCACTGTGCCCGCCCATCCCTCTCGAAACAAAGATGGTACTGTCCGTCAGCCGGTACATTCCGCCGCTGTATTTTGGAAAAAGGCCGGTATCTCCGTGGAAGAGCCCGCCGATCACGGGAAGGCGTACCAGCCCGCCGTGGAAGTGCCCGCAGACTCCTAAGTCTATCTCCGTGTCAGCCAGATGCTCATAGTAGAGCGTAGGGTAGTGGGAGATCAGCAGCTTAAATTCCTCGCTTTTTTCATACTCTTTGATAAATTCCTCTCCGTATTCCTCATATCCCTCCGGAGCCGTGGTCAGCCCGCCGATCAGGAACGGTGTCTTGTGGATTGTGACCGATTCGGCACGATTGATCAGGACGTGGACGCCTTTTTCAGCAAGCATCTCTTCAAGGGGAATCCCTTTTTCATAGAGCAGATGGCTTTCGTGGTTGCCGGGGCCGTAGTAGACAGGGGCGATCTTGAGTAGCTCATCGCACAGGTTCATCAGGATCTCCAGATTGTCGTCGTCTGAATTGACCATGTCTCCCGCGATCACGATCAGGTCTGGCATCAGGGCGTTGATCTGTTCTGTCAGCTCTGAGTTGCCTTTGCCAAACTCATGGTTATGCAGATCCGACAGAACCACCAGGCGGGTATTTTCCGAGCCTCTTATTTTGGGGGAGTGCAGGTGGTAAAATGTGACCTCCAGCTCATCGGAAAGCAGATAGCGTCCCCCCAGAACCAATATGGCGGCAGCGAGGAGCAGGAATAAAAACGCCCATTTTCGGCGTTTTTTGGTACCTCCCTGAACTGCCGCTGAGTCAGCCGGGCTGACTTCTTGATTTTTTTCACCTTTCTGCGCACGATGATATTGAAAGAGGGCATCCTTTCTGTTTCCTGAAAAGAGTACCCTCTTTGTAAAACGTCACCGCAATCTCTGACACAGCTAAAACTCAGGCATCTTCACTTCATATTCAGAAATTCTTTTCTGCGCCCCGCTGAAGTATTTCCGCACAATTCTCAGGCGGTGCAATACCGGCTGCCTGATATACGTTTCTTAAAATCTCTTCCGCCTTTTCCAAGCCAAGCTTTGGTTCCATCTCTTCTTTTTCATTCCATCTTCTGTTCCGCACGGCTCATCCGACCTCCCTGGAAATTACAATTCTGAGCTGATATTCTCAGTGTATACGGCTTGTCGCAAAGCGGCTTACTATACGACAAGACGACGCATCAAATAGTGAGTAAATTTTAACACGATTTTCATATTTTTTCAATACCAATCTGCGTTTAACATTTAACTCCTGCCATTCCAAATGCGGCATCTATATCACTTTCATCGTAAGATACATATCTCAGCAGTCTGCCGCGCAGTCAATGCATCCCCTTGCTATATACACGATCTGTACATACAGAATGTGAGCCGGCGTGGTTTTCTACCAAACATTAATAATAAAGAAGATACAAATCGCTGAAAAAACATACATTTATGCGGCTGTCTAAGCTCACGGTGGCCGCGGCTGTTATTGATGAACAGTCAATTCTGGCGGTCAATCTGCAAAAAGCTTCTGAAACAAGGGCTTTTTTGGCACTTGTCGTATAGTAAGCCGCTTTGCGATTGTTTTTTCTGTAATCGCTGCCTTCGCTCAACAACCAATGTAATTCATTGCTTCTTACTCTTTCAGCTTCTGAACGGTTGTATATCCCAAAACAAATTTATCTTCCAACTGACTGATCGTATATATGGTTATTTGCGGTTGTGATTTAGACAGAGAACAGCTATAATGAAAGAAACTTATTGCGCTGTGTGTATTTTAGAGAGAGGTGTCGGTATGGCAAGAACCGTTGGAATCGGTCTCCAGGATTTTGAAAAGATAATCAAACGGAATGTATTTTATGTAGATAAGACCATGTTTATCAAAGAGTGGTGGGAATCCATGGATGATGTCACATTGATTACCCGGCCGCGCCGATTTGGAAAAACACTGACGATGAGTATGGTAGAACATTTTTTTTCAGTGCAGTATTCGGGCAGCAGCCTTTTCCTGGAAACGAATATATGGAAAGAAGATGCATATCGGAAACTTCAGGGAACCTATCCGGTCATATCTTTGAGTTTTTCAGATATTAAAGAAGTATCCTACGAACAGGCACGGAAAAAAATATGTGAGACGATTGTAGACCTGTATAACCAATACGACTTTCTGTTAAAGGAAGGTATTCTTGGAGAAAAAGACAAAAAATACTATGATGGAATATCTTCGGATAGTGATGATACAGACATTACGATATCGCTCAGGAGACTGTCTGGTTATCTGTACCGATATTATGGTCAAAAGGCTGTCATCCTTCTGGATGAATATGATACTCCTATGCAGGAGGCATATGTAAATGGTTATTGGGAAGAATTGGCAGCTTTTACGCGCAGTCTGTTTCATGCGGCTTTTAAAGGGAATCCCTATTTGGAACGTGCAATTATGACAGGAATAACCCGGATCAGTAAGGAATCTATCTTTTCGGATTTTAACAACCTGGAAGTCGTAACAACAACATCGGATAAATATGAGGAATGCTTTGGATTCACAGAAGAGGAGGTTTTTGCTGCATTAGACGAATATCATCTTTCGAATAGGAAAGATGAGGTGAGGAGTTGGTATGACGGCTTTGTTTTCGGCCATAAAACAGATATATACAATCCATGGTCTATCATTCATTACCTGGATAAACATCAGTTTGCTCCTTATTGGGCAAATACGAGTAGCAATAGTCTGGCAGGAAAGATGATCAGGGAAGGGACGAGGCAGGTCAAAGAGTCATTTAAACAGTTGCTGGATGGAAAAACTATTTTAACTGAGATTGAAGAGCAGATTGTTTATAACCAGCTTGACCTGGATGAAAATGCCATTTGGAGCCTGCTTTTGGCAAGCGGCTATCTCCGGGTAAAACGATGTGAGACAAGCTATGTGCCAGGCCGTGAGTGGAAGCCTGTCTATGAATTGGAAATCACCAATTATGAAACGAAGATCATGTTCCGCAGTATGGTGCAGGGATGGTTTGCATCTTCTGCTTCCAATTACAATGATTTTATAACAGCTCTTTTGCTGGATGATCTGAAAGCAATGAATATCTATATGAACCGGGTAGCAAAGACGACGTTCAGTTACTTTGACAGCGGCGGCAGGCCATCTGAAGAACGTGAACCGGAGCGCTTTTATCATGGATTTGTATTAGGACTGATGGTGACATTAGAGGATCGTTATATCATTACATCAAACCGCGAAAGCGGATTTGGAAGATATGACGTTATGCTGGAACCAAAGGATATACAGGAGCCCGGAATTATCCTGGAGTTCAAAATTCAGGATTCAGAAGACGAGAAAGATCTGGAAGACACGGTGAAAGCGGCGCTGCAGCAGATCGAGGAAAAAGAATATGCTGTCTCTCTGGAAGCAAAAGGCGTGCCGGCCGAAAGGATCAGGAAATACGGATTTGCTTTCAGGGGAAAGAAGGTATTGATAGGCAAATAAAGTGTGTAAGTAAGTTGTCCGAAAATTTCCTTTGAACTGCTTGACTATCCAGATCCAAATACCAGAAGCCAGTCAAGGCAAGGTGTTCCGCCTATACTGGCTTCTGGTATTTGGATAAAAAACAATCAGATGTTATGAAACAAATGCAATATTATATTTTTTCAACAGTTCCATCGCCCGGGCAAGTTCGGCTTCCTTCCGGGCAAGCTCCGCGTCTTTCTCTGCAAGAGAAGCCTCCTTTTCTGCAAGCATTGCTTTATTTTGTGCAATCACTTCATCCTTCTCTGCACGCATGATCTCCATCCCTTTCTGGATTCCGCGGTTTTCAATCTGATCCAGTATCTCACACATGGTTTGGTCACCTCCTGATTTTTTTCCCTTTTGAACTTCTAAAAATCTTCTATCCCCTGTCATAACAGACATGAATTTTAATACAGCATCCACATGCCGGATCGTCTTTCTGCCAGGGATATATTTTTTGTTTTTTCGTTTTTGTACAAAATAATCCGCCACGATTCGAAAATCGCTTTTGAATAATTTTACCTGTTCCTCTGTCAAATACGCCACTTCAAATATGTGGATCTTATAATCGTTCACATAGTTTTCCATGCCTTCCGGAAGATCCACCATCTCCAAAATCGACCTCGGGCCGTTCCAGTGGGATTCTCCGAAGTAAAGGACGATGCTCAGTACCGGGCAGCGTTCTTTTGATTTCTCATCTATTAGCTGCGACCGGTAGGCGGCGCCGTCATACCCGATGACCCTAAAAGGCATATCCTGGTCTGGCTTCGTCTGGTTTTCCAGTCCCAACAGGGCGATCTTAACTTTCCCCTTTGACCAGTACTTTGCATTATCCCGTTCTTCCTCATGCAGCTTCCCCTCGTCTGCTTTATACTGTGATCTGACCTTCACAGGCATCAGATCCCTGGGCCTCACTGCCTGTTTTCCTTTAAAAACAAGCGCATTTACGATGTCAGCAAACACATCGTTGTAATCTTCCAGATTCTTTTCTACGATATCTTTTTGTCCCATCCATACTCCTCTTTGGTTTCCCTTATATTATAGTTCTTTGGCTGCCGGAATACAAGTACAATCAAGGCATGTGAACAGTACTTCGTTCATCTGACGCATAGCATAGACAAAGCTATTGACTTTTGAGGAGAAAAAGGCAGCATTCTTTGTTCTTCCTTCCAGAAATGAAGGATTTGCAATATTTCTTCTTGGAGCTATGTTTTTTCACTCCCGGCTGCCTGTTATACCTACAAAACCGTTCCAAAAGAAATCATTTGTGACTGGACAAGTGTCTCATCTATTTCTTTCGGAATAGTTTCCATATCCACGCCCGTTCATCCGCCGATCTTATAAACAGAAAAAATGGCAGCAGTTTATATAGCAGCATGAAAAATATAATTTTTAAAGTGCATCCCGCAGAACCTATCCTGAAAAAGTGAACCCGCATATTGCTCTGTTCATCTACTCCTCCTATATCCAGCCTTTTGGGAAAGCTTATACAAAAGTCTTACATAATTTGAATCAAATCTCACTCAAAAGTATACGAAAGCCGCTATTCAGCTATTCCTTACATTCTTCACAATATTCATATTGCGGAATTGAAAAATGATACGTAATCAAAATCATCCAGATACCGCCTTTTTAAGAACTGGCTTTTAAACTCCAATAGATTCCCTAATTGTGGTTCTTCATCAAATCCTTTTATGTAGTATGCTGATTTTATTTCCGGATACTCTATATGTGTGAAAATCACTTTATTTGTGTATGGTAGTTTATCAAAATGTTGTATTGTTTCATAAGTACAATCCCCCCTTTCCGACCCCATAAAAAATAAATTGTCCATATTGATCCGTTTTTTTCTTTCTTCCCACTTTTGAATGCCTTCCTCAAAGCTATTATAATGTACAAAGTTGATTCTTATATCCTCCAACATTCCTGTCGGATATTCATAATCCCCTTTTATTTCAACAATTTCTTTTTCTAGATACCAATTTAGATTCTCTGCAAACTTGACTAAATCATTCATTCCTATAGTTAAGTTAATGGTTGGCGAAAGAAAGGGCATCCCCAAGTCATGATAAATAACTGCTCCTACGCAGTTCGAAGTTATTATTGAAAAATCGAAATTTTTTAAGCCTTTAAATTTCTCTTTTTTATACCTCGACCATTCATAATTTCTAATTTTTTCAATTGGAGCCCATACATAATTTCTAATTTTTTCAATCATTTTTTATCCTTTCTTAATGCCATGCTTCTGCGCATATTTCCTCAATTTTCGGCAAAGCTTACCGGGCAGCAGGATTGTCCGGATTTTGTCCTTCAGGAAGATATCCGTCCGTCCATTGCATACAGCTTCTACTGTAATATATTGTACCTCTGATACACGGATGCCTGTACTGCCGATTTTTTCCATCAGCAGACGCTTTTTCCCCTGTAGCTGGACGGTGTTCAGAAACTTCATATACTCTTTCCGATCCAGCTCTTTTGCCTGCTCCCGGGATATTTTACGCTGAATTATTACGAAGAAATTTTACCCGGCATTCTTCCCGGTAAAAAATGTCGCAGAGTGTCCTACTCTGCGACATTTTTCCGCCCTTGATATTGAGTAAATATTAACACGTTTTGTACATATTTTCAATACTAATCTATGAGATTAGCAGGATTTAACATGTGCCTAAAAAGAAAAAATAAAAAAAAGAAACATTTTTTTGCAAAGACTGAGCCTTTCGCAGTCGGTTAAACAGTCATTATCTTATATGATAATAATGTAAAATCTTCTGGATTTTATTGGCACTATGGACAGAGTGAAATATAGGAGGTACTTACATGGCAAAAGGCGAAAATATTTTCAAGAGGAAGGACGGGCGCTGGGAAGCGCGGTACATCAGATCCAGGGATGAGGACGGCAGGATCAAATATGGATTCTGTTACGGAAAAACCTATGTGGAAGCGAAAGCAAGGGTGACGGAGGCAAAGGCAAAGCTGTTGAACGAAGCGAACCTGGATTCTGTCCTCAATAAGGAAAAATTTTCCTCTTACTGCGACTACTGGCTGGATCTGAGAAGCACACAATTAAAAACTTCCAGTTACGTGAAATATCAAAACGGTATTGAAAAGCACGTCAAACCTTATTTGGGAGAACTGTACTTAAAGGATATTACTACCGAAAAAATCTCCGCTTTTTCGCAGCATTTACTGAATGAAAAGAAGCTATCCATTAAATCTGTACGTGATATTCTGACATTTGTTCGTTCCATTCTTTCTTACATAAACAAGCAGATTGACGGTGAACTTTCTCATGTCGAGGTCATTTATCCCCGGGAGTCTCCCAAGACCATACGTGTATTGACTGAGCAGGAAGAATCCGAACTTATCTTGTATCTGGCAGAGGGGATGAATGCAGGAAAATTTGCAGTGTATCTGGCGCTCCGCACCGGAATGCGGATCGGGGAAATCTGCGCGCTGCGCTGGAAGGACATTTCCTTTACAGACGAGACGATTCATGTCGGCAATACCGTCCAGCGTATTAAAAATATTGGAGCTCAGGGCGACTCAAAAACCGTGTTGATGATCGGATCGCCTAAAAGTGATAAATCCAGGAGGACTATACCTCTGATGCCGGATATTGCGGCGCTGTGCAGGAAGTTTTATCGCGGGAATCCGGAATGCTTTGTACTGACAGGGAAAGAAAGCTGCATGGAACCCCGGAAACTGCAGAGATATCTGAAAAGCTACACAAAAGAATGCGACATTCAGGACATTCATTTTCACACCCTCCGGCATACGTTTGCGACCCGGTGCGTAGAGGTTGGCTTTGATGTGAAAACGCTGAGCGAGGTTCTCGGACACGCAAGTATCTCTGTCACATTGGAACGCTATGTGCATCCCAATTTAAACCTCAAAAGGGAAAATATGAGACGTTTGAAAATTGTGGACTGCTTTTCTTCTGAACAGTCAGATACAGCCGTAAATCAGTAAAGTGGTCTGCCCGGCATACATTTTTTTCATCATTATCGCAGAGTAGGACACTTTGCGGCAGTCAGGATTTCTGCCTGAAATTCTACTTTCCAGGGAGGTTGGCGGAACGATGACGGGCAGAAAATGGAGTGAAAATAAAGAGTTAGAACCAAGGCTCAGTCTGGAAAAGGCGGAAGAGATTTTAAGAAATGTATACCGGGCAGCCGGTGCTGCTCCGCCTGAGAATTGCTCTGAGTTCCTCCGGCGGGGAAGTGAAAAGACTTTTTAATTTTAAAAGAGAATGATGCCTGAATTACAGATATGTAACAAAATGCGGATTTTGTAATTCCGTCAAAGAGGAGGGACTATGCGAAAGAAAAACAAAAAAAATCAAGAAGTCAGCCCGGCTGACTCAGCGGCAGTTCAGGGAGGTACCAAAAAACGCCGAAAATGGGCGTTTTTATTCCTGCTCCTCGCTGCCGCCATATTGGTTCTGGGGGGACGCTATCTGCTTTCCGATGAGCTGGAGGTCACATTTTACCACCTGCACTCCCCCAAAATAAGAGGCTCGGAAAATACCCGCCTGGTGGTTCTGTCGGATCTGCATAACCATGAGTTTGGCAAAGGCAACTCAGAGCTGACAGAACAGATCAACGCCCTGATGCCAGACCTGATCGTGATCGCGGGAGACATGGTCAATTCAGACGACGACAATCTGGAGATCCTGATGAACCTGTGCGATGAGCTACTCAAGATCGCCCCTGTCTACTACGGCCCCGGCAACCACGAAAGCCATCTGCTCTATGAAAAAGGGATTCCCCTTGAAGAGATGCTTGCTGAAAAAGGCGTCCACGTCCTGATCAATCGTGCCGAATCGGTCACAATCCACAAGACACCGTTCCTGATCGGCGGGCTGACCACGGCTCCGGAGGGATATGAGGAATACGGAGAGGAATTTATCAAAGAGTATGAAAAAAGCGAGGAATTTAAGCTGCTGATCTCCCACTACCCTACGCTCTACTATGAGCATCTGGCTGACACGGAGATAGACTTAGGAGTCTGCGGGCACTTCCACGGCGGGCTGGTACGCCTTCCCGTGATCGGCGGGCTCTTCCACGGAGATACCGGCCTTTTTCCAAAATACAGCGGCGGAATGTACCGGCTGACGGACAGTACCATCTTTGTTTCGAGAGGGATGGGCGGGCACAGTGGATTTCCCCGGATCAACAACAGACCCGAGCTGGCGGTCATCGACATCAACATCCGCAAGGAACCGGATGTTCCGCAGAAATAGTAAAGGAGTGAATACAATATGATTCTGTTAAGTATGGTAAAACCTGTTTTGATGCTGTGTATGCTTCTTCTGTACATATCTCTGGGCTGGCGTTTCCTGAGAGCGAAATCGAAGCTGCAGATCTCAGGGCTTAAAAACGGTGTCGGCTCCCTGGCCAAAAAGAAAAGACAGCTCGCTTTATTCGGAGCGCTCTTCTTTCTGCTTTACTTCATCGGACGCCTGCTGACCGAGCTCTGGACTCCCGGCATGCTGATGATCTTCAACTACGAGGAGGCGGCGCGGGGGCAGAACCCCAACGGCACCAGATTCAACGAGTCCAATATCCTGTCCGAGCACATCCTTGAAAAAGTCATTCAGCGCGGCAATTTGAAGATGAGTCCGGAGCAGTTGTCCGACTATCTTTCCATATCCACTCCCCTGGATTCTGAAAAACTGGATGTTTCCCAGGAATCCGATTTGAAAATCTCAACGGAATACTGGATTCACTGCTCGGAACGCGTATCCCTCCACCATACGAAGCCCCAGACGGTCCTGAACTTTCTGGCAGACGTATACCGGGAAGATTTTACCCTCAATTACGCGGAAAATGACAGTGTGCTGGATCTCTCCTTTGAGGATCTGGAGGGAATGGAGTACCTGGACGTAAAGGATTATCTGCAGATGCAGGCCACAAAGGTCAGAGACTATCTCCCCGGCTACAGCAGCGAGAGCAGCAGCTTCCGTGCGGAGAAAGATCAGGAAACCTTCTCCTCCCTGTACCAGAAAATTGAAAATTACATCAATATCGAGCTGGAACGCTACGGGGCTTTTATCCTGGAAAAAGGTCTCTCTACAAACAAGGACACCTATCAGTCCAGGATGCAGTACGCAAACCACCTTTTGGAAAACACCCGTCAGAAAGAGATGGCGGCACATGACGTGCGCATCGAAGCCATTGATATTTACGATGCGTTTATGACCCGTTTCGTTCTGATTCCTACCTACGATGTGGAACAGGAATTTTACATGTCCAGGACAAAGGTCGGCGTGGACTACTTCGCGGAGGAAGCAACGGAATTTCTGGCGGAGGCCACGGAGCTGGTCGAGGAAATGGAACACAACACCTATGCCTCCGCGCAGGTCGGCAAAAGCCAGGCTCCTTCCAATGCCTATGAGGAAGCAGACCGTCAGATCGACAGCCTGAAAAACGAACTGCTGAATCTGGCCGAGCAGAGCAGAACACTGTGTGATACCTATATCGCAGAAAAACGTGACGGCTACATACAGGTATGCTTCAGCTCACCGTCAGCCTCAGGCATCGCCGTTGACGCACTTCTGCTCACGCTCCTTTTTGTGATCGCACTGGGCGGGAATATGCTATTGGAACCGTTCTGCCAGGACAGCGGCAAAGTCCGCGCAGCCGGACATAAAGCCTGGAGACTTGGCAGGAAAAACGGAAAAACTGAGAAGGGGGACGCGTCATGAAAGAACTAGATGTTTTTCGCTATTTAAAAAAATACCGTAAAGCGATCGCCGGGTTTTCCATTCTGGCAGGCATCGCTTTTTACCTGATCGCCCAGTTGTATATCCAGCAGTATACCGCGGTCACAGTGATTGAATATACCGGTTCCAGAGCTGCCGAAGGGCTCTCCCCGGATGATACCCCCATCGACCCGTCCGAGATCTACGCCACCAACCTGGTTTCCGACGCAATGCGGGCGCTTGGGATTGAGTTTTCAGAGGCAACCACGGATGACATCCGTATGAACATCCATGCGGAACCCATCATCACAGATGAAGATCTTCTGATCCAGCAGGCCAAGCTGGACAACGGAGAAGATGATTATGAGTTCATACCGACCCGTTTTCTGGTCTCCTTCAATTGCGGCGTCAGAAACGGCAAGGAGTATCCGCGCAAGATCCTGAACCAGGTGCTGCAGGAATACGCCAGCTATTACGGAAAGTCCCATGTCAACACCGGCCTGGCCGCAAACCCGGTCAGCGACATATCCACAAAGGGCTACGATTATCTGGAAATGGCCGAGGTCATGGATGAAACCCTGGAAAGTATGACGGAGCATCTGGCCAACAAAGCAGAATGGGATATGGATTTTCGTTCCAGCAAAACCGGCCGCAGCTTCCAGGATCTGAAAAATGAATTTGAGTTTATCCAGGATGTAGAAGTCCGCGAACTCCTTTCCGAAATTCTGGAAGGCAAGATCACAAAGGACTGCGGCCTGCTCCTGGACAAATATAAAAACAGGAACAATGACCTGGAGATTTCCAACAGCGCGGTGTCCTTTGAGGTGGAACGAATCCGCGGCATCATCTCCTCTTATGAAAATGCCATGGACGAATTCAGCGCCACGAACACACCGGAGGCAGATCCGAACACCATCGACCAGACCCGTGAGAGCGCTCTGCGCAACTATGTACTGCCCAACGTATATGACGACTGGAACCGGAAGTATGAGGAAGACGACTGGGAGCCCGTAGACCGAACGGCGGAATACGACCTGCTGATGATGCAGTATATCGAAGACCGCACCCTCTACGAGCAGAACCTGATCGACCGGGAATACAATAACTATATTCTGGAGGTATTCACCGGCGCACCCTCCAGTTCCCCTCAGGATGTTCAGGATGAGATCCAGGCCAAGATCGAACACCTGGCGGAAAAGATCAATAAGCTCCAGACGATTTACTATGAGACCAATGATGAATACAACGAATATCTGGGTGTGCGGAACATTTCCATGCTTTCCAGCGTTCGGGTTACGGAACGTTTCCCGATCCTGATCTTCACCATCCTGATCGTTGTGATCTTCGGAGCCCTGGGCTGTGCCGGCGCGGCGCTTTTCGGCAGGGTCGAAGATTTTATCGAATACTATGCTTTCACAAACAAGGTGGACGGACTTCCCAACCGTGCGAAATGCGACCAGTTCATTACGGCCCGGGACCGCCGTCCGATACCGGAGAGCTTTGCGTGTATCGTATTTAAGCTGGCCAACCTGCAGGCGGAAAATGCCCGTCTGGGCCGCGAAGCCGGGGATCAGATCATCAAGGATTTCGTTGGAGTCCTGACCTCCGTATTCGTCCCCTCCGACAAGCTGTTTGTGGGCAATAACGGGGCCGGACAGTATCTGCTCTTCGCCGAGTCTCTGGAGCGGGAGCAGGTGAACGCAGCCCTGACCCAGATCGGTCTCGTCATGGAGGAAAAGGCCGGGGAGCGCGGCTATCATATCGGACTGCAGAGCGGCTCCGCCTGTGCCGGCGAAGAACAATGCTATTATATCCGTGAACTGCTGTCTACCGCCATGAAGCGTGCCAACAGCACTCATGCAGGAGATGATCGGTTTTGAAAAATGAAAAATTAAAGCTCTGTTTCGCAGCATCATCCGGCGGCCATCTGGAGGAGCTCATGATGCTGCGGCCCCTTATGGGCCGGTACGACAGTTTCATCGTCACAGAGCGCACCCTGTACGAAGCGTCTGAGGAAGGAATCCGGTTTTACTATCTGCAGCAGGTCAA
>Ga0224748_10228_pt1 | contig 15819 bp, 17 predicted proteins | sample LIM_F_Water_Neg_FD_182074 | JGI IMG/M metagenome (GOLD analysis project Ga0224748, IMG submission 182074) | Enriched cells from gastrointestinal tract of the lab mouse from Pacific Northwest National Laboratory (PNNL), Richland, Washington... | ecosystem: Host-associated > Mammals > Digestive...
GCAAGGCCAGGTCGAAAAACGCAGTCGTGAACTTGAAGCTGCTGCCGAGCAAATGAGTGAAAAGCTTGAGCAGATTGCGGGTATGTCGCCGCAGCAAGCTAAAGAAGAGTTGCTTGATACTATTCGTGATGAGGTCACTCATGAGTCCGCAGCTGTTATCCGTGATATCGAAACGCGCACAAAGGCTGAGGCTGACAAGCGCGCCCGCGAGATACTCTCGCTTGCGATCCAGCGTGTAGCCGCTGATCATTCTGCAGAGAACACCGTTTCTACCATCCATATCCCATCCGATGATTTGAAAGGCAGGATAATCGGCAGGGAAGGCAGAAATATACGCTCTTTCGAGCAGCTTACTGGAACCAACCTCATCATTGATGACACTCCTGAGTGTGTAACCATTTCTTGCTTCGATCCTGTCCGTCGAGAGATCGGACGCGTGACCATGGAGAATCTGATCGCTGATGGACGTATTCACCCGGCACGCATTGAAGAGATGTATGACAAGTCGGTGAAGTTCGTTAACGAACGCGTTCAAAAGGCTGGCGAGCAGGCGGCTTTCGATGCAGGGATACATGATCTTCATCCTGAGATAATTCGGGTTCTCGGACGTCTTCTTTACAGGACATCTTATGGACAAAATGTTCTGAACCACTCTTTGGAGGTCTCGTATCTCGCCGGAGTGATGGCATCTGAGCTTGGTCTTGATCCGATCCCTGCAAAGCGGGCGGGTCTTCTGCACGATCTAGGTAAAGCTATCGATCACGAGGTTGACGGCAGCCATGCGGTATTGGGTGCAGACCTCGCGAAGCGTTTTGGCGAGAAGCCTGAGATCGTTCACGCGATTGAGGCTCATCATGAGGACGTTGAGCCGAATACGGTGCTCGATATCCTCATCCAAGCCGCTGATGCGGTATCTGCCGCTCGACCTGGTGCCAGAAAAGAGACACTTGATGCATACATCAAGCGTCTTGAGAAGCTTGAGGAGATTGCCAATAGCCACAAAGGTGTCGAGCGCACTTATGCGATACAGGCGGGACGCGAGGTTCGCGTAATGGTGGAACCTGAGGTCGTCGACGAGGCTCAAAGCATCGTTCTTGCACGCGAGATCGCATCGCAGATCGAGAATGAGATGCAGTATCCCGGTCAGGTTAAGGTGGTAGTCATTCGCGAGAGCCGTGCTGTTGACTACGCAAAGTAGTTCGAATATAGAAGATCTCGAATTTAGCGATCATCCTTGTGAACAAGCCGTTCATGAGGATGATCGTTTTGATGATTCGCACGATCTAGTCGATTTTATAGAGAACTCCATTGGTGATGAGCATATCCGTGTCGATGAGGATTTTGGGGGCGGGTTTGTCAGGCTCAAGAGCTCTGAGGCTCAAAAACGGCAAGCTGCTCAGGATATCAGATGCTCTGAAGATATCCTGATAGAGCTTTTGCGCAATTCAAGAGATGCTGGTGCGAGTGTTATCTTTATTGCAACTACAAAAAGCGACGACAAAAGATCGATCGTTGTCATAGATGACGGCGCCGGAATTCCGCATGAGATGTTCGATCGCGTCTTCGAGCCGCGTGTTACATCGAAGCTCGATACGTCTCATATGGACAACTGGGGGCTTCACGGTAGAGGAATGGCGCTTTATTCCATCGAGGTGAACACCGATAGTTCTGAGGTTGTCTGCTCTGAGGTTGGCTACGGGTGTGCTATCAAGGTCGTATCCGATACATCAAAGCTCGATGAGAAAGCTGATCAGTCAACGTTTCCCCGTTTCGAGCTAGTTGATTCCAAGCATATGATGCGCGGCCCGAAAAATCTTATCCGCACTGCTGTTGAGTTTGCACTCGAACACAGGTCGGATGTTAATGTTTTCATGGGTTCACCAGCTGAGATCCTATCCACCATCTACTCATATGGTTGCTCTACGATTCCTGCTGCCAAGCGCGCTTTTACATCGAACAAGGAGCAGGAAAAGCTATTCAAGCGGGCAAGTTTCTCGGCTGACCCAGCTTCTTTGGTGAGCGCTGCTGCCGATATCGGACTAGATGTTTCCGAGAGAACGGCGCGCCGCGTGATCGACGGCAAGATCAAGAGTCTTCCGACCCTGATGGATCTTCTAAGTTCGAAGGCTTTTCCCAAGCAAGGTTCGCAAAAAACATCAGGCTCGTCGAAGAAGGCCGATCGTATCGCTGACGGGCATCTGCGAACTATCCATCCAAGCGATGAGGACCTTGAGCGATTCAGGTCCGATATCGCTGCGGCGTTTTGCGATATGGCCGAGAGATATTATCTTTTAAGCGATGTGGATATTGATGTCGCATTCAGAAACGGCGAGATCCGCATCAGTATTCCCACCATTGATGCCACCGATTGATGCTTCTCAATGCGGTAGTTATTGTGCAAATTTGGATATTGCAAGATCAAACGGTAAAATGTGATATATAGTTCACTTATAATGGATAAACACAACATTTGAATTGTAGCTAAATCGAATTAGAGAATGAACGAGGAAACGAAGTGTCAAACGAAGCTAAAACCGATATCAGCTGTTTGAAGGTGTCGTCTAAATCATCACCTGCATCCGTTGCTGGTGCTATTGCGGGCATGATAAAGGATGGCTCCAATGTTGAGATTCAGGCTGTCGGCGCTGGCGCTGTGAATCAAGCTATCAAGGCCATCGCCATTTCTCGTGGATTTCTCTCTCCGGTGGGAATCGAGATCGTCTGCATACCTTCGTTTGCCGACATTGTCATAGACGGCGAATACAGAACGGCTATCAGGTTTGTTGTGGAGCCTCGCGATGTTCATTCGATTGCGGCCATCGAGAAGATAAAGCTCTCATCTACAGAATCCGATCCCGAATCTGATGCGGCCTCCGCGACGGTCGCCTGATAATCTGCATATCGGATATATCGCAAGATAATGCAAGAGGTATTTCAAGGACTAAATTTCTGTATCCAGACGTTCGGATGTCAAATGAACAAGCATGACTCCGAGCGTATCGCTGGCATGCTTGAATCGCTTGGAATGTTTCAAGTTGATGATATCGACGAGAGCGATGTCATTATATTCATGACGTGTTGTGTTCGCGAATCAGCGGATACGCGCCTGTACGGTCATGTTTCATCGCTGAAAAACATTCCGCTTCGCGATGGTTCTCCGTTGACGAAGCGATGTATCGCCATTGGTGGCTGCATTGGTCAGCGAGATGGGGATAAGCTTGTCGAAAAGATGGATCACATTGATGTGGTGTTCGGCACCCAAAACATCTCCTCGTTACCTGTTTTGCTCGAGCGGTCCATCACTAAGCACACCTATAGCGCAGAGATCCTTCAGTCGAGTAAAGGCTTTCCCACGGATCTTCCGTCAAAGCGTGAAAACGACTGGGCGGCTTGGTTGCCGATAACGATCGGATGCGATAATTTCTGTACGTATTGCATCGTTCCGTATGTCAGAGGACGCGAGAAATCGAGAAGCATAGAGGATATCGTCGATGAGGCTAAAAGCTATGTCGACACGGGCGTGCGGGAGATCACGCTGCTTGGACAGAATGTGAACTCATACGGCCGGGATATCTATGGCAAGCCTGCTTTCGCCGACATTCTTGATAAGGTGGCTCTTACAGGCATCGAGCGCTTGAGGTTCGCAACGAGCCATCCTAAGGATCTAAGCGATGATGTGATCGAGCGCTTCGCGACGATTTCCTCGCTCATGCCCGCGCTTCATCTGCCGGTGCAGGCGGGATCCGATCGCGTTTTGGAGATGATGAATCGCAGGTATACATCAGCGCACTATCTCGAACTCGTTTCTAAGCTCAGAAGCGCGTGTCCGGATATCGCGCTTTCAACCGATGTGATCGTCGGCTTTCCGGGTGAGACCGAGCAGGATTTCATGGATACCTATCGACTGATCGAGCAGGTCGGCTACAACCAGGTATTTACCTTCATCTATTCGCCGCGTGAGGGAACTCCAGCAGCGAAGATGGAGCAGACCTCATCACGTGAGGAGATTCAAAATAGATTCGATCGCCTTGTTGATCTCGTTCAGAAGAAGGCTTTTGAGCAAAATCAAAAGGAGCGCGGCAATATCGTGGAGGTGCTTATAGAGGGCTCATCAAAGCGCGATCCACAGGTGCTCTCGGGCAAAAGCCCTAAGAATCAAACCGTGCACGCCAAGATACCATCCGGCATGAACATCGCCGATCTTTGCGGAAGGATCATCGATGTTAGGGTGGATGAGCCCAAGACCTGGTATCTGTTTGGCGAGTGCGTATCTTCTCCAAGATGATCGCATCCGATAAGATAATCTGCGTTGTAGGGCCTACAGCAACAGGGAAATCCGAGCTCGCTCAGAACATAGCTGAGCATGTGGGCGGCGAGATCGTAAGCGCGGATTCCATGCAGATATACAAAGGAATGGATATCGGTACCGCAAAGGTTCCACTATCGGAGCGCAGAGTTGCGCACTTCGGGCTTGATCTGGTTGACCCTGGCCAGCCTTATTCTGTCGCTCTATATCAGCAATACGCGCGCTCTGTGTTCAAGGATATCGCATCTCGCGGCAAGATCGCCGTTGTTGTAGGCGGAAGCGGGTTCTATGTTCGCGCCGCGATCGATGACTACGATTTTCCTAAAGGCGAGCAGACGGAAAACCCTGTTCGCGAACGCTATTTTCGCTACTTAGCCGAAAACGGTGTCTCTGCGCTTTGGGATAGGCTTGATGAGGTTGACCCCAAATCTGCGAGTGTCATACATCCGAACAATACCAAGCGTGTTATCCGGGCCCTTGAGATGCGCGAGGAGGGGATAAGCTATGCCGATCAGGTGCAGCGTTTGCAAGTGATAGAGCCTGTTTTCGATACTGTAATGATCGGTCTAAGCTGCCAAAGGGAGCTTCTCGGTGCGCGCATAGGCAAGCGTGTCGATACGATGCGCGAGATGGGGCTCGAGGATGAGGTGTCACAGCTTCTTGATGCAGGTTTTCGTGATGGCCTTACGTCTCAGCACGCGATTGGCTATAAAGAGATCGTTGATGCCTTCGACGGCGGAAGATCGATCGATCAGGCATATGAGGATATAAAGCAGGCGACAAGGCGTTATGCTAAGCGACAGAGGACGTGGTTTCGCAAAGATGAACGTATTAATTGGATAGATTGCGCCGATGCGGATGCGGCAGCCTCGCAAGCGCTCGACATTATTGATGCTAAGCTTACTGCCGATTGATGTGCGGCATTCGGATCTAGATTATTAGTGATGGGGCTCGATTCAAGGCTGATGGATATGATCTATGAAGAGGTATGAAGTGGAATTGAATTTTAAGAAGATGCACGGTTTGGGAAACGATTTCGTCATGATCGACAATATGGATCGCTCGATCGAGTTATCTGCTGATCAGGTTAGATCCATCTGTGACAGGCACTTCGGTATCGGAGCTGACGGCGTGATACTTGTTGAGCCCTCTAATATCGGCGATGACGGATTCATGAACTACATCAACTCCGATGGGTCTTTTGCGCAGATGTGCGGCAACGGCGTTCGCTGCTTCGCGAAGTTTCTAGTTGATAGTGGTTGTATCGATACCGATTCAAAAAGCGTGGCAGCCTCCACTCGAGCGGGTACGAAAAATATCGTCATCACGAGGGATGAGAACGGGCGGATGGTTGAGGCTGTTGTAGATATGGGGGCTCCTGAGCTTGATCCTGTTAAGGTGCCGATTCGCGCTGTCGCTAACGCAGTGGCTGATGATGATACGCCTTTTGTCGGTGAGCTTTCCGTTCCTTCTCCTTGGGGCGATTTCTCGTTCACTGCTGTATCTATGGGTAATCCGCACGCTGTGTGCTTCCTTGATGATATCGAAGATATCGATGATGCATTGTTTACAGATCCTTTCAACAAGACGCTTGACTCCCTTAATCTAGATCTCATAGGCGCCTTCTATGAGTCTAATGAGATCTTCCCGGAAAAGACGAACGTGGAGTTTGCTGTTGTAGGTGATGATTCGATCTCAATGAGGGTCTATGAGCGCGGGTGCGGCGAGACGCTCGCATGTGGGACTGGCGCTTGTGCCACAGGTGTGGCTGCCTGTCTCACCAAGCGTGCCGGGCGCAAGAACGAGATCATCCTAAAGGGCGGTATGCTCGACATAGATTGGCGAGATGACGGCCATGTTCACATGACAGGTCCTGCCGCGCATAGCTTTTCTGGCACGATCTCGCTTGACGATCTAGCCTGATGATCCCGAGACGCATGAATGATGAGCGAGTTCGATCCCGATAGAGTGGCGACTTCACGCGAGCGTGCGATACTTATCGGTGTCGATCGTCCGAATACGAAGTTTACGATCGACTCCTCTCTAAGTGAGCTCGCTCGCCTTGCCCACACGGCAGGAGCAGATGTTGTTGCCACGATCACACAAAGGATGCATACTCCAAACCCCGCCACGTTTATAGGTAGCGGTAAGGCGATGCAGGTCTCCGAGATGGCTGCAAGCCTTGATGCTGACATGATCATATTCGATGATGAGCTGACCCCTTCACAGCAATCGAATCTTGAGAAGCTTATGGGTGAGGATGTTAAAGTGATCGACCGTACCGCGCTCATTCTTGATATCTTTGCGCTTCATGCAAAGAGCAGGGAAGGACGACTGCAGGTCGCTCTTGCGCAAAGCGAGTATCTCTACCCGCGACTTCGTGGCATGTGGGCGCATCTTGCATCAAACAGGATGGGCGGCGGTGTAGGGTCTAGGTTTGGCGAAGGTGAAAGCCAACTAGAGGTCGACAGGCGTATGGTTCGCAAAAAGATCACATCTATCAGGAAAGAGCTTGCTGATCTTAAATCGATCCGTGCTCTTCAGCGTGGATCGAGAAAACGCAGCGGTGTTTACAAGATTGCACTTGCAGGCTATACCAACGCGGGAAAATCAAGCCTGCTCAACAGGATTTGCGATGCGGATGTGTATTCCGATGATCTTCTGTTCGCAACGCTGGATTCGACGACTAGAGCCTTCAAACTTGCCGATGGAAGGCGAGCGACGCTCACCGATACAGTGGGTTTCATTCAAAAACTTCCCACTACGCTTGTTGAGGCGTTTCGGTCAACACTTGATGAGATAACCGTTTCGGATCTGATATTGCATGTCGTTGACGCATCTTCAAAGGATTTCGAAACGCAGATCGATGCAGTGCATGAGGTCTTCTCTCAGATCCATGCCGATGTCATCCCGACCATCTTCGTGTTCAATAAGATTGACCTTCTTGATGAGAATACGCTGCATGGTCTGCGACGTCGATATTCTTCTGCACAGTTCGTGTCGAGCAAAACAGGCGATGGGGTAGAAGACCTTATCGCAAGGATATCGGTTGCTGCATCGTCTGCCGATGCTTTGATGAGGGTTACTATCCCCTTTTCCAAAGGTGAGCTGGTATCTCTTGCGCACAATAGGTGTTATATCGCCGAAGAGGATTTCTCGGAGGCAGGAACGATCATGACGCTCAGGGTTCCTGTGGATCTGGTGGCGCGATTTGCTGAATACGAGGCCTGATCCGGAGCAAAGGCGCTAAATACGCCTGAATACCGCAACGACCGTGCCGGCTATGGTGCAGTTATCCACGATGATCGGATCCATGTTCTCGTTTTCTGGCTGAAGCCTGATATGGTCCTTCTCCTTAAAGAAGCGCTTGACCGTAGCACCGTCATCTACGATGGCCACAACAATATCGCCGTTATCAGCAACCTGTTGCTGCTTTACGACAACGTAATCCCCGTCATTAATGCCGATATCGATCATGGAATCTCCGCGGACTGACAACATGAATGATGCCGCATCTCCGACGATCTCTGTGGGAAGAGAGATCGTGTTCGTTATGTTTTCTTCCGCAAGGATCGGTTCACCGGCGGCGACATTGCCTACGAGGGGCACGTTTATCACGTTGAATTCGGATGGTATCGTGAAAGTGTCGATATCCTCAACAGAATAGGTCAGTGAAATTGAGCGGGACTTCAAAGGGTCGCGTTTGATATACCCTTTTTGCTCGAGTGCCTTCAGGTGAACATGTACGGTGGAAGGCGATGAGAGACCGAGTTCTTGGCAAACCTCTCTAACAGTCGGGCCATATCCTTTTTCGCGAATATGCTTTTCGATGTTATCAAGTACTGCTTGCTGTCGTTTGGTGATCTTGTCGCTCATGGTCCCTCCGAGGTGGCTCGCATGATTATGTGTACTTATGTTCGATATTATACATCGAACATAAGTTCCATGTGACGAGAACATTATATTTTTCCTATTTATTGCAGCACAGCGAAGATCAAAAGATCGATTTTCACTGACTATTCTTTGAATATTGGCAATTTGCATATACAATATGTTGTACAAAGCATTGTAAACTCCGAAAGGAATGACGAATGAAGTGTCCATCTTGTGGGTTCCTTGAATCGAAGGTGATCGATTCAAGATCGGCCGAAGACGATTGCGCCATCCGTCGCCGTCGTGAGTGCTTGGAATGCGGGCAGAGGTTCACCACCTATGAAAGGCTGGGAGAGCGTCCGATCATAGTCATCAAATCAGATGGTTCATCTGAGGCATTCGATCGCGATAAACTTATGCGCGGCCTTCTGATCGCCTGTGCGAAGCGCTCGATCACGCCTGATGAGATGGATGCGCTCATCACCGATATCGAGTCTCAGATTCGCTCGGGCGCAAGTGGGGAAGTGCGATCACGCGATCTTGGGGAGATGGTTCTCAAGCGATTGGCGCATATGGATGATGTTGCATATATTCGTTTCGCCAGCGTATATAAGGATTTCCAGAGCGTCGAGGAGTTCTCGAGCGCACTTGAGGATATCAAGTAGGGTCGATACGTATGGGTTCGTTGGATATAGCTTTGCGGATGCTCGATCCGAATGCGGCGCCACCACGCTATGCACATGAAGGCGATGCTGGATTGGATGTTGTGTCTGTTGATGATACAGTCATAGAGCCCGGGTGTCGGGCGATGATCCATTGCGGATTCGCGATCGCGATCCCAGAGGGCTTTTGCGGGCTTGTGATCCCGAGGAGCGGACTTGCCGCCAATCATGGGATCACGGTGCTGAACTCACCGGGGCTGATAGATAGCGGATATAGAGGCGAGATATGCGTTGTGCTTCTAAATACCGATAAAGAGAGTTCATTTGTAATCGAGCGCGGTATGCGCATAGCTCAATTAGTGATAGCGCAGATACCGCAGGTTGGTCTGAGAGAAGTATCACAACTTGACATAACTTCTCGTAATGAAGGCGGCTTCGGAAGCAGCGGGACGCAAGGATTGGAGCGGTAGAACATCTTCATGGTTAACAACACAGGAAAAGATCAAAACGATCAGAGCGCGATCGATCAAAGAAGCGAGCAGGATCAAGATCGGATCGATGCGTATGCGGCCTCGCAACTCAAAACATCGCAGACGCTGTTGACGATAGCTGTCATTGCTGGTCCTGTGTCGTTGATACTAGGTGGTATGCTTTTAAGCGTGATCGCGCTTGTGTGTGCCATAGTGGCTTATGTGAAGATCAAGAAGGTTATGGAGATGCCGACCTCATCTAAGACTCTCTCAGGCTCGCTTAGACGTCAGTCCTTGATATGTATCGCGGCGTGTTCAGCAGCACTTGTCATCAACGCAGCATTTTTCGTCCAAATGATGAGTCTTTATATGGACTATGTCACAAGCGGTGATCTGCAGGGTCTCATGGATGCCATCTATGGCACGGATACATCTTCAGCATCGTCGGATCTTAGCGCAGCGGATTCCTCTGGAGCCGATGCTGATGGTTCAAATTCATCATCGGATGCAAACTCATCCACGAACTCCAATAAAGGCTCCAGCGGTTCATCAGTTTGGGATAAGTAAGACTCAGGTTCAAGCGCCTATACACAAATGTATGATAATATATGTTATGTAATGTAATAACTTTACAAGGTCAGGCATAACATTTCGGTCATCCTTGGTTGTTATTTATCTAGTTTGCGGTGATCGGGCTATCGAGGATCATCGCGTTGGGTCTTTGAATGGATGCCTGTCCCTCATGCCGCGACGCGCAGGTTTGATGATAAGCTCATCGAATGAAAGACCTGATTTTTTAAGAGCGAGCGTCAACAATTCTCGTCTCGTATCGACCTCTGATCTTATTGCCGGATCATCGATGCATATCTCGCATAGGATGTATGGTCGGTCTTTGAACATCCCCTTCTTTGGTCGATCGTCTTCGCGTATGTAGAACGCGTTGGTATGCTCTAGGATCATCTTCGCGGCGAGTTCGTCTTTCCATACAGTACGAATGCCTTCGACATAGTTGGCATTGCGCTTGGTCGACGCTATGAGCTTATCGGCATCAGGACACAGCGCTCTGATGTATGACTCTATTGATGATGATAGCTTTTTCATCTGCTTTAGAAGGCCTTGGATCCTTTCACAAACAATATTTCGATCAAATACAGTATATTAACCTGTATGGTAAATATTTTAGCGAAAATCACTCACATCGATGAGCGTTTGAACCTCTGCAAGGGTTTTGGCGTGCATGGAAGCTCGTCTGCTGATTCGCTCTTGCGCCTTGGTGTCAACAGGGCCATTTTGATGCTCATGTGCGCTTTTCTCTTAGCGTCTTGCACCCTTTTCGGCTGTGCTGCAAAGACCCCTTACGAGGTCTTGGAGGGCTCTGTTATATCCGAGCTTGACGCATATAAGAAAGTTGATCGGTCTATGGTTGACAAATTCATCGAATACATGGACATATCAGAACTTGAACAGTTCGATATTGATCCGGTCAAATTCACGGAATCTTTCTTCGCTGATTTCGATTACTCCATCGATTCGATCACGGTCGACGATTCTTATGCTGAGGTTGTTGTTACGATCGTCTCTAAGGATTATCTTCGCTTTGAGGAGATGCTCGCCTCTCGGGTTGATGAGATGGAAGCCATGAGCGCCAAGCGCAATATCTCATCAGAGCGCTACAAACAGATATATGGCGCCGCTGTGATGGATTGCATGGACGGTGTGGATGCTGTGCTGCGCCAGAGTATCCGGATCGGCTATACGATGGATGGCAATACTTGGCGTCCATCGTCTGAGATGTTCTACGTTGTAATGAATACCCTTGTGCCGTTAGCTGACGATGAGCAATGATAGATATGGTTGCCAAGAAAAGACTTACCCCGAAGTTAATGCTGCAGCTTGCGGCTCCGCATACATGGCCGGCATCGATAATGCCCGTTCTTGTGGCCTCGGCTCTCGCCTACTCATATACCGACTTGACGATGCCCTTGATGAGCGTGATGCTGATGGTCATATGTGCCTTGATGCAGGCATCCGTGAATACCTTCAACGATTACTTCGACTTCGTCAAAGGCACGGATTCATCCGATGACAATGTGGATGAGACGGATTCGGTCTTGGTGTACAACGACATAGATCCGAAAAGCGCCCTAATATATGCAATAGCCCTTCTTGTCTGCGCCTTTTTGCTTGGCATCGTTGTGATCTTGGATGCGGGCTTCATACCGCTTGTCATCGCGATCATCGGAGCCATTGTCGTGGTTCTGTATTCGGCGGGCAAGACGCCTATCTCGTATCTTCCGATCGGTGAGGCGACAAGCGGCATCGTCATGGGTGGCCTTATTCCGCTCGCATCGTTTTACGTGCTCACATCGGGAAACCTCGACTTCGCTGTTGTTGTCATGTCGCTTCCGCAGATCATCGGTATCGCGCTCATAATGATGACGAACAACACCTGTGATATCGAAAAGGATATCGACTCGAAAAGACGCACTCTCCCCGTCTGTCTCGGTCGCAAGCATGCAAAGGATATCTATCGCTTCTTGCTGATCGCGATGGTTCTCATTGCATGTTCGGTTGTTTTCCTGCGTTTTGGCGAAGGCTCGTTCGTTATGGCGTTCATGCTCGTTGCGACCTTCCCGATAATGAGGCTTCTGTGGGACAATCCGCTGACGCAGGCGAGCAGAGTGGCCGCTATGGGACAGATCTGCAATCTCAACATCATCGTCGGGGCTTTCTACGCTGTAGCGCTATTTGTCTAATTGCTGGATACACGAGAGCACACCTCTTGCTGCTCGAACCTTGATGTGCGGATTGAAGGACCTAAGTTGTCAACTCCATATTATGTGACGCTTATTCTTCAAAAGCCCACCTATAGCGCTTGTGCCGATATGGGCGAGCAGCTCGCTTGGCGTTGTCGGCTCATCTGCCTCAGTTAGCCCTGCTAGATATGCGATATGCCCGATGATCCCTGATGGAGAGGAAAATCTTGATGTCAGTGCATCTATTCCGGCATCTGAGTTTCGCTTGGAAAGCCTGCGGCCTGTTTCATCAACGAAAAGTGGCACGTGTGCATATTCAGGTACATCTTTCTGAAGCAGGTTGAACAGGTGAATCTGTTGCGGAGTCGAGTCGAGAAGATCCACGCCGCGCACCACGCTCGTGATCCCGTTTGCGGCATCATCGACGACAACAGCCAGTTGGTATGCGAATACGCCATCTGTGCGCCGGATGATAATATCTCCGCATTCCTTGGCAAGGTTCATATCAAGGCGTCCTTGGAATGCGTCGTTGAATCCAAGGATCGAATCAGGCATCTCTAAACGCAGCGACGCTGATCTCCCCTCGCTTTTAAGCCTCGATGCCTCATCCGCAGATAGATCGCGACATTTTCCCGAATAGATGAGCCTCTCGCCCGCATGAGGCGCGCCTGCGCTGTGTAGGTCGGCACGCGAACAGAAGCACGGATAGACATTCGATACGCTCTTCAATGTATCAAGTGCTTGTTCGTATGCTTCGCTTCGCTTGCTTTGATGTTCGCTCTTAACATCCCAGAGAAGTCCAAGCGACTCCAGATCGCGCATGATGCCATCGGTGTATTTTGCCTTCGAGCGATTCGGGTCGAGATCCTCTATGCGCAATACGATCGTGCCGCCTGCTTGCTTAGCAACGAGCCAAGCCATTAGGTATGAGAAGATATTGCCCGCATGAAGATGCCCAGTCGGGGATGGCGCAAACCTCCCAATGACTTTGCGAGACGATCGATCGGTTGCTGACAAGATGGCTATCGCGCTCTCTCGTCGCTTACATGCTTGGCTTTTCCCATCGTTCTTTCGATCCCGCCCGGCTCGATGAGTTCCACCTTTGCGCCAACGAGCAGGACGCCCTTGAGCTTCTCCTCTATGCTTCGTTGAAGCGCTGTCATCTCCTCGAACGAATCGCTGAATGCCTCCGGGCGGATTTCGGTCTGCACGGTGAGCGAATCCATTCCGTTTACGGTGCGAACGATGATGTGGTAATGCGGTGTTACCTCGTCTATCGTTGAGAGCACATCTTCGATTTGGCTTGGGAAAACATTGGTGCCGCGGATTATGAGCATATCATCGCAGCGTGAGCGCACCTTGTTCATTCGCGCCATCGTGCGCCCGCATTCGCAAGGCTCTGTCGTGACACGTGTGAGATCGTGCGTGCGATACCTGAGTACCGGGATGCCCTCTTTGTCAAGCGGCGTGAGAACGAGTTCGCCGACTTCCCCATCGGCTACCGCTTCGCCGGTATCAGGATCGACTACTTCCCAAAGGAAATGGTCCTCTGCGATGTGTTGTTGATCCCTGTGCGCAAGGCATTCTCCTGACACACCTGGCCCCACAACCTCGGTTAGCCCGTAATTGTCGGTGCACACGATATGCATTCGGCTCTCGATCTCGGCTTTAAGCGATGGCGGACACGGCTCTCCGCCAAACAGCCCCACTCTCAAAGGTGATGAGGCCCAGTCATATCCCATGCTCTCGCCCACCTCGCAGATATGCATAGCATAGGAGGGCGTAGCGATAAGCACGGTCGTGCCGTAATCTTCAATCATCTTGATATGGCGCTCCGTATTGCCCGATCCGGCGGGTATCATCGCACAACCTAGGCGCTGAAGCCCGTAATGGAGCCCAAAACCGCCTGTGAACATGCCGTATCCGAAGGCCATCTGCGCGATATCGGTAGGTACGACGCCGGCCATCTGGACAAGACGGGCTATGCATTCGCTCCACATATCCATATCGGCTCGCGTATAACCCACGACGATAGGCTGTCCTGTGGTGCCTGATGACGCATGGAGTTCGATGATGTCATCCATAGGCACTGCGAACAGTCCATAGGGAAACGTCTCTCTGAGCACTTCTTTATCTGTGAAAGGCAGAAGCCTGATATCGTCAAGTGTCTTGATGTCATCGGGACAAACGCCCATCTCATCCATGAGGTCGCGATAGTATTTGACGTTGTCATACGTGTATCTGACCTGCTTTTTCAGCTTTTCAAGCTGGATCTTTTCGATATCGGAGCGTGAGGCGCACTCCACCTCGCTTCGATAGATCGGAAAGAGATCAAATGCGCGTTTCTCTATCGCTTGTTTGACATCTTTCTTCTTGGTTATGTCGAGATCTGTCATAAAGTATCGGGCCTAACTGTGAGAGAGATCGTGCTATGCGAATCTGTCGGCGGTGATTTTTTTGATATCGGCTTGCGTGATGATGTTGACCGGCTCTTTTGAAAGAGCATCTTTCGTGGCATCGATATCGTCTGTGGATATGATGATATAGGTGGAGATCATCGAGTAGCTGTATTTCACGTTAACGTTGCACTCGGCAAGGATTCCCATTACTCGTGCAAGCTCTCCTGGAACATCGGCGAGCTTCAAGCAGAGCACCTCTTTAAGTGTGAAGGCTTTGCCGGTCTCTTCGAGAAGTTTCTGCGCACCATCAGGATCGTCCACGATAAAGCGTGCAATACCGTAATCACCTGTGTCTGATACCGAGAACCCGCGGACACTTATATTCGCTTTTTCGAGGATGTTGAGTATGCCTGCCAAATGCCCCGGTTTGCTCTCGGTGAAAACGCTCAATTGGGTTACTGTCATGATCTATTCCTTATGCTCTCTTGCAAACGCTCTGCCAGCTTCGAAGGCCGCTAGGTTGATGTCAATCGTCTTTTGCGGAACATGCGCCGAGATGGCATCGATCCAGTTCTGCTCGGAAAAATCCAGCTCTTCGGCTAGTGCGCCCAACAAAACGACATTTGATGCTTTTACGCTTCCCGCTTCACGTGCGTTGGCTTGCGCAGGAACAAGGATGGCTCCTTTGCTGATAAGCTCCTCTTGTATGTTGGGGTTAAGTTCGAAAGAACCCGTTAGGACCGATGAGGGTTTGATGATCTCGTCGCTCGCGATGAGCGTTCCGTCTAGTTTGAGATCACTGATGTTGCGAAGCGCTTCGATCATCTCAAATGCGACGATCGCATCGGCACAACCGATGCCTGACACCATGGAGTGAACCTCATCACCGAATACGACGACGGTCGTGACAGCACCGCCGCGTTGCGACATGCCGTGAATTTCGGATACCTTAACATCTTTTCCGGAGAGCCCGGCAACTTCTGCCAGAATATGGGCGGCAAGAATGGTCCCCTGTCCTCCGACGCCGCATAAGAGCACTGTATATGACATATCTGATCCTCCTATCAGCGGCTGATCGCGTTGAATCTGCAGTATTGGGCACATTGCCCGCAACCGATACACGAATCCGTATCAATGTATGCAAGACCGGTCTGCGTGTCCCTTCCAATGGAGGGGCATCCAAGCGTTAAGCAGACGCCGCATCCTGTACAGGAAGTGATGAAGTAGGCTTCTTGCCTTTGTCGTTCAAGCAAAACGCATGGCCTTTTGAAGATGATGACTGAAAGCGCATCGTTGTTGCCGCGTGCATCTTTAAATGCGTCTCTTACGGCTTGAAGATCGTTCGGATCGACG
>Ga0224748_10229_pt1 | contig 15808 bp, 5 predicted proteins | sample LIM_F_Water_Neg_FD_182074 | JGI IMG/M metagenome (GOLD analysis project Ga0224748, IMG submission 182074) | Enriched cells from gastrointestinal tract of the lab mouse from Pacific Northwest National Laboratory (PNNL), Richland, Washington... | ecosystem: Host-associated > Mammals > Digestive...
TGCTGTGCACATCCATGCTGCAGATTCTGGCAGGAGCTGTTCCGGTGCATGCGGCAGGAACCGGGGGAATTAAAGGGAACCACCTGCCAGCGGGGTATGTGACAGAAGAACAGATGAAGCTGGCAAATCCATGGACGGAGATAAACGAAGGCCCTCTGTACAATGTCATGCGCAAGGCACAGAGCGGCCAGCGTGTTAACATTGCGTTTATCGGCGGTTCCATTACGAAAGGCACGATGTCCACGGGCACGCGCGATGCGGGCATGAGCAAGAAGCTGCCGTATGTGGAATATGTCATCGACTGGTGGTACAAAAAATTCCCGAAAGCGGATTTATATTTTGTCAATGCCGGAATCAGCGCTACCGATTCTTATCTGGGCGTGCACCGCGTGCAGAAGGACGTGCTGGATAAAAAACCGGACCTGGTATTTGTGGAATTTGCGGTTAACGATAAAAAAACAGCACACCATAAGCAGTCCTATGAAAACCTGATACGCAAAATACTGGCAGCGGATTCCAAGCCGGCCGTCATGCTGCTGTTTATGGCAAAGCTCAATGGCTGGAGCTGTGAGGTACAGCAGGCGCAGATTGGCCAGCACTATAAGCTGCCGATGCTCAGTTACGGAAGCGTCATGAAAGATATGATAAACAATGGCATATATACCATGGAAGAACTGTCCGGGGACGCGATTCATCCGTCTGCGGTAGGCAGTGCCATCGCAGGGGAAATCATTGTCCGGTATCTGGATAAATTAGAAGCAAAATCCATGGGTGAGGTTTCTTATAAAAAGACGCCCTCGCAGTATATCACTTCAAAAAAATATGACGGTGCAAAGGTGCTGTCCTGTAAAAACATTTCCATACAGAGAATGGGCACCTTTGAAGCAACCAGCAAGAGCCGTACCTTTCAAAATAACCTGACAAGCAGCAGCGGGAACGGTGACCTGACTTTTCAGGTGACCGCAAAAAGTATCGGGATTCTGTTTGCGCAGCAGATAAATGGCCGGGGCGGGCAGTTTGATGTTTATGTAGATGGAAAAAAAACGGCACAGATAGATGCTGACAATACCGGCGGAAGGCATACGAAGCCGGGAGCCGTGCCCTGTTATTCTTCCAAAACAAAAAAGACACATACCGTGCGTATCGTCCGCAGCGGCCGTTCATCCGGCCAGGCGCTTACCATCTATGCCGTGCTTGTTTCCTGATACATAAAAACCTTTCCGGTCATGCATTGAATTCTAAAAAAGAATGTGATAGAATGCCAATAGCTGTGCAGGCGCTGAAGCTGTGGACAGTAACAGCATATGGGCGGGAACAGCCGTATATGGAAAGGAAATGGAAGGATTATGGCACAGGAAAAGAAATACAGATTAGGAGAGCTGGAATTTAATACCGAGCAGGAATACCGGGACGCTGCCATGGATTTGAAACGGATTAAGGGAATTGTGGATAAATACGACCCGGAAGACCCGGAACAGGCAAAAAGAATACTTGCGTCTATCCATGCACATCCAGAGACATTCCGTTCTCCTTATGGCAGAAAATTTAAAGAAAAACTGGAAGCTGCGGCCCGCAGGGGGATGAGCTCTGCAGCTGCTGGCCGGACAGCCCGGGCCGGACAGCCTGTGGCAGAAGAAAAAACGCTGCAGGGTGCAAAGCGCAGGCCTTTTGGGGGCTTTGGAAAACACGGCCAGTCCGGCGCGGATAAAGCGGCAAAGAAAGAAAGGGCTGCGGCCAGGGCAGGCAGGAGAACGAATCCGGACGGCTCCGAAAAAGAAAAATTTCAGATATTTACACCGAAAAATTTTGCTATCGGCGTTGTAATCGTGGCCTGTGTGGTGATATTCAGCATACTGTCTCCGCGCTTTTTTAAATTAAACAGCAGCGGCGACAGCAACGGGGACATCCGGCGGAATATGGTGACGGCTTATGCCAAAAGCCAGGCAGAGCTGAAAATGCAGCTGTATACTTATTATTTCAACGTTGTCGGGCAGACAGAGGAAGAAGCGCAGAAGGACGCAGAGGAAGGACTCGGCCATTATGTCATGGATTTATCCGACCGCACGGTCAGCACCATGACAGATTCCGAAATTTCGGATATATACAGCCGGCTTGTGGAAGGCGGCGATATCCAAAATAACAGCTTTGTGGAACCGGCAGAAATTACCGTATTAAAAGACAAACTGGTGGCAGCGGGGCTTTCCGGCAATACAGGAAACGGCGTGGAAGGCGAAACAGCAGTGATGGCAGCCGTAAATAACATGATGGCCTACCAGCAGCGCGTATTTTCATCCCTCTGCTATGGATATTCCCTGCTCGGAAATTCGGACGAAAATGCACGGGAATATGCCAGCGAAGACATGAATGCAATGTTTGGCGAGGTCATTTTTGAATATAAGCTGGGAGAAGAAGACAAACAGAGTTATTTCGACAGCTTTGTAAAACGCGGGCTGATAAAAGACAGCCAGGTTGTGCGGTTTTCGGCAGACCCGACAGCATACAACCTGCCAGAGCTGACTCCGGCCATTGAAGTATCAATACGAGGCGGAGAATCCAAAGCATACCAGTGCAGCATGATAAGCTATGCGCCGGCAGCAAGCGTGTTTTATGAAATACACAAAGGAAAGCAGAAAGGGTATCTGTGTTTTCGCAACAATGGCGGAAATACCGACTATATCCAGCTGGGGGACAATACCGTGACGGCGCAGGGAGACTTCTTTATGCTTGCAGGCTCGGAGCTGACAACAGGAAAATGGTTTTATAACAACCAGAATATTGGCATACTGATGAATGGAGATACGAGCAGCCTGATTTCCTATGTGCATGATTTGAATTATTAACAGAAAAGATTAAAATACAGAAAAGATTGAAATATAGAACGGAATCTGGATAAAAAGCATGATGCAGAAGCTTTTCAGCGGGCTGCAGCATGCTTTTTTGCCATCTGCATTTTCAAACACGCTGCCAGATTCAGGCAAACTGGCGGATGCGTGCTATGGCGTGCTTTACAGGCGGCAGGGACAGCAGGAGCACGGTCAGGATGGCTTCCGGGATAATGTACGTTCCGTTATAAAATAAAGAATAAACTGGCACGGTCATATGATAATCAGCGGCATATGACCCGAAGAAAATAATGCCGGACCAGAAAGCAAAAAAGTACCGCCCAAGCACCCCTGCAAAATACCCGGTGACAAGGCCGTGCTTCTGGTTACGGAAAAAGCCGGAAAGGCCCAGTGCCCCAAACCCGAGCGGGTAATCAATAATGACCTGCGGAATTGTAAAAAAGACCGGCTCCAGTATAAATTGAAGCACGCCATATGCAGCCGCAGCCATAATGCCCGTGCGCGGGCCATACAGATATCCGGGCAGTGCAATCAGGAGCATGCTGAATAACGTAACCGAGCCGCCCATTGGCAGATTGGCAAATTTAATCATGGATGTGATGGAAGCCAGCGCAATGGCAGCTGCTGAAAATACAAGCTGTTTCGCAGGAATGCGTGTCTGTGTCTGATTCATGGTTTTTCTCCTTTTCATCTGTATTTTCAGACTATAGCATATTTGCGTTCAGGATGCAATGGGAGCGTAATTTTTAAAAAAAGACAAAAATTTGCATTTTTTTTCATTTTCCTCTTTTCTTTTTGCTCGAATATGGTATAATAATGGTGAAACACATTTGAACAGTCAGCAGATAGTACTTTTTACACTTTTACGAAAGATAAAACAAACTGTTTCAAACGTGGCGGTAAATCATATCCAGGACAGGCGTGCATGCAGAAATATAAGCCTTCCTGGATATGGTTTTTTTATTGGAAAAATGTGCAGGGCCGTTAATCCCAGATTATCAGCTGCATAAATTTTTTTGCTGCACGCAGTACCCTGGCAGATAAGTATATGGCAGGCAGCTTTTTCTTTGAATAACACCATAGCGGATGGTCTTTTGTCATATCTGCCAGGTATTGTGTAAAATACTGCTCCCAGCTGGCATATTCGCTGCTGTCAATATAATTTTCTGGCTGGCTGAGTATCTGTGCGCTGTCCGCGCCTGGAATCACATCAGCACGAAGCAGCAGCCATTCAAAAGATTCCGGCGCATAGAGTATCGTATCGTGTACAGCTGACAGATATTCATGCATATCCTTTATTTCGGAGCCAGGTGCAGCACCGTCTGCGATAAGCAGTTTTTTGCCGTTTACCGTCCTGCTTTCCAGAATCCATTTTGCACAGTTATCCTCGCAGGTGGACGCGTTAAATATTTTTTCCGGTTCATTCAGCATCAAAAGCAGTGTTTTTGTACCGCCGGATAACCGTTCCGGGGGAATCTGTCCCAGAACCGGGCTGCTGATGCATTCGCCGCTTAAAACCTCTGAGCTGTCAATATCCCGGATAATTGCCCTGGCCAGGTCTGATTCCAGCCATTCCTCCAAAATAATTTTTTATGGGGTTATTATATATGAGAAAAGCTCAAATGATAATAAAAAGTAACTTATTAAAGTTTTCGATTGTCTTTTATGTATCACAGTGGTATAATTCATATAAAGCATATTTTCTCCATGCAGGCGCGGCTTCTGCATGCCAGGGGATGAAAATCCCGTCATGAACGGCAAATCTGAGCGGATGCCAGGGGCATACCGCGGTCGAAATTACAGAAAATCCATGCTTTGATACCAGAATAAAATAAGGCAGGGATTTTCCATGACAGGATTCCCTGCGGCAGACAGGAGGAAAACACATGAAACAGGACACTGCGGCAGAAAATGCCGTGGGAAGGAAGCGGAAAGGCCGTGCTGGATATCCCGGAAAGGATGCAGCTGTCATTTCGCATGCGGAGTCGCTGGCGGGCATAGAAAGGTTCAGCAGCGTTACCGGGCAGCGGCGGGCGGCAGACACAGCCATGCGGGGCCTTTTAAAAAATGCGCGGTTTACCGGGGCGCTGCTGGGCGTGCTGGTCAGGGAGCTGGAAGGAGAAACGCTGGACAGCTTTTGCAGGAATACGGGCGCGGACGTGGAAACCGGGAATTCCCTGGCCGGCATGGCTACGGAAATCGGGAGTACCTATACCAGGGATATCCGTCTGGATGTCATCTTTGAGCATCAGGGGGACAGCGGGCTGCTCCTGAGGATCAATACAGAAGCGCAGACAGCGCAGAAAACATACAGCGAAAGAAACCAGCAGTCTTATTCGCTGGCAGCGCGCGCCGTGTATTACGCATCACTGGCCATGGCAACGCAGCTGCGTTCCAAAGAGGAATACCATAAAATAAGGAAGGTCTACAGCATCTGGTTCTGTTACGATTATCCAATCGCAGAAATGCGGGAGCCCGTCATCCGTTACAGCATGCGTCCGGATGCCGCATACACATATGCAGACGGAACTCCGCTGCTGGCCAGCAAAAGAAAGCATGACAGCGGAGACCTGATGGGCATTATTTTCGTGTCCGTAAAGGATGTGGAGCGGATATACAGGGACAGCAGCCTGCTGCACAGCGGGAAATACGATGCGGAAATGATAACCGTGCTGTACCACCTGCTGTCAGAAAAAACAGACAGCACAGAGAGAAAAAAATTTTATTATGACCGGGGCATTATCAAACCGGGGAGCGAGGAGGAAAGCAAAGTGTCAGAACTGGAAGAATTACGGGAAATTACAGAGGAAATGAAACGGGCATTGCGATGGGAACAGGAAATGAGAGGAGAAATAATAGAGGAAATGGTAGAAGAACTGCTGGAAGAAAGGGCGGAAAAACTGGCGGAAGAAATGAAAGAAAAAATGAAAGAAGAAATAAATGAAGAAAAACAGAGAACGGTGGAAAAAACAAAAAGGGAGGCTCAGGAATCAGCAAATCAGGCTATCGTAAAGATGGCAGTCAGTATGGGTGCCAGGTACGGGTGTGACCTGCCGGGCCAGCTTTCGATGATAGCAGAAGCGCTGAATATCGGAACTGAGGAAGCCGGGCAGCTGCACAGGGTGTATTCCAATGTATAGGTTCATACATATTATTAGGAAGGCAAAAATCTGTCCGCTGAAAAGGCCGCAGCGCTGGAAGTGATTTCCAGCGATATCTGAACCCGTCTGAAACGAACATCATGTGTCTGGAAAAGCATCCATCGTGGCGGTGGATGCTTTTGCGGCATCTGCCGCTGATATGCGGGGAGATTCAGGGAAAACGCTTCAAAAAAATCCCGGCTTAAGGTTAATAATATAATGGAATATGCCGATATATTATGAAACTATCTAATGGGATAAGTCTGTGCATCTGCCGGTTTCCGGCGGAAGTTTTATCTGAATGGAAGCAGATTTTAACCGCACTTTCATGCTTGTCCCTGAATATAGATGTGTATGGATGAAGCAGTGCTGTGGCAGTAAAAGGGAATGCTTTCCCGCAGCAGGGCATTCAGAACGTACACGAAGGCAGCAGCCTGTAATGCTGTACCAGAAGATGGACGGGTATGGAATGCCAGCCTGCTGTGACGGAACGCTTGAAACGCGTATTTTCCTGTATTTGGCATGGCACACCGCATTTGGCATGATGCCTGTGCCTGAGAATGGCTGGCGGCCAATACGCTTGGTTCCTGTAAGGGACAGGTGTTTTGCGAACTGCGGTGCATGAACTGGAATGCGTTTTGCGTGCCGGGAGGTATGGGTAGTCGGAATGAAAAGGAAGTCTGTTTTGGGATTGACAGACGGAGAGGAAGGGAATGTATGTACAAGGACGTATGGAAGAAATTTGGTGCGAAGGTTTTAATCGTATTGTGCTCCGTACTGCTGGTAGGGGGTGTGGCGATTGCTGTGCCGAAGCTTATGGCGGCTTCCAGAGTGTCATTGAACGATGTGACATTTGTGGAAGCGGGCGGTAATGAGCCTGGGATTACAAGCGGGTCTGCTATTTTAACGCTGAGTGACCCTGACCAGCTTTATACTTTAGATGGAAACGGCGGGGTGATAGCGGCAATTCCGTCCAGCCTGACATTGAAATATTTGGATGAATCAGGAAAAATAAGAACGGACACGATTCAGGAAGGCACTGATTATATGTTTGCTGATACTGGCGAGGAGGACAAAGCAAAAAAAATAGCTCCAAATGGAGTGGAAATAAAAATCAAGCCAGTCATGGGGTCTGATTATTTAATAAATGATGCCGCTAACTGTACGATAAAATATAATATTAAGAAATCTTCTCTGAATAAAATTGCAACAGATGCTGTTCAAACGAATAATCCGGGGTATCAGGGTATAACGAGAACAGTGCTTGTTTCGAGTGGAAATGAGGCAATTACGTCCAGAAACATAAAAATAAATGTCACGTATGATGGAAAGACATTCTTTTTGCCGGAAAGCGAGTACGATATATATGAAGCGCAGAAAAATGGAAATTCATATACAGAGACGAATAATCTGAATCCGACGCCGAACGCTTTGGGGCGGTATGCTGTATTCATTAAATATAAGAATTTTTATCTTGGCAATAATGAGAATACTGTTTCCGAGCTTTTTGAATTTGACATAAAAAAGGATTCTTCTAATTTTACAATTCAGGCGTGGTCTGATGAAAATGGCACACAGGAGTATTTGCCGACAAATGTTTCTGTTAATCCGGTGAAAGTACAGGTATTTGATGGAGCATCGGACGTAAGCGATTCGTTTGAATTTAGTTTTCCATATGAAACGCTGCCAGACAGCACAACAGAAAAACGGGTAGTGGCAACCCCGAAAGCTACATCAGATTATATTGGAGAAGTGGTGCGCAGATGGACAGTTTCTGAGAAACCATTAGATGTGAGATTTAGAAGCGGACGTCCGGACGGAACACTGGATGTTATGGATTATGATCAGGCTGTGGATGGATATAAGGGAGTACAGACTTATAAGATTGAAAAACAGCCGCTGACAGTTAAGGTAAATGGAACTGACCGTGATTTGGATACGAACCGGTATGAAATTATAAGTTATACAGTCGTTAAAAGCGAGAGGGATAATACACCGATTCCTGGCGGGACAGCGGGAATTATCATGATGGAAATAAAAACGGCATCTAATTATACGTGGGCTCCAAGCACGACGGGGTATCTGTATTATGGTATTCGGCGTAATATCAGCAATGCAAGACTGAAAGACAGCGAGGGTGATGAAAATTTAAGCGATATCAAATATAATGAAAAAACGCATTACAGAACACCGTATATATATTTTGATGATGCGCCAGATGGGGTAGAATACAAATTAGTAAAAGACACGGATTATACGTTAGCTTATTCCCTGAAAAAACGCGGTGATGGTTCTGTGCTGACAGGCGGGAATGATGCTGTTACATATGCAGGAACAGTATCTATGACGGTTACGGGCAAGGCAGGCACAGGTGCGGCAGGCACAGGAACCGATATGCCGGGATATTACGGGGTTTTAACAGGAGAGTCTTTCCCGGATAAGTTAGCATATGAAATACAGGCAAAAAGTATTAATGAATATGATATGCGTTATAATGATGTAACGTATCAGCTGGAAGATACACCGCCAAATATTGCCACATCAGAGACGAATATTTATTTTAGCCCTAAAGATACAAGTCTCAGGACGATTTATTTCAATCAGCTTGTATCGCCTGCCGATTATTCTATTGATTATTATTTCAATCGCGCATGCGGAGAAAACGATTATATAGATGACTGGGGGCAATCCGTAGAAGACGGAGATATTGAAGCAGGCGGAACTTATTATGCAAAAATAACGTTTAATGGAAATTATAAGGATTTTGTAGTAATACCATTAAAAATGGTTGCATATGAAATTTCGAATGTTAAGATTACAGTAAAAGACTGGTGTAATCAGGAAAGTGAAGCGGATGGAAAACATATATATAATGGAAAACAGCATTCTTTAAATGTTGTAATAACACCAAAAGATGACCCGTCAAGGCCTTTGGTACAGGGCGACAGAGAAGGCCGCGGCGATTACTGGCTGGTATATGATTCAAATTCGGACAGAGTAAATGCTACCGGACAGAGCGTAACCGTTACGATAAAATTTAAAAGCGGTGCGGAGACTACCAGAAAACTGACAATTCATTCCCGTCAGGTAGAATCAGGCAAGCTTAAAATTACGGCATCCGGATTCGAAAATTCTGCAAATGGAACGACGCATTTATACAATGGTACAGGAGACAGCAAGGTTCCGGCACTGGATAAACTGGAGCTTACTTATCAGACAGCTGGCGGCTCGTCAGATACTTTGACGATGTATGAGCAGGCTGGCGTGCAGAAAGAAGATGGCACACTTTCGAATGACGACTATGATGTTTTGCCGGGGCTTTATGATGCAAATGGTAATAAGGTGAATTTGAGCACAGTCAGCACAAGTACGGATTATTACTATGCAATTAAGCCGCATAACAATTTTGAAGGCATCAGCTTTAGCCCGGATAAGCAGTATGTATTGGCTGGGCCGTTTAAGTTTACGAAAAAGGACTTGGGTGCAAAGGAAATTATCTATAGGGATAAATCAACAAAGGGCGACCTTGTGATGAACCAATGGAAATTTACTGATTATGACAAAGAAGTAAAAGAGTGGCTTGCTTCACATCTTGAAGTATGGGATGAGGATTTGCAGCAGGCAGTAGACCCAAGTAATTACACAATTGATTTGACCGATAGTAATAAAATAGATGAAAATGGTACAATTGTGTTCAAGATTACAGCAACGGCGGATGGGTGCTATAAGAACGAAAAAGAAAAGCTGATTATTTATACAGGTGAGGATATCGCAAATACGGAGGTAAGGGAAAAAGGTACAACTGTTTATCACGGATTTGTAAACCGGGAAATAACATTGGATAAGTTTTACACAAAGGTGGCGTCAACAGGAGACTTATATGGCCTGAATTTTGGTAATGCTGACGATGGCAATTTTACATGTGTATATTTTGACGGCAGAAATTTTAGTGATATCATAGGTGTAGATCAAAAATATACGGTAGGGACATTTATTGAACCTGTGAAAGACAGCAGCAATCCGCAGAAACAGCAGATGGGTTCTGTTACACTGACGGGTAAGAGCGGTTTCCATGGAACGGTAACGATTTATATTAAAGTTGAAAATCATCATTTTGACCAGACTCATTATGAGATAAGGATTGCGGACCAGATTTATAATGGAAAAGAGCAGAAACCGGCAATCACTGTCTGGTATAGTGCGACTGGCAAAAGTACTGCGAATCCAGATCCGCAAGACTGGGAGCGGCTTCCGGATGACTGCTATGACCCGAATACCGTAGAATGGCTGAGAAATGTAAATGCGAATGAGATTTATGCGACAAACGGCAATTATGATACCAATAATCTTTCGCAGGTTACCATACAAGGCCAGTTCGGCTATGATGGACCATTGAAGGGCTGGTTTGTAATTAAGCCTTATGATATTACGGATGGAACAGATGGCGTAGATAATATGAATATCAATGGTATACGGTTTGATGACAAGAGCAATACGCTGCAGGGCATTATGTATGTGCCATACACGTATTTGGATTCCAAGACTGCTGCAGAAGGTACGACCGGAACAGGAGATGACATTACGGTAGAAGGGGCGTGGAAGACATTTAAGCTGAATTTCTATCCGGATGGATTATCTGGAGCACCTGTTGAAATGACCAAAGATGATTATTCTTATTACTGTACTGCTGGAAGTGCAGCCGATAATTACGACAAGGATAAAAAGCCAATAAAAGCTGGCACAAGTTACGCGGTCATAAAAGGGAAAAATAACTTTACAGGTACAATTCATGCGCAATATACAGTAAATAAAGTGAATATGAGCACTTCCTGTTCTGTTAAATTTGTGAATAACCGTAAATGGAATCTTTTTACGGGCAAAGAGATATTGCCGGAGATAGAAGTTATCCAGAAAGCAGAAAATGGCAAAACATATAAGCTGACAGAAGGTACAGATTATACGCTGGAGTATTCAAAGAACAAGAGATTTATTACCAATGACTGGAACAATCCGGTAACATGTACTACGTGGATAGAAATAAAAGAGGCAGGCAATGGTAATTATATTGAAGGATTTACAGAACCATATGTTATTTATGCAGACCTTGACCCAGGAAACGGTATCACAGGTGGTTCTTCAAATCTGAAGCTGTACTGGGGGACTGACCCGAAATTAAAGATTTCGTATCAGAATGTAAAAAATCAGGCTTTTGAAGGACTTAATCTTTCTATCCAGCAATGGAAAGAAGGCGGAAGCTTTGGGACTGGTACAATGGATGAAGACTATGCAACGTACCAGATGAAGCTTGGAACACCTCCTGCATCAGCAGAAACATCCGATTATACGGTTGAATTTCCGGTTCAGTCCATTGGCGGTTCGGATGATAATCCGCGTACCATGATATTAAGGGGATTGAGCGACGGTGTATCGAAAGGTGTAATCAGAACTTCAGGGCCGAACGGAGTCAGTGTTCCGGCAGTTATTTATGACAGCCTGGAAAATATTGATGAAGATAAGCTGTGGGAGAACAATGGCGGTTCACCAAATATCAGCCTGAGCATTACAACTGGTTCTGCAATCAGCCATGAAGATTTATCAAAGATACTGATTATCCACTGTGGCGGCAGGCCGCTTGTTTGGGGAAAAGATTATATCTTTGAAGGCCAGATGAATACGACAATCGGGCAGGGTTCGATTTTGATTAAACCAACTCAGGAAGCATTGGATGCCGGTTATCTGACCAATGAATCAAAACGGATTGATTATAATCTTGTTTCAGCAATTACGGGCATGGTTCCGAATATTAAAGCAGAGTATATTTACAAGCACCAGAAATTCTTCAATACGGCAACGACTGATTTTGGCCTGAGCATGAATGGCAAGAACCTGATTAACGGGATTGATTATAAGGTTACCGTTACAGATGAAAATGGCACAGAAGTGCCAGAGCCGGAAAACTGCGGAACATATAATTATGTAATTGTCGGAATAGGAAGTTATGGCGACAGGATTACAGGAAGCTTCCGCATCAGGCCGTATGACCTCGGAGCAGATTATGCGCAGGGTAAGGTGACCGTGGAACTGAAAAATCAGGGCCGGATTACGTTTACCGGAAGCTCCGTACTTCCGGAAGTAGTCAGGGTTACGGTAAAACATGGTGACTACGATACGCCATTTGATTTGGTACTGCTTGATGAAAGCAATGCCGGAGATTATGGGGTAAGGACAGCAAAAGATAAGGATGACCCGGTGCATGTGAACTGGACAGATTCAGACGGTGAAATTCCTAAGGTTGCAGTTTATGGAATGAACAATTACACGGGTGAATTCACAGCAAATTACTTAATAGAAAAGAAAAGCATTGAGGACAGCAACATTATCATAGATGATATTTTGGGATTGAAATATCAGAATGGGGCCGAAATTAAACCGGTTCCAAGGATAACATATAAGGAAACGCCTGATGAAAATGCAAAAGTCCTTATGGTTTTAAGCGGGGAAGAATATAATTCTGATAAAGAAAATGAGTATGGCAGCCAGTACCGGATTAATTTTACCTACCGTTATCTGGATGAGGTAAAGAATGCGGGAACGAAGCATATCGAAATTATAGGCGTTGGCAATTTTACCGGCAAGAGGTCGATTACCTTTACGGTAGACCCGCTGCCGCTTAGTGATACGAAGCTGACGTTTTTATCAGAAGAAGTTCCTGTTTATGACAGCTTGCCGCAGACTCCGGCATTTAAGCTGAGTTATGGAAACGTTGATAATATTCTGACAGTAAGAAATGGAAAACCAGTATCAACAGAATATTTGAAGGCTTCCAATGTAGAAGTTAAATTTGAAGATAATACGGATGCAACAACGGAGGAGAAGAAAGCAAGTGTAACGGTTAAGATTGTAGCAGGAAGCACGGCAAATTACGAAGGTGAAGTAACGAAAGAATTTTCAATCCTTCCAGCCCCAATAGAAAACCATGTGCGGTTTATGTACCGTCCAAAAGGTGCCAGCGGAGATGCTGACCTTAGTACTTACAAGCTGAGTTTCCCGTTTAAGGGTGAAGGACAGCCGGTATATCCAAAATATGCACCGGCAGATGCGGAACTTGCGGAAGAAGAAATTGGCATGTACTATAATTTCCCGCAGAAAGCAAACCACGGAAAATTCTTAGTGCCAGGTACAGATGTCGGCAGCCAGGATGACCCGGATGGTTTCAGCATTGAATACAAGTATGTAGAACCAGATACCGAAGATACCGATATCCGTGAGGAATATGACAGGCCGACACCTGACTGGGCTGGAAAAGTCAGGGTAACAATTACTGGTAAAAATAACTACACAGGCAAAGCAAGCTTCTGGTATTTTATCGGTGACGATATCAGCTCGGATGCAAAAATCAGCATGACGCCAGCAACGGCGGTATTTAATTCGCTGAACCAGTACCCGAAGGTAACGATTTCTGGTATTGACGAAAACAGATGCCATATCAGCAATTACTGGAAAGAAGTATTAGTAGAAAACCTTATCAGCAACAAAGAGTTTATCAATGCGGGTACCTACTACATCCGTATTGAAGGAAAACCGTCCGCGGGCACATACGCAACCAAGCCGGAAACGCTCAAGTTCACAATTACCCCAAGAGCGCTTTCCAACTCGCTTGTTATTGACGGCTTTAAGAAGGAATATTCCTACACAGGCTATGAAATCCGCCCGGTAGGCATTTCCGTAACAGACTACATTGACAACATTAAATACAGGCTGACAGAAGACGAAGACTATGTATTAAGCTACTCCAACAACCTGAATGTCGGAATTGCGTATATCAATGTCAAGGGGCAGGGCAATTTCAGCGGCTCTGCGGCAACGAACTTCCTGATTACAAGCTCGACCATCAGCAGCGGCGGAATCAATGGCAGCAACAGCTTCCTGGATGGAGGTTCCGGTGAAATTTCGGGAACGGTTCCGGTATCGCCGAATAATGTAAACCTGACGATGGACACAAGCGATGCGATGTATTATACAGGCAAGGCAGTTTATCCGAAGGTATCGATTTCGGGCATGACGGAAAATATTGACTATACGGTAACATTCAGCAATAACGTAGAGGTCGGCATTGGCGTGGCGACGATTAACGGTATCGGAAATAACAACGGCGTGATTACGAAGAACTTCCGTATTATTGCACCATTGTCAAAATGTACAATTTCTCCGATTCCGGCACAGCAGTATACCGGTTCTGCGGTAACACCGTCGATTACGGTAAGGTGTGGCAATACTGTGCTGATGGAAGGTACAGATTATGCAGTAAGCTATGCAAATAATATTAACATCGGTACAGCAACGGTAACTATCCGTGCGCTGAACAATGCAAACTATACCGGCACAGCAACAGCGAAATTCAGCATTGGCAATGATGTAGGCGGATTTATTATCAGCGGTTATGCACCAAGCTATGCTTATACAGGCAATGCCATTACGCCAGGTGTCGTTGTGGAAACTGGCAGCAGTACACTGACGCTGGGTACGGATTATACAGTTTCGTATTCCAATAACGTGAACTCTGGAACAGCTACGATTACGGTTACAGGTATTGGCAAGTATTCCGGTACACAGACTGCGAACTTTATTATTGAAGGCAAGAACATCCAGAGCTGTGATACAACGGAAGTCGCAGACAGGACTTACACAGGCGATGCGTATACACCGGATATTACAGTCAGTGATGGCGGCAAGGTGCTGAAAAACGGCGTGGATTATACGGTTACTTATACAAATAACACCAATCCAGGCACGGCATCCATAATTATTCAGGGTGTGGGCAGCAATTATACAGGTACAAAGGTTATCAGCTTTAAGATTTCAGCGGTTGCAGTGAAGGGGCTCAAGGCTTCTTCTGTGAAGTACAACAGCATAAAACTGAAATGGACAAAACAGGAATATGCAGATGGCTATCAGGTCTGTGATTCCAATTCCAAGGTAGTTAAGACAGTTAAGACGAACAGTGCAACCATTACAGGGCTTTCGGCAGCAAAGACTTATAAGTATAAAGTAAGGTCTTATGTCAGAAATTCGGATGGCACGAAATCTTACGGAACATTCTCATCGGTACTGAGTACAACGACGAAGCTGAAGACACCGACCGTAAAAGTGGTTTCGAACGCAAAGGGCCAGGCACGTATCAGCTGGTCGAAGGTATCAAGGGCTACCGGCTATGAGATTTATTATAAGAAATCTGCAAAAGCGAAGTATAAGAAACTGAAAACCGTGAATAACGCGAACATCCGTGTATGCAAGGTACGCGGCATGAACAGTGGCGACAGGGCATATTTCCGCGTCCGTGCATTCAGAAAGAGCGGAAGCAAGAAGATTTACAGCGCTCTGAATCCGCTTAAGGTTATCACAGTGAAATAGCAGGGGCATGAGTAAAAAATACAGAATAGGCGATTATGAATTTAATACCTATGAGGAGTATCTCGCGGGGCAGGAGGATGCCAGGAAAATCGATTTTATCACGAAAGAAGTCGATATTACGGACGCCGATGTCGCCGTGAGGCTCTACACCCTTATCAGGAATAAGGAAATTGTGTTCCGCACGCAGGTGGGACTTTCCTTTTCCTGGTATCTGACTGACGTTCTGGCGCAGAATTCCCAGAATCTGCTAAAGGAAAAGCGCGAACGGGAAGAACAGGCAGACAAAGGGAAAAAGCTTGGCGCGGCCGGGCTTTGCTGTATACTGGCTGCGGTGCTCTGTCTGGGCTATTATGGCATGGATTTATGGCAGGAGCACCTGGAAAGCCGGGAATATGAAAGGCTCCAGGATATGCA
>Ga0224748_10231_pt1 | contig 15766 bp, 13 predicted proteins | sample LIM_F_Water_Neg_FD_182074 | JGI IMG/M metagenome (GOLD analysis project Ga0224748, IMG submission 182074) | Enriched cells from gastrointestinal tract of the lab mouse from Pacific Northwest National Laboratory (PNNL), Richland, Washington... | ecosystem: Host-associated > Mammals > Digestive...
CGTCCGGTTTGAGGAGGATTTCCAGTCTGCATGTGCGGATTCGGTGACGGAAGATTTTCTGCAGGTTGTGCCGGATTTTGATTCCTTTGTGGAGTCCAATGGGGCAAGGCTGGGGGAGCGTATGCAGTTTTCCGGTCTGGAGCTGGGGGATCCGGAAAGTTATGTCCTTTCCGGAGAGGAACTGCTGAAACGCTGCCACAGTGTGAACGAACTGGATCCCATGCTGATGAACAAGCTTTTTGACATGGGCCGCTTCTACCAGATTATTGACACAGGCAAGCTTCCGCCCATGTGGGGACAGCACAATATCAACACCAATCTTCAGGTATGTGCGGGAAATAACACCGGTCTGTTTGAAGAGATGGATACTTATTTCCGCTATTACGAGACAAAGTTCGATGATTTCCGCACCAATGCGAAATTGCTCTTCGGAGCCAGGGGATTGCTTGCCAGCGTGCATTGTGATTATGATTCTGGATTGTATTATCATTTTTCCCGGACTTACCCCCATTACTGCTGGACCGGGTGCCTGGGCTGGATTTACAATGAATTCTGGGGCTATTATCTGTGTACGGATGACAGGGAGTTCCTGCGGACCCGGGTGGTGCCGGCTCTGAAGGAAATCGCCCTTTTCTTTGAGGATTATGCCTGCGACCGGGACGAGAGAGGAAAGGTAATCTTCTGTCCTTCCTTCTCACCGGAGGATCCCACCCCGAATCCGGACTATATGACCGTCACCTGCAGGAGCATCAACCCTACCAGAATCAACTCCGTGATGGATATCGCCATCTGCCGGGAGGTGCTGACCAATCTGATAGATGCCTGCGATGTGCTGGGCATAGAGCAGGAGAACATGGCTCACTGGCAGGAACAGCTGGAATCCCTTCCCGACTATGTGCTTGACGAGGAAGGCGGATTAAAGGAATGGGCCTGGCCTGCAATCGAGGAAAACTACAATCATCGCCATGTTTCCCATCATTATGATCTGTGGCCAGGCAGAGCGGTATTCCCCGACACAGAGCCTGAGATCGCGGAGGCCATCCGAATCTCCAACAGGAAACGGGGGCAGCAGGATGATTCCGCTCATGGCATCATTCACCGCGCGTTATGCGCCATACGACTGAAAGATATGGAGGAACTGGAGCAGAATCTGTCACAGCTGATCTGTCACGGGTTTGTCCGCTGTAATCTGTCCACCGCCCACTTCCCCTACAGAGGCCAGTTCCCGGATCTGCAGGGAGCCATGCCTGCGATTCTGCTGGAGATGTGCATCTTCTCCCGTCCCGGCGTGGTGGAATTCCTTCCGACGCTGCCGGAGTATTATCGGACCGGAAAAATATATGGAATCTGGCTGTACACCTGGGCAAAACTGAAGGAGATGGAGTGGACGGAAGAGGGCGTTACGGCGAAGCTGCTTTCCTTCCGGGAACAGAGCCTTACCCTGAGATGTCCTGAGAAAGCAAAGGTTTTTGAGATCAACGGCAGGTCTGTTCCAATGGAAAAGAACTCTGTCAGGTATCACTTTGCCAAAGGAGAGGAGATATCCATAACGATACGGTATTGAAGCCTTTTATGCGCAGGGCCGCAATGGAAAGTTTGCGGCATGCGGGCCGTGCCCGAGTAGTGTAATCCATAAAATTACAGTAAAATTCAAGGGTTTCGGAGATTTCTTCGGAACCCTTTTTGCGTGGAAAGCTACTTTAGAGGACCTGCAGGGTTTTGGCATCAAGATGGCTAATCTGTTGGTCTTTCAGGGCATTCAAAACTCAGGAATAAGGGGATTGCCAATATTTTTCATCAAATGGGATTTATTGAAGCATGGGGAACCGGAATACGAAGGATAAAACAGGCGGCCGAACGGTATGGACTTCCAAGTCCTGAGATTCAGATTTTTGACGATATGTTTCGTGTGAATCTTTATCGTAGACCACTATCGGAAATATCAGATGATAGTGGCAATGCATCGGAGAAGCATCGGAGAAGCCCATCCCTTCTTTCCAGGACAGGGGTACGACCTTTTGCAGGATGCATTTTGTATGGTCCCAAAGCCGGAGTTGTGTGTGATTGTTTTCGTAACAGAGCGCATCATTTTCCGGGCAGTTGATGACATGAATTCCATGGGAATTCAGATAGATTAAAGTCAGATATTTCGGGGTGTCACAGGCAGTGCTGCTGGGGAAATTTTCATGATTCACTTCTATTTAATCTCAGTTGAAGGAGGCCCCGATAAAGGGTGGGTTCACAAAATATTCAGCCTGTTGTCACGGACCATATCCTTCACGAAACGTGTCACGGGAATATGGGTCAGCCCGTTCGTGTATACTGCTTCCAGGATAAAAAGTTCTCTGTTCATTCAGGTTTTCTTCAGGTTCATTTCCAGATCTTTCATAGTAAGTACCTCCATAATGTTATCAGCGCTGTAATTCTATTGTAGACAAGACAGTTCTGGTTTACAATACATTCAGGTTTAAGTTGAAAAGAAAAAATCAACCAGGATAAAAAATTTTAGAAGCGGACAGGAATATTTGTTCCAAAATCCTGTCTTTATAAATGAGGGACACGGAAAGAGCTCCCGTGAGGGAAGGAGGATGGGAATGGAGGATATGCATATTCTGGAGCTGTATTTCCAGCGTGATGAAGCGGCAATTTCAGAAACGGCATTAAAATACGGCGCATTCTGCCACAAAATTGCACGAAATATACTGTCTGCAGACGCAGACGCGGAGGAATGTGTAAACGATACTTATCTGCAGGCCTGGAACGCCATACCGCCCCAGAGACCGGACCGGTTCGGCGCCTGGCTGGGCAGAGTGGTGCGCAATATTGCAATTAATCTGTGGAATAAAAATCACCGGCAAAAGCGGTATCACGGAATGACACAGCTTCTGGGGGAGCTGGAGGACTGTATTCCGTCGCCCCGGACTGTAGAGCATGAAATAGAAGAAAAAGAACTGACGGAAATAATCAACAGGTGGCTGGATGATCTTTCTCAAACTGACCGCGTCCTTTTTATGAGGCGCTACTGGAACGGCGAAACCATAAAGGAGCTTGCAAAGGAATGGGGTGTGACCCGGGGAAAGCTTGCAAAGCAGATGTATCAGCTCAGGCTGAAGCTGAAATTCAGACTGGAACAGGAGGGCTACACATTATGAGAGAAGCAGGTGCAAAAAAGTTGTATGCCGCTATTACCAATGTGAGAGATGAATTTGTGGAAGAAGCGCAGGCGGTAAAGCTGAATCAAGGGCAGGAAGTAAGACCAAAGCAGACTTTAAAGTTGAATCGAGGGCAGACAGTAAGACGACATGGAGAGCAGACAGCAGGGCTGAATCAAGGACAGACAGTAACGCGGAATCGAAGAGAGGCGGCATGGCTGAAACGGTGTGTGCCGGTGCTTGTATCAGCACTTTGTCTGGTGCTGGCGCTGGGAACGGGAAGGAGGCTTCTTTCAGAGCAGGCGGACCGTAACGGCGGGCAGGGGAATGGCTGCAGCTTTTGGGGAAGCGGGGATTCTTCGCTTCTGGAGGAGCGTCGGGAGGAATTTACGCCGGAATTTTCAGAGGAGGCGGAGGCCGTTTTTGACGGGGTACCCGGAGTGATGAAAGTATATAGAACACTTGACAACCAGTGGTTTCTGGCGGAGGATATGTTAGATTTCAGCCAGGTCCTGACGGGGGAAACGATCTATGTGGTTCCCGGTTCTGGCAGGGGTATCGACGGCCCGAAAGAGGATGGCGCATATGCTGTCTATACACTGGATGAAAATGGTATGCCACAATGGGGAGCTTCCGTTTACGGGGGTGACATGGTTCCCAGTCAGTTCAACGGACTGACATATGATATCATTGAAGAGGACCTGGCGGGAATTGACTATGAAGATTATATCATTACGCAGTCTACCAGGTTATATACAGTGTTCGTCTGGGCCAGATGCAGAGAAGGGGGAGACATGTTTATAACGTATCCGGCCCGTCCGGAATTCCTAGGGCTGGAGAACAGGGGGCGGTATACTCTGGAAGAGCTGCGGTATATTTTGGCGGAGGCATACCGAGATTCGGAGGATGAACAGTGGGCTGGCCGATATTGAGCTGTGCAGCATGGGAGCGGCCAGGGGGATGCGCGGATTTAGCTCACAATGGCTTTCCCCTAAAGCAAAGCATTTTTGCTAAGGGCATCCCTTTGTGCTGCCATAAAGAGCCTCGGATATATCTCTACTTACAGTGTGCTGTTTAATCTGCCGTCCCCTTTGCATTAAACCTGATTCACTCGTGCATTAAACCCGAAGTTATCCAATAACAAAGCCTTCCAGCCATCAAAAATCGGTTGCAATTTACTCTGAATTATGTTAATCTGGTCTCAGGCAAAGAATTCTGAATTCTGTTATCTGTCTGAAGGCTGTCCAAAGCTTTTCATGTAAGTTCAAACTTCTTGCCGGGTGAAACCCAAATTCCAAATTAGAAACCATAGACCACGGCAGGAAGGAGGAAGTGCTTTCCTGCGTACCGCACAGAGAGAAGAACCTCTCTCAGAAAGGAAAGACTGCCCATGGGCGAAAGAAGCAGTTTACAGAAGATTGCAGTGGATATGCCCCACGATAAGGGATACCGTAAAAGACTGTCAAACCCAGAGGAATTCCTGCATTTTCTCAGGAAGTATGTGAGTGATGACTGGACGAAAGAGCTGGAGGTCTCAGACTTAAGCCTCTGCGACACCAGAATGCTGGAAAAGGATTATGAAGGCAGGGAGGCGGACCTGATTTACAAGGCCCATCTGCCGGGGGACAGGGACGTTTTTATCTTTATTCTGCAGGAGCTGCAGTCCACGGTGGACTACACCATGATTTTCAGAGTTCTGATGTATGTGGTAAACACACTGTTAAAGCATTTCCTGAACACACCGAAGAATGAACGGGAGAAAGCCGGATTTCGGCTGCCTGCCATGGTGCCGGTTATTTTCTATAACGGCCAGGAGAGCTGGACCGCGGTGAAAAGCCTGAAAGAATACCAGAACTGCGGGGACCTGTTCGGGAGTCATATTCTTAATATGGAGTACTATCTGATTGATTTATCGAAGATTGAGGAGAACTATATTCTGTCTACCAATACGGTATTAGATAATATTATGTACTGTGATAAGTTCAGAAAAGGAACTGAGCTGGCGGAGGCTATCCGCACATCATACGAAAGAACAGAAGCTTTGGGGGCACAGGAGAAAGAAGAGTTCCGAAGCTGGGTGAAATACATTCTGCTGTCGGTCTGCGGGAATAAGGCGGCAGTGGTGGAGGAGATCCTGAGCTGGACGGGAAAGGGGAAGGATGATATGGCATTTAAGTATAACATCATCAAAGCATTTGAAGACGAGCGGGCCGAAGGCGAGGCGATCGGTGAACTTCGGAAAGTAATCAGTCTGGTTCGGAAGAAAGTCTCCAGGAATATGTCTGCGGAAGAGATTGCAGACATGCTGGAAGAAGACATTCATCTTGTGGTTCGGATATGTGATGCACTGAAAAAGCATCCGGACTGGGATGATGAAAAGATCGGCGAGTTATTGTAATTTTATCGATGCATACAGGGGTTATTATGAACGAAACATGCTGTTAAAGCATTTCCTGAATACACCGAAGGATGAGCGGGAGAAAGCCGGATTTCGGTTGCCAGCCATGGTGCCGATCATTTTCTATAACGGTCAGGAGAGCTGGACTGCAGTGAAAAGCCTGAAAGAATACCAGAACTGCGGGGACCTGTTCGGGGATCACGTCCTGAACCTGAAGTATTATCTGATAGATCTGTCGAAGCTTGAAGAGAAGTATATTCTTTCGACAAATACAGTACTGGATAATATTATGTACTGCGATAAATTCAGAAAGAGGGCGGAACTGACAGAGGCTATCCGTACAGCGTACCAGAGAATGGAATCTTTGGGGGCACAGGAGAAAGAGGAATTCCACAACTGGGTGAAATACATACTGCTGTCAGTCTGCGGGAACAGGGAGACAGTGATGGAGGAAATCCTGAGCTGGACAGAGAATGGAGAGTATGATATGGCGTTTAACTATAATCATCAGAATGTTTGAGGAGGAACGGGCCGAGGGTGAAGCAATCGGTGAGGCCCGAGGCCGGGCCGAAGCTGTCCTTGACCTGCTGACGGAAAAGGGACCGGTCCCAGAGGAACTGAGAGAGGAAATATCCGCGCAGAGAGAGCTGAGTATTTTGAGGCAATGGCTTAAGCTGGCAGCCCGGGTCAGAACAACCGACGAATTTCAGGACCGGATGCAGTCTGTGGATACGGACTCGTGAAAGAAATGTGTGCTTTACACAGCCACAGATTTTATAACCACAAAGCTTCGCTTAGAATTTTCTGTGCTCTGACGTCTTCAAGGCATACCATCTTTACCAACAGCCACGCCCGTTCTTCTTCTGTCATTTCCGTAATCTTCTGCGCTGCGGGGGAGACCTGGAGATTTTTGATCATCTCGCCCAGGCATTCTTCCTTGTATCTGGCGCTGTTCATGGTTTCCAGCCAGGCCTGCCGCTTCTTTTCAAGCATTTCAAGCAATGTTGCTTTCTCTGCTTTTCCGTCGATAATCCTTTTGATTTCGTCCAGAGAAAAGCCCAATGCCTTTAGTTCCAACAGCGCATTTAACTGCTGCACCTGTGCGGCCGAGTAATAACGGTATCCGTTGGCGTCATCTACCTTCACAGGCTGAATAATCCCTTTCTTTTCATATAATCGGATTGCCTTTCTGGAGATACCGAAAAAGTCCGCGATTTCTCCAATCATCATAAGGTCATTTTTCATAAATTTTTCTCCTGAATTAAGTCGCTGCGCGACGGCTCTAAAGGGTAAAGATTTGGTTTCAAACTCATCCCATGGGATACTGTCGCTTGGTCTGTACGTGGCTTTTTACTCCATTTCGCGGTAAGATTCGGGGTAAAACTGCAGGGAAAATCGATGCCTGGAAGCAGAACCCCTGCAATTAGTTTATCATAAATATGCTGAAAAATCAGCAAAATTATATCAAAGTTCGCGGCATCAGAGGCTACATCTGGTTCATCATGGATGCTGCCAAACGTTCTGTCATTGGCTATCGTATATCTTCCGAGCGTGATGTTGGCGCCTGCATTCTTGCAAAACCGCTGTTTTTCATATTATACGTTCCTGTTAAGCATTCTGATTTTCATACCACTGTGCCTGTGACATGAACAAAACATAATATGTGCCTTTTTTATGAATCAGCTCATCATGGGTTCCGATTTCCGCAACACGGCCATTTTCCATAACAACGATTCTGTCTGCAATTCGGGCACTTCCGAGTCTGTGGGTCACAAGCACCGTTGTCCTTTCATCGGATATCTCTTTGAACTTCTTATATATCTTTGTCTCCTCAATGGGATCGATTGCTGCAGTAGGCTCGTCCAACACGATTACCTTACTGTCTCTGTTGATACCTCTTGCAATGGATACCCTCTGCCACTGTCCGCCTGAAAGGTCGACGCCGTCAAACTCACGGGAAAGCATTGTTTCCAAACCGTGGGGATAAGACTGTGATTCAATATCCACATCTGCTTTCTTTAAGGTTTCCAGCAGAGTTCTGTCTTCCCTTTCCGTATCAAGATTGCTGATCATAACATTTTCACGAAGAGTCATCTGATATTTCTGGAATTTCTGGAATACGCCGGACATAAGTCCGTAAAGGCTCGATGGCTTAATATCCTTTGTGGGTATACCGTCTATTGTTACACTGCCGCCGGTGGGCTGATATATCCCTGTAATCAGTCTCACGAGAGTTGATTTTCCGGCTCCGTTATGTCCCACAATTGCAATGGTTTCACCCTTGTCAATCGTCAGATTGACATCTGTCAGAGATTCCTCTTTTGCTCCCGGATATGTAAAGGAAACATTCTTAAGTTCAATCTTTTCACAGAAATCATTTACCTTTGTTTCAGCGTCTGTTTCGGGCATATCTATGAAATCAAGAAGGTTGTTGATTGAACCGCTGTTTTTACCTATATCGCCCACAAGATGAATCATTTCTCCCACCATTTCCTGCATCTTTACGATTGCCGTGAATATTGCGGCAAATGTACCCGCCGTAATATCACCTGTAAGCAATGCTTTCACAAAAAGCAGAAGGACAGCCAGATAACCTGCAAGGCCTATTCCTTTTCCCGCAAGATCAAACAGACAGGCTCTCTTTGCCACCTTAAGGCTTTTCTTATTCAGAACAACCATGGTGTCATAATAAAGCTTCTTAAAATAGTTCGTTACGCCCAGGATTCTCGTTTCCTTGAAATATTCCCTGGAGCAGATGGTGCTCTCATAATAATCATAGGATCTTCTCAGCGGAGCAATCTCATCCTCAAGATCAGCGTACATACTTACCTGCACAAGCTTTGTCAGAAGACAGGGCATCATGGAAATAGCAATTACGATTGCCAGAATCGGCTTGATCGTAAAAATCCATATTCCCATAAACAGCACATAGGGCAGGAAAAATGCCATCATCATGATAAATGAAAATACCATGTTGAAGATATGATTGATTCCCATCTCGGCCTTGTTGATGCTGTCCAGCGTTGACGCATTTTCATATTCGATGGCTCCGATTTTAGATATCTTAAGATGAATCTTCTGCATCAATTTTCCGATAACTTTCTGGTTAAATGGCAGATACAGGAAATTGTTAAGTGCGTTAACAAGCTCTGCCAGAATAATAACCACGCCGTACACAATAAGAGAAATGTATATGGTCTTTATGCTTCCGCCTGTATTGATTACTTCACCGGTGGTATCATAAAACTTCTGCAGAAACAAAATCTTTACTGCCCATGACAGGCCATGGAGTATTGTAATTACAATGAACAATCCAAAAAAGAAGGGGGTTGCCTTAAATACAAGAGGCGCTATTCTCTTAAGTATCTGAATGGGGCTTATTTTCTTTCCACTCATTGATACCACCTCCTCTGACTGTCATACATCGTATAGTAAAGCTGCTTTGCAGCCATCAGCTCATTATGCGTTCCCTGTTCCTCTACATGTCCGTTATCGATTACATAAATGTAGTCCGCCAGCTTCACCGAGCCCAGTCTGTGGCTGAAGAACAATGTGGTCCTTCCTTCACAAAGCTTTGCAAATTCACTATAAAGGTTACTTTCCGCAATGGGATCCAAAGCGGCTGTGGGTTCATCCAGTACACGGATCGGCGCTTCACTTACAAAGCATCTTGCAAGGGCGATTCTCTGCCATTCACCGCCGGAAAGATCCTTGCCTTCTTGTGCCAGCTTGCCCAGCAATGTATCCTTACCATTCTCAAGGCCTTCAATGACCGAGTCCAGTTTAAGGGCAGTTATGGCATTGTTGACTGCTTCATCATCCGCTCCGCCAACGCATCCTATGGCGATATTATCCCAGATTGAAATGGAATACCTTGCAAAGTCCTGATAAACAACGGAATAAAAGGCTTTGAGCTGAGCAGCCGTATATTCTCTAAGGTCTCTTCCGTTAATAAGTATCCTGCCCTCATAATCCTGATAAAGACCTGTCAGAAGCTTGGCAACGGTACTCTTTCCCGCTCCGTTCGCTCCGACGAAGGCATAATGCCTGCCGGCTTCTATCTTCATGTTCATACATTTAAGGATATAGGTTTCCGTACCGGGATATTTGAAGGTTACATTCCTGAATTCCAAAGACTTAAATCCTATACCGCCTTCAGGCACGGCATCCGCATTATCATACTGTTCAAATGCCGCAAACTTTGTAATCTCCTTAAGGTATTCGATATGTGTGGATACAGCCTCAATCAATCTTGTGAGCGACCATGACATGGTGTGCACAAGGTCAAAGGTTGCATTTATCAGTGAAAAGAACATACCTATCGTAATAATTCCCGTTGCAACAGGGTTGATAAGCATTGCTGCAATAAAGGTACACAGAAATGCTGTTATCATGCTTCCGGATTTAAGCTTTACGAACCATTTGGCGCGTGTCCTTGTTTCCATTTTTCTGGAAATCTCATACTGCTCAAACCACTTGTTATTCAGCTTTTCGTTATATCCGAATACCGTTCTCTCATCAACATTTTCTCTTCCCGTCATTACGGTAGTGAGATATTTGTATTTTCTCTGATATTTGGTAATCTCTTTATTGGCCTCATATGTTGCCTTTCCGCTTATGAACGAAAGATAGAGAAGCGGTATGGCAACAGCTATAATAATCAGTGCAACCCAGGCGATCTGTGTAATAAGGACAATGAGAAGTCCCGCAATCGTCATGAACAGCGATATCAGATTGACTACATTTGTAAAGCCGTCGATGAACTTATGCTCCATTGTGTCGGCTACACGGTTCATTAAATCCATACTGTCCGTATTTTCAACATACTTGAACTCAATCTTTGAACATTTTTCAACATATGCGCCCTTAAGACTGACCCTCATATCCATCTCAATTTTGTTGGCAAGATATGCCTTTATGGGCTCAACAAGCCATTGATATGCTATAATCCCGATAACAATCGCCAGTGAAATATATACCGCTCTTTTTGTTGCTAAGCCGCCTATAAGTCCCAGCGCATTATCAATAAATCTTGCATTCATAATAACCTGGTAGGTTGGCAGAATTGCAACAGCAAGCGACAGAATCAAATACAATATCGTACACACAGGTGAACTGATGATAGAAAATCTCAGGGAATCCAAATATGTATACTTTTTCTTCTCAAAACGTACTTTCTTCATTTTCCTCTCCTAAATTAAGTTTCTGCTTTCTGTGGTATGGCAATGACTTTGCAGAACTCATTTCACAACCAGCATAAGCTATGTCCCAGGGACAAGGTCAAGCAGAAAAACAAGTTTCTCATCGCTGATATTTTTGCATAAATTTTTTATTCTCTATTGACATTTTCTTCAGTCGGGTTTATCATCTTTAAAAGTTTGAAAATCAAATAATTTGAAAATCAAATAAATTGAATTTCAAACTATCATACATAGAATTGAAAACCACATTTGAAAAGGTAAAAGGAGAGAAAAAATGTTCGAGAAATTAAAGGCTGTAATCGAAGAAAACTTAAGCGTGGAAGGAGCAGAGATTACGGAGAACACTGATTTTAAGGAAGATCTGGGGGCGGATTCTCTCGATTTGTTCGAGCTGGTGATGGCGCTGGAGGAGGAATTTGGCATTGACATTCCCTCCGAGGATCTGGAGAAACTGGCCACAGTGGGAGATGTGATGAAATATCTGGCAGACAAAGGTGTGGATCTGTAATCTGCGGACAGGGACAGAATATGAAGACAAGAATAACGAAACTTTTGGGAACAGAATATCCGGTGATTCAGGGGGGAATGGCCTGGGTGGCGGAATACCATCTGGCTGCTGCCGTCTCGGAAGCAGGGGGCTTCGGTATCATCGGCGCCGGCGGCGCGCCTGCAGAGTTTGTGCGGGAACAGATCAGAAAGTGCAGAGAGCTGACAGATAAACCTTTTGGTCTGAATATCATGCTGATGAATCCGGAGGCGGAGGCCATAGCACAGGTGGCCGCAGAAGAGAAAGTGTGCGCGGTGACCACCGGAGCAGGCAATCCGGGCAGATACATGACTCTGTGGAAGGAAAACGGAGTGAAAGTGATTCCGGTGGTGGCCAGTGTGGCCATGGCAAAGATGATGGAACGCGGAGGCGCAGACGCCGTGGTGGCAGAAGGAATGGAGTCCGGCGGACATATCGGGGCGGCAACCACTTTTACTCTGGTACCTCAGGTGGTGGATGCCGTGAGTATTCCTGTCATTGCGGCGGGCGGAATCGGGGACGGAAGAGGCCTGGCAGCAGCATTTATGCTGGGAGCGGAAGCGGTTCAGCTGGGAACCCGCTTTGTGGTGGCAGAGGAATCCATAGTCCATGATAACTACAAGAAGAAGATTGTCGCCGCCAGGGATATTGATTCCGAAGTGACGGGAACAAGCCACGGACATCCGGTTCGTCAGCTCAGGAATCATATGACCCGGGAATATCTGAAGCTGGAAAAAGCCGGCGCGCCTTTTGAAGAGCTGGAACAGATGACTCTGGGGGCATTGAGAAAGGCAGTGGTGGAGGGCGACGTTGTAAACGGAACACTGATGGCGGGCCAGATTGCAGGCCTGATCAGGAAAGAGCAGACATGCGCCGAAATCATCAGTGAGCTGATGGAAGAGAGCAGAAAGCTTCTGGATAGTGCCGGTGAATTGCTGATGGATTGAGACAGGAAGAAAAAGGATAAAAAAGATAAGATGGGAAAGACAGCATTTATATTTCCGGGTCAGGGTGCCCAGTACTGCGGTATGGGAAAGGATTTTTACGATACTTTTGAGACGGCAGAAAATATATATGAAATGGCGGGAGCAGCCGCCGGCCTGGATGTGGGAGCGCTTTGCTTTACGGAAAATGACAGCCTGGATGTGACGAAGTACACACAGATTGCCATGCTGACCACAGAAGTGGCCATTCTGAAGGTACTGGAGGAAAAGGGGGTCAGAGCGGACTGCGCCGCGGGGCTGAGCCTGGGAGAATACGGCGCGCTGGCTGCGGCAAAGGTGATGGAGCTTCCGCAGCTGTTCCGTCTGATATATCTCCGGGGGACTTATATGCAGGAAGCATACCCTGTGGGCGGAGCGATGACTGCCGTGCTGGGACTGGATGCGGAAACAATTCGGAATATCTGCAGGGAGACACAGGGAACGGTGTCTGTGGCAAATGATAACTGTCCGGGACAGATTGTGATTTCCGGGGAAGCACAGGCGGTACAGGAGGCTTCGGCCAGAATGCAGCAGGCGGGGGCAAAGCGCTGTATTCCGCTGAAGGTCAGCGGGCCTTTTCACTCAGAACTGCTGAGAGGAGCAGGGGAGAAGCTGGCGGCGCAGCTGGAGCAGGTTGGCGTGAACCGGCCGGAGATCCCGTATGTCTGCAATGTGGAAGCGGATTATGTCACAGAATGTGAGCCGATCAAGTCCCTTCTGGCAAGGCAGGTATCCTCAACCGTGAGATGGCGGGAGACAATGGAGAGAATGCTGGCCGACGGAGTGGATACTTTCCTTGAAATCGGACCGGGCAGAACGCTGGCAGGTTTCCTGAAAAAAATGAGCCGTGATGTGCGGGTAGTAAATATAGGGAAAGTGGAAGAGATGGAAGCATTTCTGAATTCCTGAGAGCTTGCAGCGGAAGCCGGAAGGGCCGGGGACTGGAGCTCGAAGAATGACAGAGGCGGAATCCACAGCGGAAAGCGTTAAAAGTGACAGAAACAGAAGGACAGAACAGGAAACAGGGACGAAAACAGGTGGAGACAAAAATGGAAGCGGAAAAAGAACTTGCAGGTAAGGTGGCGCTGGTAACCGGTGCCGGCCGGGGAATCGGCAGAGCCATCGCCGGTTTCCTTGCGGAAAAAGGTGCGGTGGTGCTGGTGAACTATAATGGTTCCAGAGAACGGGCATTGGAAGCGGTGAGAGAGATTGAAGAAAACGGAGGGCAGAGCGAGGCGCTTGGCTGCGACGTGTCCGATTTTCAGGCCTGCGGCAGCATGATAGAAGAAATCATCCGAAAATATGGTCGTGTGGACATTCTGGTGAATAATGCAGGGGTTACCAGGGACAATCTGATTGTGCGTATGACGGAGGAAGAGTACGACAGGGTGCTGAATACCAACCTGAAAGGGGCCTTCAATACCATTCGTCATCTGTCCAGACATTTTCTGAAGCAGCGCAGCGGTAAAATCATTAATATTTCTTCTGTGTCCGGTGTGACGGGAAATGCAGGGCAGGCCAATTATTCTGCCTCCAAGGCAGGGCTCATCGGCCTGACGAAAAGTGTTGCCAGAGAACTGGCCGGCAGAGGCATCTGCGCCAATGCTGTGGCGCCGGGATTTATCGACACGGAAATGACAGGTGCGATGCCGGAGAAAGCCAGGGATGCTGCAATTGCATCCATTCCCATGGGCAGACCGGGGAGTACGGCGGATGTGGCCGGACTGGTGGCATTTCTGGCCGGCAGAGGTGCAGATTATATCACAGGTCAGGTTTTCTGTGTGGACGGTGGAATGACAATGTAAACGCGGTCAAAAGCGGGAAAAGGTGCGGTGAACAGGAACCAGATGGGAGCAGAAATGAGAAGAAGAGTAGTCGTTACGGGTATGGGGGCGGTGACCCCCATCGGAATTGGCGTGGAGGAGTTCTGGGCCGGTATCAGACAGGGGAAAGTCGGTTTCGCACCTGTCACAAGGTTTGATACTTCTGATTACAAATGTAAGCTGGCTGCGGAGGTGAAAGACTTTCAGCCGGAAAACTATATGGACAAAAAAGCGGCCAGAAGGATGGAGCTTTTCTGTCAGTATGCGGTGGCAGCGGCGGGAGAGGCTCTTTCGGACGCGGCGCTGGATATGGAAAAGGAGGACGCTTACAGGGTGGGATGCATTGTGAGCAGCGGTGTGGGCAGCCTCCAGGCAGCGGAGAGAGAGTATGCCCGGCTGACGGAAAAGGGCCCGGGCAGAGTGAATCCGCTGTTCGTGCCGCTGATGATTTCCAATATGGCTGCGGGGAATGTCAGCATTTCCTATGGGCTGAAGGGCAAGAGTCTGAATGTGGCCACAGCCTGTGCCACAGGTACCAATTCCATCGGAGAGGCATTCCGCTCCATTCAATATGGAGAGACGGACGTGTGCGTGGCAGGCGGCGCGGAGGCTGCTGTGACGCCCCTGGGGATTGCCGGCTTCTCCGCGCTGACAGCGCTTTCGGACAGTACCGATCCATACAGGTGTTCCATTCCTTTTGACAGGGAGCGGAAAGGCTTTGTCATGGGGGAAGGAGCCGGGATAGTGATTCTGGAAGAGCTGGAACATGCAAGGATGCGCGGGGCGCACATATATGCGGAGGTACTTGGATACGGATGTACTTCCGATGCGTATCATATCACCTCTCCGGCGGAGGATGGTTCCGGCGCCGCCAGAGCCATGCTGAATGCGCTGGAGGACGGCGGTGTGAAGCCGCAGGAGCTGACCTGCATCAATGCCCACGGCACCGGTACGAAACACAATGATCTGGTGGAAACCAGAGCCATAAAGCTGGCGTTCGGCGCACATGCCGATGCCCTTAGAATCAATTCCACCAAGTCCATGACGGGACACCTTCTGGGCGCCGCAGGCGCTGTGGAATTCATCGCCTGTGTGAAAGAGATTCAGGAAGGTTTTGTCCATAAAACGGCGGGGCTCAGAGAGACAGAGGAAGAAATGAATCTGGACTACTGCAGAGAAAGCCATGAAGAGGATGTCCCTTTTGTACTCAGTAACTCTCTGGGATTCGGGGGACACAACGCCAGTATTCTGGCAGGTAAAATGAGAGACTGACTTTACCCTTTAGGGCTATTGGGTGTGGCGAAGGGACTTTACCCTTTAGAGCCATCGCGCAGCGATTAAACAGTAAAGTCACAAAGGCACACGAGAGAAAGATTCATGAGAGCACTTTCGAATGAAATCTTCTCTCAGAGGGGTGTGGCGAAGGGACTTTACCCTTTAGAGCCATCGCGCAGCGATTAAGATGAGGAGGCACATATGTCATTGTATACAGCCAGGGAAATCATGGATATCATTCCGCATCGATATCCCTTCTTATTGATAGATACCATAGAAGAGCTGGAGCCCGGAGTCAGGGCTCTGGGAAAGAAATGTGTCAGTGTGAATGAACCTTATTTTCAGGGGCATTTTCCGGGGAATCCGGTTATGCCCGGAGTGCTGATTCTGGAAGCGCTGGCCCAGGTG
>Ga0224748_10116_pt1 | contig 15757 bp, 16 predicted proteins | sample LIM_F_Water_Neg_FD_182074 | JGI IMG/M metagenome (GOLD analysis project Ga0224748, IMG submission 182074) | Enriched cells from gastrointestinal tract of the lab mouse from Pacific Northwest National Laboratory (PNNL), Richland, Washington... | ecosystem: Host-associated > Mammals > Digestive...
ATCCGCCAGTGCGTGCCGGGCAGCGAGGAATGAGGCCGCACATTATCGTGCGTTAATATGCAGATCTTTTTCTTTTCGTTCGGCGGTTTTTTTGGTAGAATAAGATCACCGGATGAGAAAAGGGCTTCCGCAGAACGATGCGGGAGAAACAAAAACAGGTTGTAAGGAAAGAGAGGAAAAGCATGGATAAGAGATTATACAAATCAGACACAAATCTGAAAATTGCAGGAGTGTGTGGAGGAATCGGAGAATTTTTCAACATTGATCCTACTTTGATCCGCCTTGCATGGATTATCTTCTGTTTTGCCGGAGGGAGCGGTATTCTTGCCTATATCATTGCAGCGCTGGTAATACCCAGCCGCAGATAACGCATTTGTAAAGAATTTCCTGAGAGACTGTCGTTTTGAGTGTTCGGAACGGCAGTCTTTTTTTGTGTGCGGATTTTCTTTCTGTAACGGTCGTTTTTTGTAATGTTCTGATTGACAGGGAGTGTACGATATGATACGATAAAGTACCGGATAAAATACATTTTCTTAATTTTACGCAATACCATGCGGGAATGGAGAGGAAAAATGAAAGTAGAATTGACATCGATTTTAAACTTGGATAAAATTAGTGTATCAGGAATGACTGTTCCGAAACCGGAGAAGCTGGAATACTATGAAAGATATTTTTTTGAGGAAGGGCGCTTTGCCAGCGATGTGATTGTGGACGAGGCCTGGAACCTTCGCACAGGTTATGTGAGCTATCTGCTTGCCAGAAAATACGGGGTGCGGCCGCAGATATTTGAGATTCGTGCCGCCTGCCCCATCGCAAAGGTGGTGAGCGGGAAATATGTGCGGTATACGGCGTGGGAATGGAACGCCGGGGGGTCAAGGCGGAATTCGTGGGTTTATGCTTTGAAGGAGCCTGTGGTTCCCGGAGATATTCTTCGTGTGGAGGCGGGCATGGGAACGGCTTATATGCTGGTGGAAAAGGTGGAGCATGCGGCTGCAGCGGACTGCGCCCACATGCAGAAAGCCCTGAAGCATATCAGAAAGAGAAAAAAGTGAGGGAGAATGGAGACAAGACATGAGAAGAGCAATGGATTATGTGTTTACTGTGGACAATGAGGAGATTCTGATCGAGGGACTGCAGAAGGAGACCCGGACACAGGTGATCAAGCAGTATTCGAAGTGCCGCAAGGACAAGAAAATGACCCAGGAGAAGCTGGCCAAGCTGTCGGGTATTTCCCGTCCCAATATCACCAGGTTTGAGAGCGGATATTATAATCCTTCTCTGGAGATGCTGGTGCGTATTGCAGCGGCAATGGATATGGCCATTGAACTGAAGCTTGTGCCCAAGGAGAACGAGGCATAAAAAATTGCCTCTTGGAGGTAATTTCAGCCACGACGTAATTTCCTATAAGATTAAAATAAGAATTCTTTAAGAAAATGTACCGCCGGATTTCAATATTTGTATGGTAGACTGTACCTGTTCATTATATAAGGAAAGAGAGGTACAATATGTTTACCATAAAAGAGGCGGAAGAAGAACTGAAGCTTGCCGCGTCCATGAACCCGGGGCGGTGGGTGGATCATAGCAGAGTTACAGCCGAAAGCGCCAGGCTGATTGCGGCAAAAACGGAAGAGCTGGACGCTGAGAAGGCCTACTGCATGGGACTGCTGCACGATATCGGGCGGCGGGTGGGAGTTGTGGCTGTGCGGCATATCCTGGAGGGGTTTTATTATATGACCGACATGGGGCAGCCGGAGATCGCCCGCATCTGTCTGACTCATTCCTTCCCGGGAAAAGACGGCAATACATATTTTGGCAGCTATGACTGCACGGAGGAAGAGAAGATCTTCCTGGAAAAGTATATTGACAGAGCGGAGTATGACGATTACGACAGGTTGATTCAGTTATGCGACGCTATCTCTCTGCCCGGCGGAGCCTGCATCATGGAGAAACGCCTGGTGGATGTGGCACTGCGCTATGGCCTGCCTCCTTTTACGTTGGATAAGTGGAAGGCCTGCATGGAGAATAAGAAATTTTTTGACGGACTTTGCGGGTGCAATATCTATACGCTGCTTCCCAATGTCATGGAGAATTCTTACGGGAATCTGATCTGAGTCATACTTGTGAATGGGCGTTAAAATCGGATCCGGCCGCAGTTTTGCAGCGGGATCTGAGTAAAATGTCTGAATTGCGGCTGAACAGGGTGCGCTGTTAATCAGCAGGCAGGCTCCGGCTGAAGGAAGAAGGTCAGGGAGGCGTAGTCCTCCTCGCGGACACAGATAATCTGTGCATTTTCCAAAAGCCCGGGATTACAGACAATGGAGACAAGTATATATTGAGAAAGTAAGGATTTCAGATTTAAGATGTCTCCGTCGGCGGAGTGAAAAAAGACATCACCGGCGCATTTTGCGGTTGCGTCCAGAAAAGCGGCCATATCAACATGTTCTTTTAATTTCAAAATTACCACCCCCAATGTGCTGAATAAATATATTTTAGCACATTGGGAATGGAATGAAAAGTTTTTTCTTGTGCTGTTTATGCCAAAAAGAGGCGATTTTGGCAATTTTTTCGGCATTTTAGACAAAACAGCGGATGCTTTGAGTTTTTTTGAAAAGCAGAAAAGGCCGGTCGGCTGCGGGAGAAACAGCAGTAGGAATAACGATGAATTGATAAAAATATATATTTGGTAAATTTAATTAATTATGGTATAAATTTTATCTTAAAACTTTGTCGAAAAAATAGACAAAATGGAAACTAAGAGCTAAAATAGAAAAGAAAAATATTTTTTGGAAAGGAATTCCCTATGAAAAAGAAATTAGTAGCAGCATTGGTGATAGCAATGACCATGTGTATTTTTACCGGATGCGGCGGCGATGACGGAGACTCATCGTCACCTGTATCTGCGTTGGATCCGCAGCCGATCGGGAGCGAGCAGCCGGACACGACAGACCCCGTGGGCGGATCCGATGTGGAATCTTCAGATGAGTCAAGTGAACCGTCTGAGGAAGAAAACCACGACAACATGTATCGCAGCGAGATCACAAACGAGTGGATCGACGAGAGCCTGCGGGATCAGCGTCCCATTGCCGTTATGGTGGATAACGAAAAGGTAGCGCTTCCCCATTTCGGACTGACAGAGGCAGATGTGGTGTATGAGATCATGAACAGCACTGCCAACGGAAGGATTACCCGTTTTATGGCTATTGTGAAGGACTGGGGAAGTATCACGCAGTTTGGAAGCATCAGAAGTGCCCGTCCTACCAATTTTATGCTTGCTTCGGAGTGGAATGCGGTGCTCTGTCACGACGGTGGCCCTTTCTATATCGACGATTGGGTAAAAAAGAGCTATTCTGCCAACCTGAGCGGTGGTTTTGCCCGGTTTGACAACGGCAAAAAGACAGAATATACAGAGTATCTGACCTATGATACCTATACCAATACTTCCAAGAACAAAACATATGACGGTCTGAAGCAGCGTTTTGAAAAGTCAAAGTACAGCACGGAGTATAACAGCTACTACGAGGGACCGCATTTCAAGTTTGCAGGAGAGGAAATTGACTTTGCGGACAGAAGCGATGCGAAAACGGCGGTGAATGTCGAGCTGCCCTTCCCTCATAACAGATCCACGTTAAAGTACAACGAGGAGACGGGAACCTACGACTATTATGAGTATGGCGCCGCTCATCTGGATCCTCTGCATGATAATGCACAGCTGACCTTTAAGAATGTGCTGCTGCAGAACACAACATTTTCAGAGTTGGATCAGAATGGTTACATGATCTATAATGCCATTGACACCAGCAAGCGCAGCGGGTATTATATGACAAACGGAAAAGCCATTGAGATATATTGGATGAAGTCCAGCGAGAGTGGTATCACTGTTTACTATGACAAGAAGACCGGAGAAGAGATTGAGATCAATACGGGTAAGACTTACATCTCCCTTGTGCCTTCCGACGGTTGGTCAGATCTTGTTATAGAATAAAAAAACTGTATTTTTAATAAGATTAGTTAATTTAAAAGCGGATACCGCAGATATTTTGTTGTACAATAATGCTGTCAAAGAGAGAAAAATTGACAGGGAGTGTACACAAAATGAAGGTATCCGCTTTAAAAAACCAGGAACAGATCTTGAGGGGCAGTCTGTGGAGAGCAGTGCTTGCCCTGGCCATTCCTGTGATTATCAACAGTTTTTTGCAGACCATGTACAATCTGACCGATACCTACTGGCTGGGGAAGCTGGGTACGGAGCAGCTTGCGGCAATCAATCTTGTCTCACCGGTGCAGAGCATCATTATCAATTTCGGTTCCGGAATCACCATGGCGGGTTCTGTGTTGATTGCTCAATATATCGGCGCAGGGGAGAAAAAGAATGCAAAGGGTATGGCCAACCAGATTTTTATGTGTGCCATGTGTTTTGCGGCAGTCTGTGCGACGCTGTGTTTTCTGTTTACCCCCGGGATTGTGGGTTGGCTGAAGGCGGATGGAGAGACTTTTTCCCATGCGGTGATGTATCTGCGGGTAGTAGTATGGGATATGCCTTTTCTGTATATGGTGAATATTTTTTCCGCAGTACATCAGTCTCAGGGGGATACCCTGACGCCCATGTTCCTGAATCTGGGCGGAATACTGCTGAACATGATACTGGATCCCACGCTGATTGTAGCCTGCGGTATGGGAGTGGCGGGTGCGGCGCTGGCTACTTTGCTGGCAAAGATGGTGCCTGCGGGGGTTGCTTTTTTCCTGCTGACCCGGAAGGGAAACGGGATTGAGCTTGACAGGCGATATATGCGCTTTGAGAAAGAGAAGCTGAAGTTGATCTTGAAGATCGGACTTCCCACGGCCATAGGGGGCAGTACCATGCAGCTTGGCTTTCTGCTGATGAGCAGAAACGTGTTTGCTTACGGAAACCAGGCCATGGCGGCATATGGTATCGGGAACAGAGTGAACGGCTTGATTACGCTGCCCACAAACGGAATCGGATCCGCGGTTGCCACCATCGTGGGGCAGAATATGGGTGCAGGCCAGAAGGACAGGGCGGACAGGGGATATCGGATCTCCATGGGCATTTCCATCGTCATGTTGATTGCAGGCGGCATGATTCTGTCCAGAGACTTTATCTCCAGGGCTGTTGTGAGTATTTTTTCCGACGACGGAGAGGTAATTGCCATGGCGGCGGACTTTCTGAGTATCATGGCATTCTGGTGTTTCACCAACGGGGTATATAATTCTACCATCGGGCTGTTCAACGGGACAGGACATACAGAGGTGACCGTTGCAGTGGAAGCCTCAAGGCTGTGGGTATTTCGTTTCCTGACCCTGTGGTTCTGTGAGAGCATCCTTCATATGGGGGTGCGCAGTATATGGTATTCCGTGGTGGTCAGCAACGGCATTTCCTCTGTGATATTATTGATATTGTACTTTACGGGCATCTGGAAAAAATCCAAAATTAAGGTAGGAGCTGGGAACCATAAAGAAGAGCGGACATCATAAACTGAAGATGAGTATCTGCCTGTTCTGGGCAGTCGTGGCGGCAATTGTTCTGCTGAATGTACTGGCATGGAACAGCGCTGCTTTCTGTGACTGGTATATAGCCCATATTTTCCCATATGGGTCAATACCTATGGCAGGCTCACGGGAATTTTTCCGTTTTCCGTGGGAGAATGGCTGATTGTGGCAGGGCTTCTGCTTGTGGCGGCGGCACTGCTGATCGGGGTGATCTGCGGGATTTTTGGCCTGGTCAGGCTGGGAAAATATGTCAGATTCCATATGGCGGGCGGGAAGGCGGAGAGAACGGCTTCATCCCGCAATGGCAGGTTCTTTCGGATTGCGCGGTGCTATTACCGGTTCTTTTCCTGGACGCTGCTGGCTGTGTGCCTGATCATGACGCTGAACTGTCTGATTCTGTATCATGCGTCAACCTTCTCCGCACATTATTTCGGGGAAGACGACGGGAGCTACACATCGGTTGAGCTGGTTATCCTGTACAACATGGTGGCGGAGAAGTGCAATGATCTGGCAGAGCAGATAAGGCGCAGCGACGAGGGAGATGCGGTCTATGTGAGCCCTGACGGAACGGAGATCTGTGTCCGGGACGCAGAGGGATGGTCCGGAGGGCTTGCCCATATGGCGGATGAGGCGGGTGAGCTGATGGCGCAGCTGGGGGAGCGTTATCCGCAGCTGGCAGGCTGGTATCCCAGGCCCAAGGCCATGCTCTTTTCGGATTTTATGTGCCAGCAGTATATGCAGGGATATTATTTTCCCTTTTCCATGGAGGCAAACTACAATGATGTGATGCATATTCTCAATATACCTTCCACCATGTGTCACGAGCTTGCTCATCTGCGGGGATATATCTATGAGGATGAGGCGAATTTTATCAGCTACCTGGCCTGTGTGGAGTCAGAGAATGTGTTTTTTCAGTATGCCGGCTATCTGAGTGTGCTGAATTATCTCTATAATGATGTTTATAAGCTGTGGAAAACCAATCCGGAAGCTTATGAGGAGACGGTTGCTGTGGTACAGCCTGCGGCGATTTCGGAACAGGTGTGGAAGGACAATATCTTTGTCTCTGACGAGGAGTGGGACCGTATCAACGGAAAAGCGCTGATTGATACGGAGATCATCGACGCGGCTGCGGACGTGTTTGTTGACACAAATCTGAAAGTCAATGGAGTTTCCGACGGCAAAATCAGTTATAACAGGGTAGTCAGGTTACTTTTGCAATATTACAGGAAAAATATTCATTGAGGGGTTGACATTCTGCCTGTTTTGATGTAATATAATTTTTGTTGTGGCGCATGGATTTACGTTACAGGCCCAGATAGCTCAGTTGGTAGAGCAGAGGACTGAAAATCCTCGTGTCACTGGTTCGATTCCGGTTCTGGGCATTGTCGCAGGGAAATATTCCGGAGCGATACCGCCATGCAGGTGTAGTTCAGTGGTAGAACACCAGCCTTCCAAGCTGGATATGTGGGTTCGATTCCCATCACCTGCTTTATTCAGACATAGTATATGCGATAGTGGCTCAGTTGGTAGAGCGCCACCTTGCCAAGGTGGAAACCGCGGGTTCGAGTCCCGTCTATCGCTCTTTTTTATGGAAGCGGAAGTCCACGAATGTGGATTTCCGCTGTTCTTATTCCATAGGAAATTACGTCGTGGCTGAAATTGCCTCGAAGAGGTAATTTTTCAGGTGCCGTAGATGCGGAGAGTTTACAATGTTTAACATAGCAATTTGTGATGACGAGGAAACCTTTATCATTGACCTGAAAGAGAATCTTATGCGATATGCTGCCGAGTCCGGCAAAGAGTTTTGCTTTTTTATCTATCATGACGGCAGCGAGCTGTTACACGAATACAGGTCAGAGTATGACCTTATTTTTATGGATATAAAGATGGAGAAGCTGAACGGCCTGAAGACCGCGGAGGAGATTCGGAGAATGGACAGCACAGTGGGACTGATTTTCCTGACCTCCCTGAAACAGTATGTCTGGAGAGGCTATGAATACGGTGCGGTCAACTATCTTCTGAAGCCTGCCAAGTACGGCGTGCTGAAAATGGAGCTGGATCGTTACTTTTCCCGCTATCAGGGGAAGGACGAGCCCTATTTGAGCTTTCAGAACAACAGCGGAAAGTATAAGGTATTGTATAAAAATCTTTGTTATGCCGAGACGAACAAACGAAATGTCATGCTGCACTTTGAGGGGCAGGAACAGGTTATCTATAAGAGCATGAAGGAGATAGCCGCCCTGCTTTCAGGCCATCCGGCGTTTGCCTGCCCGCACCAGAGCTTTATAGTCAATCTGTCCTATGTAAAGGGGGTAGAAGGTCTGGAGCTGGTACTGACTTCAGGCCAGCGGATCCCGGTCAGTCAGCCTAAGCGTAAGGACTTTATGATGAAGCTGGCGGACTATTGGGGGGATATGCTGTAAGGGGATTGTAGTACTGCCCGGGTTTTGCGGCAGAAACGATGATTTGCCGTTTTGTAAGGAAAAGATCTTAGATTTTGCGGTGTGGATACTAGAAAATGTAACTTCTCTTGTTTATTTTTTCAGATGGAATATGATATGCATTGTAAAGGGTCTTGAAATGGAGGAGAAATCACAATGACTATCTTAAAAGCATCTCATTTGAAAAAATATTACGGCAGGGACGAAAGCCTTGTGAAGGCGTTGGACGATGTGAGCGTATCGGTGGAAAACGGACAGTTTGTGGCTGTCATCGGCACATCTGGCAGCGGTAAATCCACTCTGCTGAATATGCTGGGCGGGTTGGATACTCCTACCTCGGGCAGTGTGCAGGTGGAGGATAAAGGACTCGAAAAACTGACGGAGGAGCAGCTTACCGTGTTTCGCCGTCGGCGTATCGGATTTATTTTCCAGCATTATAATCTGATTCCGTATCTCACGGCGTATGAAAATATTGTGTTGCCCGTCCGTTTGGACGGAAAGATTGAAGATCAGAAATTTTTGGATGAGATTGTACACTTTCTGGAGCTTGAGGGCAAGCTTTCCAATTTTCCGAGCCACCTTTCGGGCGGTCAGCAGCAAAGGGTGGCAATTGCCCGCGCGTTGGTATCAAAGCCCGCCATTATCCTGGCCGACGAGCCCACCGGCAATCTGGACAGCCGCACCAGCGATAAGGTGATTGATCTTTTAAAAATGACCAGTGAGAAATTCCGTCAGACAATTGTTATGATTACTCACAATCCTGAAATTGCGGAAAAGGCGGATGTAAGAATACGCATTGAAGACGGAAAAATCCAGGAATAAGGGGGGAATCGGAATGAGCGGTAAAAAGACTACGGCAAAGATGATTTCCCTCATGTCAAGGCAGAGCCTGAAATCCAGTCGCATGCGAAATATCTTTGTGACGATCACCATTGTTTTGGCCAGTGCGCTGCTGACCGCCATCCTGATGTTTGCCATGGGGCAGAGTCAGCGGGTTAAAAACGAGCTGGCCCACAGGCATCAGGCAGGCTATTATAATTTGACGGAGGAACAGGTAGCGGCGTTGGAGCAGGATGAACGCATTGCCTGCCAGATACAAGTAAAAAGCGGTGTCCTCTCCGGGATGGACGGATTCGACGTCATGCCCCGCTATGTGAGTCGGATGTCTGATGAGATTCGGGTGGGTGAGCTGCTAAGCGGTAATCTGCCGGAAAAGGAAAACGAAATAGCTGCACAGGCGGAAATGCTGAGGAAGCTGGGCGCTGCGCCTGCGGTTGGCAGCAGCGTAACTCTGTCCTTTTATGACGGCAATACAGAAACCTTTACGGTATCGGGAATTCTGGACGGCAGCGATACGGCAAAGCAGTTTTCCGTATTTTTTTCCGAGAGCTATGCCAAAACCGGCAGTCAGTTGAAGGATGCTCCCTATGAGGTGTACGCAAAGTTCTATAATGCGGCAAATCTTGGAGCCGAGGAATGTAAGGAACTGATTTACCTGGTGGGAAGCGATGCGGGAATTGAGAGAAAGTATATCGGCCCCTCCAGGCAGTTTGTGGAATCCCTGTCTGTGGATACGCAGTCGGTTATGCTTTACGGCATGGTGGGAGCGGTGATTCTGCTTGCATGTGTTCTTGTGATTTACGGGGTGTTTTATTTGTCCGTTATCGGCAGGATCCATCAGTTCGGTCAGCTCCGCACCATCGGTATGACAAAGAAACAGATCAGAAGGTTCGTGTCCCGCGAGGGAAGTGTCCTGTATCTTCGCTCTGCTCCTGCCGGCATCGTCATCGGAGGCATTGCAGGTTACTTTATCATTCCGGACGGCTTTGACAGTTGGAATACGCTTTTGGTGATCTGCCTTGTCCTTGCGGTAGTCTATGTCATCACCATGATTTCGGTGCACAGGCCTGCACGGCTTGCCGCGGCTGTCTCTCCTATGGAGGCGCTTCGCTATGTGCCGCAGGACGGGATGAAGAGAACGGGAAACAGAAAACTGTGCCGCAGGCTCACACCGGTTGGTCTGGGTTTGATGAACTTTTCAAAAAACAGAAAAAAGGCGATTATCACTTTTGCTTCTCTGGCGCTGGGCGGCATTCTCTTTATGACGGCGGCAACCTATATGTCCTCTTTTGACAAGGACAATTATGCAAGGCAAGGATATTTCACAGACGCGGAATTTAATATCCAGTATGCGCAGTCTGCCGTAGAGCTGAATGAGTATGGTATGAGCGGACTGCAGGCCCACGCGGCGTTGAGCAGTGAGATGGTGCAGGCAATCGCCGCCGTGGACGGCGTGAAAAAGGTAACGGAAATCAAAAGCTTTGGCGTGTCTTTTGACTATCCGGTAAAAGATGAGTACAACAATGGAGATATCGTTTATCCTCTGACTGAAGAAGAAACCAGGGAAATCGGCAAATACCTGGAGAGCGGCTCCGCCGACTACGATAAGCTGATGAGCGGCGACTATGTCCTCGTGGCAGGAAACGGCGTTGCGGCGGAGGTTTACGGATGGCGCTTTGCCGTGGGGGATGAGCTGACCCTGCACTTCTATGACGGCAGCAAAATGGCGGAAAAGCAGGTCACCATACTGGGGATTCTGAATGACGAATATGTAATAGACCACAGGGGGTTTGAGGGATGGTTCCTGATGCCGGAACAGCCGGTGCTGAGCTGGCTGTCCTATGACAGCCTGAATGCCCACCTGCTGGTATCCACCGAAGCGGACAGGGAAGCGGCAGTTGGGGAGGCGCTGGCGGAGATGGTGGCGGAAAGGGCGGAGCTGACCCTGGAAACCCTGGCAGATCGAAGAGTGGATTATGCGGAGTCGGCAAACCAGATGTTCGGCGCCATCAGCGGGCTTGCCGTCTTCATTATGACATTCAGTATTTTAAGCATGATGAATACCCTCATTACCAATATTGTCACCCGTAAGCAGGAGCTTGCAATGCTGGAATCCATCGGGATGAGCAGAGGACAGATCCGCAGTATGCTTCTTGGAGAAAGTCTGCTTCTGGCGCTGGTCACTGTGGGCGCAACAATGACTGCCGGTACGCTGTGCGGTTATGTGCTCAGCAATATGCTTTATAAGATTGGAGCGTTTTACATGGCATTTCGGTTTCCGGCAGCGTATGCCGCAGTTTATGCGGGTGTGCTGGCAGTGGTGCCGCTGCTCATTACATTGGTGTCAATGGGGAGCTTTTCCAAAGAGTCTCTGGTGGAAAGGGTGCGGGGAGCGGAAGTCTGACAGGAATCGGGGCATTAGTCATCCTTCAGTTTTCCCCTGCTCCAGATGCGGGTAGGCTGAGCCTTGGGCGTAGGACTGCGAAACAGCAGTCTGCCCAGGGCTTTTCTGTTGAAGGGGAAAAGGGGCCAGAAGTAGCTGAAGCCTCCGAAGGTAGGGGTGGTGACGGCGGAGAGCAGCACGAGAGCCAGGCCGGAGAGAAACCCGGGCAGGCCGAAAAAGCCGGTGAGGAATACCAGCAAAATACGGTAGAGCCGGAGGGCATCGCTGAATTCCTTTCCGGAGATGGAGAGGGAGGCCAGGAGTGTGATTGCCCCGTAAAAAAGAACTTCTACGGATACCCAGTTGAGACTGACGGCAATGTCGCCTATAATCAGTCCGCCCACCACCGACAGTGAGCCGGAAAATTTTCCGGAGCTCAGGGAGGAAGAGTATTTAAACAGATCCAGAATAAACTCAACGGCAAGGACATAAAAGAAAATTCTTTCCGGGGCCAGGTTTTCGGTGGAAAGAAGTCCCCAGCGCTGGGAAAAGTCCGGAAAAAATGCGGTCAGCAATAAAAACAACGGCATCAGAAGCAGACTCACCGGAATGCAGAGAAAGCGGATCAGTCGGAAGTAGGTTCCTACAGAGGGACTGTTATAATAATCCTCCGGGCTCTGGGTAAACTGAAATATCGTGCAGGGAAGGATGAGCACAACGGGAGAATTATCCACCAGCAGCAGGATGTGGCCTTCTTCCAGGTAACTGCAGGCCACGTCGGGGCGCTCCGTGATCTGGATGGAGGGTAAAGGGTTCCACCAGCGTTTCGGAAGGATGAGCTCATCCAGGCTTTTTGCCCCCATGGTAAGGGAAGTGACCTGCAGGCTGTCGATGGTTCGTGAGATTTTATCCAGCAGCTCCTTGTTTACGGTGTTTTCCAGATAGGCAATCGCTACATCGGTCCGGCTTTCCGTGCCCACGCTGTGCATGGAAAAACAGAGCCTGGGGGAGCGGACGCGCCGGCGGATAAGGTTGGCATTGAGCAGCAGCGTCTCCACAAAGCCGTCCCGGGAGCCCCTTGTCACCTTTTCCAGGTCAGGCTCTGCCATGCCCCGGGTGGGATAGGTACGCACGTCAATCAGGACGGCGTGGTCAAAGCCGTCTACAAACAGTGCGGAGGGGCCGCTGAGCACAGCCCGGATGATTTCCTCCCATGAGTCGGAAAGGGAGGTCTGGGCATAGCCAAGCCTGGCGCGGATATAGGTTTGGAGATTTTCTACCAGATCGTCCTCCATATACAGAGGATCCTGCAGGTCGGAGAAGATCTGCTGCAGGATCTCCGTTTTGCAGAATCCGTTTACACCCAGAAAATAAGCCCTGGTTTTGCCCAGCAGGAGATCGCGGGTCATAAAATCAAAGCTGACACCCAGGGGCAGGGCAGCTTTCAAATGTTGTATATTTTCTTCCAGATGTTCGGACAGAGACATGAACGTGATCTCCCTTGTGTAGTATCCTGATTTCTTTTCCGTTATTTTTGTCCAAAAGCCTCTTTTTTATTCGACTGTCTATTGGGCTCGGGTCAGATTGCCAGCTGCAGAAGCCCCAGGCCAATCAGCAGCAGCCCGGAAATGGGGTCTGCTGCGTCACCGATAAACCGCAGAATCCGGCTGCGCCCCATGCGGTTTCCGATGAGGAGAAAGAGGATAGAACAGCCCAGGGTGGAGACGGCGGCGGGGATCAGATGAAGCCCGGCCATGCTGGCGCTGAGCCCGATGCCGATGTTGTTTACGGACAGGGACAGACTGAAGAAACAGATCTCCCACAGGGACAGGCCCGGCAGGGAGGCTTTGGCAGAGGCCTCTGTGAGCTCTCTGTTTCTGCCTGCCGTCGTCCGGCCTGCCTGCAACAGTCCAAGAAACCATTTTGTGATATAGTAAATGCCCAGAAGCACCAGGATCATGCTGCCGATACAGCCGCTTAAAACCGGGGGAAGCAGGGGGAGAAGACGGCTTCCCAGCGCTGCGGAAAGACAGGTGCCAAGCAGGGTGACAAGGCTGATGACGAGATTCTGCCAGATGCGGATGCGCACCCGGCGGAGTCCGAAACCGATGCCTACCAGCAGGCTGTCCAGGCTTGCGGATATTCCGAACAGGAGAGAAGGAAGTAGCTGCATGTTGCGGCTCCCATATATATTCAGCTTCCATCTACTATATTCCTGTTTTCGTCTGTTTGTGCCATATAATTCATTTGATTCTGCAAGAGAAATGCGCTAAAATGATTGTGAAAAAATCGGTTCACAAAAAATGTGAAGGAGAGACAATGGGCATGAATTTTTTATATCCGGGCGGATTGAGAAAGGCGCTGACATTCAGCTATGATGACGGCCAGATTTTTGACAGGCGTCTGGCGGAGCTTCTGAGGAGCCATGGGATGAAGGGAACCTTTCATCTGAATTCCGGGAGGCTGGATCCCGGCAGGGGAAACGAGACCTTTGTGGGAAAGGAGGAGCTGAAGGAGACTTATGCGGGACATGAGATTGCCTGTCACGGGGTGGAGCACAGGTATCCGACGCTTCTGACAGAACAGCAGCTTGTGCTGGAGATTCAGGAGGACAGAAAGGCGCTGGAGAAGCTGACAGGCGGACTGGTACAGGGAATGTCCTATGCCTACGGAAATTATGACGACGGAGTGATCCGGGTGGCCAGGTCATTGGGTATAAAATATTCCAGAACGGTAAACAGTACGGGAGGTTTCTTTCCGCCTGCCGACTTTATGCAGTGGCATCCTACCTGTCACCACAACGACAGTCTTCTGGAGCGGGGAGACAGCTTTCTGAATGCGGCTGACTTTATTGAACTGCCGCTGATGTATGTGTGGGGACACAGCTTCGAATTCGGGTATTCCGGAGACTGGAGCGTCATCGAAGCTTTTGTGGAAAAGATGGCGGGAAAAGAGGATATCTGGTATGCCACGAACATGGAGATCTATACTTATATCAATGCCGTAAAGCAGCAGGAGTTTTCGGCGGACGGAACTACCATGTATAATCCCACAGCCCACAGCGTCTGGGTGAGTACAAAAGAGGGATTTCTGGAGGTTAAGCCCGGGGAAAAGTGTGAAAAGAATTTCTAAGACGCCAAAGAACGTCGTCTGAGAAATTCTGCGGCGGGTGTTAATTATTGTTTGTGTCAGGAGGTGTACCGGATGACGGAGGATATGACTATTATCGGAGAAGAGGCGTACAGGGCGGCTAAGGAACTGCTGGAGTTGGCGCAGCCGCAGGAAAATCAGATTCTTGTGGTGGGCTGTTCCACAAGCGAGGTAGGGGGTGCGGGTATCGGTACTTTTTCCAGCCCTGACCTTGCTGAGGTGGTCTTCGGCGGCGTCTATCAGGCGACGCAGGAGGCCGGAATTTACCTTGCGGCACAGTGCTGCGAGCATCTGAACCGGGCTGTTATCCTGGAAAAGGAAGCAGCGGAACGTTATGGTTATGAGGCGGTGAATGTGGTTCCCCAGCCAAAAGCAGGGGGTTCCTTCGCCACGGCGGCCTACAAGGCCTTTGAACATCCGGTTGCGGTGGAGCATGTGAGAGCCCACGCTGGGCTGGATATCGGGGATACGCTGATCGGGATGCACCTGAGGGAAGTTGCCGTGCCGGTCAGGATTCGCACAAAACAGATCGGAGACGCCCATGTTGTCTGTGCCCGGACAAGGCCTAAATTCATTGGCGGAGAGAGAGCGGTGTACGACAGAGATCAGATGTAGTATGGAGACGGGATGAGGCCGGCGCGTCATCCCGTCAGAGTGGCTGCTGAACTTCTTCCAGAAGCTTTACAATTGTTTTGATGGAATCCATCTGGCCGCTGCGGTTCATGGCATCATGGAACTTTTGTCTGTTGAAATAGAGCTCGTGTATTCTGTCGATCAGAAGGTCTGTGGTCAGGTCATCTTCGTCTATGACCAGGGAGAAGCCCTGGGCTTCAAAAGACTGTGCATTCAACAACTGATCTCCCCGGCTGCTTCCGGCGGGAAGAGGAATGAGAACATTCGGTTTTTTCAATGCCAGCAATTCGCAGATTGCATTTGCGCCGGCGCGTGAGATCACAAGATCCGCCATGGCAAACAAATCCTTCAGCTCTGCCTTGACATACTCAAACTGGCGGTAACCGGGGGTATTCAGAAGCAGGTTATCCACCTTTTCCTTTCCGCACAGGTGAACTACCTGAAAATCCTCCAAAAGGCGCGGAAGCGCTTCCCGCACTGCCTTGTTGACGTTTGCGGCTCCCAGGCTTCCGCCGATTACCATAATCACGGGCGTGTTGGCGGAAAAGCCGCACATGTTCAGGCCTGCCAGCCGGCTTCCCTGAGAGAGCTCTGCCCGGATGGGAGAGCCTGTGAGTACGGCTTTCTTTTCGGGCAGCAGCTTCAGCGTTTCCGGAAAGTTACAGCATACTTTTCTGGCTGAGGACAGGCACAGCTTATTTGCCAGCCCCGGGGTCATATCCGATTCGTGGATGACGCAGGGGATGCCCAGCGTCGATGCGGCGCGGACCACAGGGACGCTGACAAAGCCGCCTTTGGAGAATAC
>Ga0224748_10233_pt1 | contig 15744 bp, 14 predicted proteins | sample LIM_F_Water_Neg_FD_182074 | JGI IMG/M metagenome (GOLD analysis project Ga0224748, IMG submission 182074) | Enriched cells from gastrointestinal tract of the lab mouse from Pacific Northwest National Laboratory (PNNL), Richland, Washington... | ecosystem: Host-associated > Mammals > Digestive...
GCATCATTCCTTTATTCTCCCAACAGTATTTGATTCATTTCCTTTAATGAAATCATTTCTTGATCCACCATGGCTTGTAAAACCTGTTTTTGTCGTTTTAATGCACGATCGAAATGATTGGAAAGCTGATAATTGGCAGGCGACTGCGGCAACCCGGCCAATAAAGTACATTGATTCAGATTCAACTGTTCACTTGTCACATGAAAGTAACCATCTGCGGCCGCTGAAATCCCGAAATAACCATCACCATAATTAATAATATTCACATAATACGAAAACAGCTGTTCTTTTGAATACATGCGTTCCAAGTCATGTGCTACAAAGACTTCGGCAATCTTTCTTGTGATGGAAGGTTCATAATCAAAATATAAATTTTTCGCAAGCTGCTGGGTGATCGTAGAACCACCCGATCTTTGAAATCCCATGATGTTTTGAAGCAAAGCGCGTGTTGTGGCTATATAATCAATACCGTGATGATCAAAAAATCGATGATCCTCTATCGCAAGGGTTGCCTGAACCAAATCATTTGGTAATTGATCATATGGTACAAAATCTTCCCTTGTCTCAATCTCATGAATTCGATCTGAAATCGGCATATTGAAAATGGCATCTTTATATTGCCGATATCCCTTATACACCAAAAGGATAATACATAACGCTATTGAAACAGCTATATATACAATCAAACGTTTCCATCGTTTCATACCCATCACCTGATGCCATTATATCATTTATTGTAAGTGACAAGTCTTATCTTACACACAATGACAAAACTGTAACCTTTATCTTTTAACGCCAAAATAAAACACAGGATCAATCCTGTGCCTATTTATACTGATTCACTGATTTCATGATTTGTTTGATCTGTGCTTCAGAAGGTTTTCGCCCCATTTGTAAAAACATTGCGCGAATCATTTTTTCATTAATTGGCGGGTTTTCACGAAGTTCTTTTTCAAATTTCTTTCTCGTAAAATAAAATCCCAGAATGCCCCCTATGATTAATCCCACCAGAACATACGCGATTGAATACCATAAATCCATATGCAAATCCTCCTCACATATACATTTATTTTACTATGTTTTTCTGACTTTTACAACACCTTTATAAGGATTTCCTTTACTCTTTTCCATCGCGTAAGACAAAACGGCGATAGATACGCTGTAAAAATGGCAAAAAAGGATTTCCATCTTGATCATCAAATTCAATATAATCAAGATGTATTTGCATTTGGTACAATACTTTACGCAAAGGATGCTGATAAAAAATCTTATGATTTTCCAAATAAATTTCGTCATTGCTGAAATAATGAATTGCCCTGTCGCATAGCTCATGCTCATCAAATTGCTCAATCATATGCTGTTTCTGCACAGCATCCATTGTAAGCATATGATCCAGTATTTCCGGATGCGTCATTAAAAATGGCGCAAAATTTTCCTTTACCGCAAAACCAATACATGCCATTGTCATCACCGGCATCATCATACCGGATAAAGGATGCATAAACTGTCGAATTTTTGAGTAAACGCACGTAATTTAAAAAATCATGACAATGCATGATTTTCTAAGACTTAAGAATGTACCAAGCCCATTTTCTCTTGTTTAAACAAACGCTCGTCCATTAATTGAAGATCATCCGCAATCGCAGGCGTGAACTCCATTTGATCTAGAATGTCCTTTTGCAGATCGATACCAGGGGCAATTTCTGTTAAAGTCAAAACGCCATCGATTAATCGGAATACCGCGCGTTCCGTTATATACATAACATCTTGATCATTTTCTTTCGCATAAGCTGCTGAAAACGTTATTTGCTCTACATCTTGGATAAATTTCTTGACCTTGCCTTCTTGCAAAATCTGTAATTTTCCATCGCCAACCGCTACTTTTAAGCCACCGGCTGTAAAACTGCCACAATACACGACATGCTTGGTATTTTGCGTAATATTGATAAATCCACCGCAGCCTGCTATTTTGGGACCAAATTTAGAAACATTGATGTTACCAAAGCGATCACATTGCGCCAATCCCAAAAATGCTTGATCCAGACCACCGCCATCATAGAAATCAAACATGGATGGCAGATCGATGATGCAGTCTGGATTTGTGACCGCTCCAAACGCATTGCCGCCGCTAGGGAATCCACCGATTCCACCAGCTTCTACAGTCAATTTCAAGCCTGGAAGTCCTTCTTCATTGGATACGTTAGAAATACCCTCCGGTACACCGATTCCTAAATTGATGATCGCATCGGGTATCAATTCCATCGCACTTCTGCGGGCAATCACTTTTCGCTCGTTCAGTTTCATTGGTTCCATACTGTCTACCGGAACACGACATTCTCCTGAAAAAGCAGGGTTATATTGTCCTACATAAGTCTGCATATGATTTTTCGGCACACTTTGCACAATCGCATCCACAAAAATACCGGGTATCTTCACTTTGCGCGCATCCAGTGTTCCTGCCTGCACGATCGTCTCTGCCTGCACAATGACCTTGCCGCCTTGATTATGGACAGCTTGTGCCAATGCAAGAGATTCCAATGCGCTCGTTTCCTTTTCCATTGTATAGTTTCCATCTTCGTCACAGACTGTCGCACGTAAAAAAGCAATATCCAAATGCTGGGCCTTATAAAGCAGACGTTCCTCATCACCGATTTTGACAAGTTCAACCAAATCCTCAACCGTGCGCGCATTCATCTTTCCGCCTTCCAAACGCGGATCCACAAATGTTTTTAATCCAACATGAGTCAAAGTTCCCAATCTTCCTCCGGCAATATCACGATATAAATGACCGATGGTTCCAAGTGGAAGATTGTATCCCTCTACCTTATTCTCGGAGATCATCTTTTGAAGCTGTGGTACCAATCCGAAATGACCGCCGACGATGCGTTTTAACAATCCCTCATGGGCCAGTGCATTTTCTCCTTGCTTGTCTCCATCTCCGCCGCCTGTACAAAAATGCAAAGTCAGATTACGTGGTTTTCCGGTTTCCAAAAATCGCTTTTCCAACGCATTGGTTAATTCCTGCGGCAATACGCTACCAATAAATCCAACAATGCAAAGCGTATCATTATCCTTGATCAAGGAAACCGCATCCGCTGCACTCATGATTTTGCTCATATGCATACCTCCTATCACATGAAGCCTTGATGCAGCGACACCAAGGCAAGTTCATTCTATTATTTATTTGAGAAATTCTTTTCCTTTACTTTTTCTAAGAAACAAGTCATACCATATGTCTGATCTTCACTGTTGAAGCAGTCCGCAAATTCTTTTACCTCTGTTTTTATACCGCTGTCTATATCAACTTGTGTTCCTTCATTGATCGCACGCTTTGCGTTTGCGACAGCGATTGGCGCATTTTTGGCAATGCCATTCGCCATTTTCAGCGCTTGATTCATCAATTCATCCAGTGGATAAAGTGCATTGACCAAACCAATGGCAAAGGCACGATCAGCCTTAATATTGCGGGCAGTGAAAATCATTTCTTTGGCAATGCCTGCACCTACAAGACGTGCCAAACGCTGTGTTCCTCCAAATCCTGGCGTGATGCCCAAGCCAACTTCCGGCTGTCCAAATACTGCACTATCGGCCGCCAATCGAATATCACAGCTCATAGCTAACTCGCATCCTCCACCCAACGCAAATCCATTAATGGCCGCAATGACCGGACAACGGAATGTTTCGATTTTACGAAATACTTCATTACCAAACGCACCATATTCTGCGGCTTCTTCTGCTGATTTATCTTTCATTTCCGCAATGTCTGCGCCTGCCACAAATGATTTATCTCCGGCACCTGTAATAATTAAACAATATACATCTTTATTTGCATTGACTTCATCAAGTGCCGTGTTTAATTCACTCAATACTTGTGTACTCAATGCATTCAAAGCTTTTGGACGATTGATGGTAATCGTAGCTACATGTCCTTCTGTATTTAATAAAATTGTTTCCATTTTTTTGTTCCTTTCTCTTTTGAAAAGGTGAATCGTTGTTTCTGATTCGATGAAACGATTCACCTGTTTGATTATTTGTTGTTATTTTGTATAATCGTAGAAACCAATGCCAGTTTTCTGTCCAAGTTTTCCACCGCGTACCATTTTTCTTAACAGTGTACAAGGACGATATTTTGGATCGCCGGTTTCTTTCTGCATGACTTCCATGATCGCCAATACAATATCCAAACCAATTAAATCGCCCAAAGCCAAAGGTCCCATTGGATGGTTTGCGCCTAGTTTCATTGCTGTATCAATATCTTCTACAGATGCCAAGCCTTCTTGATAAATGAAGATTGCTTCATTGATCATCGGAATCAAGATACGGTTTACCACAAAACCGGGTCCCTCCGCAACTTCTACCGGTGTCTTTCCTAAAGATTTGGAAATTTCAAGAATGGTATCTTTTACTTCCGCAGGTGTATTAATTCCGGAAATTACTTCGACCAGTTTCATACGATCCGCAGGATTGAAGAAGTGCATACCGATTACATTGTGCTTGATGCCTTTGGCAATTTCAGTGATGGACAAAGAGGATGTGTTTGTCGCAAAAATGCAATCATCCTTACAAATCTCATCCAACGTGGTAAACAATTCTTTCTTTGTTTCCATGATTTCCAAAACAGCTTCCACTACAAGATCGCAATCTGCCAAATCTTTATATTCTCCTGCATGTAAACGTGCTTTTGTTTCTTCCGCAGTTTCTGCGCTCATTTTTTCTCTGGCAACCAGTTTATCAAATTTTTTACTGATTTTATCGATTCCACCTTGTGCCCATTCCAATTTGATGTCACATACGGTTACATCATAACCATTTGATGCGAATGCATTTGCGATGCCCTGTCCCATTGTTCCGGCACCGATGACGCCAACTCTTTTCATATTTTTTTCGCTCCTTTTCTTTTATTGTTTCTACGCTTGTTTTGCGGCAATGATTTCTTCTTTCAAAGCTGGGAGAATTTCTTCAACATTGCCAATAAATCCCATATTAGCTACAGAGAAGATTTCTGCCTGTGGATCACGGTTAATCGCAATGATCATATCGGATTTATCCATACCCGCAACATGCTGGCAAGCACCGGAAATTCCACAAGCGATATACAAACTTGGGCGAACCGTTTTTCCTGTCTGTCCCACTTGAATTGCTTTGTCCGCAAATCCATCATCCACAACAGCACGAGAAACACACATTGCGCCTCCAAGTTCTTTGGCAACCGCTTCCACCATTTCTAAGCAATGTTCAGAACCGCGACCTGCGCCAACCAAAATATCACATTTTGTAATATCGATACCTTCCACTACTTTTTCAATTACTTCTTTTACGATGACTTTTGCGTCTGTATCGTTGAATTCTGGTGTGAATTCCACAATTTCACCACTACGGTTTGCGTCTGGTGCATCCATAGAGAATACATTTGGACGAATGGTCGCCATTTGCGGTCTTGTATCAGGACAAACAATCGTACCAAATAAGTTTCCGCCAAAGGTAGGACGTGTCACAAGCAACAATGCTTCGTCTTTCTTTTCCGGATCCATTTCAATTTTTGTCGCATCCGCAGTTAGCCCGGCATTGATTCTTGCGGCAACGCGTGGCGCCAAATCACGTCCCAATACAGTTGCGCCTGTTAATAATGAATCAGGTTTGAATTCGTTGATGACCTGTGTCAACGCATCTGCATAGAACTGCGTTGAGTAATCTTTTAACAATTCGTGATCAACGACAACCACTTTATCTGCACCGTGTGCAATTACATCATTCGCTTTGTTTTTGATATTGTTTCCAAGTAAAATACCGACTACCTTATAATCCATATGAGGAATGGAAGCAACGAGTTTTCTAGCTTCTGAAATCAATTCATAACCAACATTTGCGATTTCCCCGTTTTTTTGTTCTACGAAAACGTAGATATCTTTATATCCTTCAAATTTCGCCATTGTCATGTCCTCCTTATTTCGTAATTAATTGCTTTTCTTTCAAAGTCTTCGCAATCAATTTCGCCGCTTCATCAGCAGGCATCTGGAATGTTTCCGTATTTGCGGATACTTCTTTGGTAAATGTATGATGAACCTTTGTAGGAGAACCTGCCAGACCGACCTTGCTTTCTTCAATGCCCAGATCATCAAATGTCCAAGTCGTTACCTGTTTGCCCATACAATCAACAATGTCGTTGCAGTTCATATAGCGAGGCTCATTCATTCCGCTTAGCGTTGTCAATACAACCGGCAATTTTGCTTCAATGATTTCTTCGCAGTCTTCCAATGATTTCTTTACAGTGATGCTTGTGTCGCTTACCGCTTTGATTTCATCCACATAGGTTACCTGTGGAATACCCAAGCGCTCTGCCGTCTGTGGTCCTACTTGTGCAGTATCACCGTCAATTGCCTGACGTCCTGCGATAATCAAATCATATCCACATTTGTTTAAAGCAGCTGCTAACGTAGAAGATGTTGCGCATGTATCGGCGCCGGCAAATTTGCGGTCTGTAATTAAAATACATTCATCCACACCACGTGCATACAATTCTTTCAGCATTTCACTGGCCTGTGGCGGTCCCATAGAGATAATGGTTACGGTTGCGCCCATGCTTTCTTTCAATTTCAACGCTTCTTCCACACCTGCCAGATCATCCGGATTGATGATGCTAGGCACACCGGCACGAATCAGTGTTCCGGTTTCTTTATCCACTCTGATTTCAGTAGAATCAGGTACTTGTTTTACAAGAACTACAATTTTCATATGTCTTTCCTTCCTCTCTTATTTCATCATTGCGCCGCTGATGACCATACGCTGTACTTCAGAAGTACCTTCGTAGATTTCTGTGATTTTTGCATCACGCATCATGCGCTCTACCGGATAATCGCGTGTATAACCATATCCACCAAACAGTTGCACTGCTTTGGTCGTTACTTCCATGGCAGTTTCAGCTGCGAACAGTTTTGCTTCTGCGGCAGGTACGGTATATGGCTGTCCTGTTTCCTTACACATTGCGGCACGATAGACAAGCAGTCTTGCGGCATCTACTTTTGTCTGCATATCTGCCAGTTGGAACTGTGTGTTCTGGAATTTGGCAATGGCGCGTCCAAACTGTTTACGACTTTTGACATAAGCAACTGCTTCATCAATGGCCCCTTGAGCAATACCGAGCGCTTGGGCAGCAATACCGATACGTCCTCCATCCAGTGTCTGCATGGCGATTTTGAAACCTTTTCCTTCCTGACCCAGCAAGTTTTCTTTTGGCAGACGAACATTGTTGAAGATCAGTTCGCATGTCGCAGAACCGCGAATTCCTAATTTTTTCTCATGCTGACCAATTGTAAATCCAGGCGTTCCTTTTTCTAAGATAAACGCAGAAATACCTCTTGTACCTTGTGATTTGTCTGTCATCGCAAAAATGATGAAGACATCTGCTGCACTGGCATTGGTAATGAATATTTTGGATCCGTTGACCACGTAATCATCACCGTCTTTTACAGCAGTCGTCTGTTGTCCGGCCGCATCGGTTCCGGCATTTGCTTCCGTCAAACCAAAAGCGGCTAATTTTTTACCGGTACAAAGATCCGGTAAATATTTTTTCTTCTGCTCTTCATTACCAAACATGTAGATTGGGGTTGTTCCCAAAGAGGTGTGCGCAGATAAAACGACACCGGTTGTCGCACAGACTTTGCTTAATTCTTCTACTGCCAAAATATAACTCAAATAGTCTGCATTTGCGCCTCCATATTCTCTTGGAAATGGAATACCCATCATTTTGCAGGCTACCATCTTTTCCACATTTTCTTTTGGAAAGCGTTCTTCTTCGTCAATTTCAGCTGCCAAAGGCTTTACTTCTTTTTCAGCGAACTCAGCGAAAAGTTTTTTCATCATTTTTTGTTGTTCTGTTAACATGAAGTCCATAAAGTTGTTCTCCTCTCCTTGCTTGTCAATGAACATTGTGGATCGCAATCGCATAGGAACATGCTTATCGAAATCGATACTATATGCATGATTTCTAACGATTTAGAAATCTATAATCCACCCTTAATTTTATTACGTTATTCGCATTACGTCAACAACTTTGTTATTTTTTTAACAAGTTTTTTTTTGCTATTTTTTCACATGCTTTTTTGATAACAGAAATGCTTGTGAATTTTTTCATAAGTTGTTGACAAAGCGTTGTTTTTTATGTACTATTTTAGGGTAATGGCATTGGAGATGTCATGAAAAGAAAGTCAGGTAGATAAAATGAAAAAAGCTTATGTTGTAGCTGCAAAGCGCAGCGCGATCGGTAGTTTCCTTGGCGGTCTGGCAACGGTAAAACCAGTTGATTTAGGCGCAACCGTATTGAAGGAAACGATCAAGTCATCCGGATTGGATGTAAAAGATATTGATGAGTGCATTATCGGTAACGTTATTTCTGCTGGATTGGGTCAAAACATTGCCCGTCAAGTTGCACTAGCGGCCGGTATTCCTGAAACTACTTGCTCCCATTCGCTGAACATGGTTTGCGGATCCGGTTTGAAAGCAGTTATGGAAGCGGTTATTCGTGTGCAGGCCGGATTTGGTGATGTATTCGTTGCAGGCGGTGTGGAATCCATGAGCGGCGCGCCAATCTTAATTCCCGGAAAAGTGCGTACCGGTATGAAAATGGGTAACATGGAAGTTGTAGATTCTATGATCAATGATGGTCTGACCGATGCGATGAATCATATCCACATGGGTGTGACAGCGGAAAATGTCGCAAAAAAATACGGCATTACTCGTGAAGCGCAGGATGAATTTGCTTATGCTTCTCAACAGAAAGCCATTGCGGCAGTTGACAGCGGACGTTTCAAAGACGAAATCGTTCCAATTGAAGTAAAAATGCGTAAAGAAACTGTGGTATTTGATACAGATGAGCATCCAAATCGCAAATCCACGCCTGAAAAACTGGCAAGTCTGCGCCCTGCCTTTATCAAAGACGGTACCGTTACTGCCGGTAATGCGTCCGGTATCAACGATGGCGCAAGTTTCGTAATCGTTGTAAGTGAAGATGCTTTGGAAAAATACAATTTAACGCCGATGTGTGAAGTTGTAGGTATTGGTCAAGGCGGCGTAGATCCGACCGTAATGGGTCTGGGTCCTACTCCGGCAATCTTGAATGCATTGAAAAATGCAGATATGAAAATTGAAGATTTGGATCTTGTAGAATTGAACGAAGCTTTTGCGGCACAGTCTCTGGGTGTCATCCACGAATTGGAAGAAGCAACCGGTATGGATCGTGAAGCATTCATGGCAAAAACAAATGTTAACGGTGGTGCCATCGCTTTGGGACATCCGGTTGGTGCATCCGGAAACCGCATCTTGGTTACACTTATTCATGAGTTGGCAAAACGTGATTTGCATACAGGTCTTGCTTCCTTATGTATCGGTGGAGGTATGGGTACAGCCGTTATCGTTAAGCGCCCATAATTGTATCTCATAACGATTTCTCTATTTGAGAAGTCGTTTTTTTATGCTTTCATTGATAAATATCATATACAATCTACATCTTAAGGTACATACTCTTTGAAATGATTCTATTGTTTGCCTTTATAAATGATAAGAATCATAATAAAAAAAATCCTATATGTTAACAATACCATCTTTTATGAGCGGATTTCTTGAATGAATGATGTAGTATACATAAATACGGTCTTTGATTTTACATTTGCGAATGGTATGAAAACAGTAGGATATTGATTCATTTTGGAACCACATTCTGTTTCTGTGATTTTTGTATTCTTCAACATTTCCTTAGAATTCTTCGTAATATCAAAAAAAGCAGCCATCATGTACATATTGATTTTTTTCAAATCTTCTTGGTATGGTAAAGAGCATAACTGTGTTTTTTCACATTAAAAAATCACGAATCATACTTTTATTTATAAAACAATAATTTTTTCAAAATTTACCAATCTACAGTTCTAAAGGTGTTGCTTTCTTCATAGCTACATGAAAACTAAATAAACATATGTTCCTTAATAAATTTCATTTAAAAAAATCGGTTTCTTCATTTTTGAGAATGCCTCTTTTGGAGTTTTTACATTACAATTATAAAGCTTGTTAAAAAGATCATAATGATTGATTCTTGCCATTGTCTTTCCCATCTTTTTAGGAATGGTCAACGGAAACAATCTTTCTAATTTTTCTGATTGCGATACTTGTACGGTGACATCCGGATAACCATCAGAAACAAACTTCAAAAGTTTCATGAGCGATAAAGAATCCAGATAAACAATCTCACTGATTTTCACTTCCACACTATTTTCTGTATAAATCGCATAGCCACTAACTTCATGATGCTTGTTTCGATAGACGCAGATATTGCCATGATCCAAAATGGAACGCTTGATCAATAAGTCATAGTAATGCAAATCACGTATGTATGCACCATCAAAATGGCGGATATATTTTTGATATAAATCCATTAATTCCATCGCTGTAAAATTATGCGACACACCTTTTGTGTTGACCTTGTTAAAATAATGCGTATTGATCGTATAGGTCTTGGTGCTGTATATCGTCTGAAAACCAAATGGTTCATACAGTTTTGGATGAAACGCTTCTATTAAAGTAATGAGATGATTATGCGACAATTCATCCAATGCAGATTCCATCAAGTAGCGCATATGTCCTCTCAATCGATAATCCGGCAATGTGGCCACGCCTAATATAAAAGCGCATTCCAATTTTCTGCCCATACAGTGCATCACATGTTCGTTCATCTGCAAGGATGCGATGATGCGATTGTCCTGCGGCAAAAAAAGGCATTTCCCATCATCGAATATATGCTTAAAATAAAATTCAAGATAGCTTCTGCTTTTGGTAGGAAATGCACTTTTCCATAATTCCAATATTTCTGCTTTGTTTTTACTTTTTGCTTCCTTAATCACATGTTTCATCCTTCTCTAATCATCGCATTGTTCTTCTGTGAACTCCACATCGATTACATCATCATTTTGATTTCGCTGTTTTGTTGTTTCTTGAAATGTCTGATGTACGCTTTGCTTTTTATGCGAACGAATAATACCCATTATAAGACTGAATAGAATGAATAGGATAATGATGGGCCATAAAAAATAAAAAAGCGAACCCAACAGCAATAATATCGCCGACAATATACAAACCGCAATCAATAGTTCCATAAGCATTCCTCTCTTTTCCATTATTATAATATAAATTGTGGGTTATGGAAACCAAATTGTGAAAATTTATCAATCTTTTTGTAAGGATGATGGTTAATGATGAAAAAGATTGCGGATTTTTTGTTTTGGCAACATTCCTATAATCGTCATTATCCATGCGACAACCAAAAACAAAAGAAACATCCATCCCTGTGACTCATATTCTTTGCGCATTGCCTCATCCGGCTGTATTGCCATTGTGGATGTTGCCTGTTCGATTTCCAACAATTCGCTTTCATATTTGTATTCAGGATTATGAATTTGCGTATAGGCTCTTTCTTCTCGAATCAGTATTTTTTGTACCAATTCCTTATCCGCAAACAGATATACAGGGAGTGGCTCACTGATGTTCGTACTTGTATCAATCTCTATTTCCAACGTATTGGCTTGTTCTAATATATCGCATGTGCGTTTCCATCCGTCTTCATCCTTAATTTTCAGATTAAACAGTTGTATTTCAAACGGTATTTTATTTTCTTCTACAATGATCTTATTCATTTCGCATTGATGAAGTGTAACAGGATATGTTTGATTATGCAATAATATAGGAAGTGTAGATAATATGATCACGATTAATTTCATTGTTCATCACCATCTGTATTTTGCTCGTTTCTTCCTTGTTTATTCAATCATGGTTGGAATTCTTGATAGACTTTCCCTGTAGAATCTGATATGATGTTGACAACGATCTAGGAGGAACATGAAATGAAGAGTAGAATGGAACATGATTCTATGGGTGATATAGAAGTACGTGGTGATCGATATTGGGGAGCTCAGACCCAGCGCAGCTTTGAAAACTTTCAAATCCATGATGAAAAGATACCAATGGATGTGATATATGCGTTTGCACATTTGAAAATGGCATGTGCAAAAGCCAATCAAAGTTTAAAAAAGCTCGATGATCGAAAAGCGGATGTGATTATTTCTGTCTGTGAAGAGATCTTAGGTAAGCAATTGGATGCGCATTTCCCATTGTCTGTATGGCAGACTGGAAGCGGCACCCAGAGCAATATGAACTGTAATGAGGTCATTGCCAATCGCGGCAATGAAATCGTGAAAGAAAAACTGCTTCATCCCAATGATGATGTCAATAAAAGTCAAAGTTCCAACGATACCTTTCCTACCGCTATGCATATTGCCGCAACACTCGGCATTCGAAAAGCTTTGTTAAGGGAGTTGGATGAGACCATTTGTGTGTTAAAGCGTCTGGAAAAGGAAAACGAACATATCATCAAGATCGGCAGAACGCACTTACAGGATGCGACACCGCTGCGGTTTTCTCAAGAAATCAGCGGTTGGCGTTCTATGTTGGAAAATAACAGAGATATGTTGGTGGTGGCATGTGAAACGATTCAAAAGTTAGCCATTGGTGGTACTGCTGTTGGTACCGGGTTAAATGCGCCGAAAGGATTCGATGATTTGGTGTGTGATTCGTTAAGTAAACAACTGGATGTGCCATTTCGTCCCGATCCGAATAAATTCCACGCTTTGACCAGTAAAGATGATCTGGTATTTGTGCATGGTGCATGTAAAGCATTGGCTGCAAATTTGATGAAAATTGCCAACGATGTTCGTTTTCTTGCCAGTGGACCACGCTGTGGATTTGGTGAAATTAGGATTCCTGAAAATGAGCCTGGATCTTCTATCATGCCTGGCAAAGTGAATCCAACCCAGTGTGAATCAATGACAATGGTATGCGTACAAGTTTTCGGTAATGATGCGACCATCGGTTTTGCGGCCAGTCAAGGCAATTTTGAATTGAATGTCTTTATGCCCGTCATTATTTACAATATGATGCAAACCATTCACCTTTTAAGCGATGGCATGCGATCTTTCCGTATCCACTGTCTTTCTGGCATTCAAGCAAATGAAGACCAAATGCATACGTATCTACATCATTCTTTGATGCTGGTAACGGCTTTAAATCCATATATTGGTTATGAAAATGCCGCAAAATGTGCAAAAAAAGCATTTCAAGATCAAACTTCTTTAAAACAAGCTTGTATGGAACTTGGCTTTTTAAGCGAAGAAGAGTTTGATCGTTATGTGGATCCGAAACGGATGGTAACACAACAATGAACATAGTCTATACTGAAAAAAACGTATGAGCATATTCGCTGATACGTTTTGATTAGGTAGTGTTTTTCTGTTGTTTACAAGTGGCACCCGTTTGTTCCATGGTTTCCACAAAGTCACGGATCTGTTGTTCATCAGATATGATATTGAATGCTTGTTTTGTATCATCGCTAAGTGTTGCTAAATCAAAAGCCATCGTTACTTTATTATAGTTTCAATATCTACATCAACACCTTCTTCTTGGTTTCCATATTGATCCAATCCGCTTTTTTTGATTTGTTCTTTTTTGTACATCTTCAATTTACGTAGCTGTGGAATCCATCGATACGGATACTTCCCTATCGATGGACATATGGAGTTCTGCCATTTCTGTGGTACAAATTTTTGTTCTGTTTGATTTTTAATCGTTTAGTGATTCTTTTTTTTCCACCACATCTTGTTAAAAGTACACCTATGCAAAATAATATACATGAATTCTTCATTTTTTTCTTTCAACTAATTTTATGAAAATGTAAATCGTTGTTTTATATGAATGTATATTGCACTGATATTAGATAATAATTATTTACTATAAATCACACCCCTTACGAATTCGTTCTCAATTTTGGCAAATAGCTGATGTTAATGGTGATCCTCCTCTCTTATCAACTATGTTTTTTGTTTTGAATGATACTGATGCTCATAATAAGGAATGTCATTACAAGAATAAGCCACCATATATTCCACTTGGTTGTATCTGACGTATTGGCGTTTCCTATTACACCTCCCATGTTTTTGTTTTCTTCACTGTCAATAATTCCATTTCCATCTGCATCCATATTGCGATCCGGTTTCCCATCTCCATCATCATCGATATTAAGTTGTGGTTTTAAACCTGTCATTGTGTTATAAGTAAATCCATGAACGGTGAATGTAGCATTTGGTTTCCATTTGATGTTTAGCAGAACATTCAAATCAGCTTTGCCATCGCCATTTGTATCAAGATTTATATTTGGTTTGCCATCTCCTGTTGTATCAATGTTAATGTCCGGAACATGATCGCCGTTATTATCGATATTGATATCAGGCGTACAATCGCCATCTAAATCCAAATTGATGTCCGGAATTCCATCTCCATCCGTATCGATATTGATTTCTTTTCCATCCAGTTTACATACATCTTTATCTTTGATGTTTCCATTCGGATCATATTCCGTACCATCCGGTAAGGTGACGGATCCATCCGGATTGATGATGGCGCCATCCGGTGTTTCTATTTCTGTTCCATTTGGAAATTCTACTTTTCCTCCATCCGGTACTTCTACACTGCCATCCGGTTTCTTTGTCGGTTGATCGCCTTTGTCATTTGGCTTTCCACATACTTCATCGCCTGTCTCTACTTTCCCATCCGGTCCAACCACACACATGTTGTCTTTGTTGTCCGGTTGTGCAGTATTGCTTATCGCAAATTTGCCGAGTTCATCCGTTATGAATGTGACATAGTTTCCTTCTTTTTCTGCTTTGATTTCTGTAACTTTGCCATTTTCATCAATTTGATAGATGATTGGATCTTCACTGTCTGTATAAGGTAGGTATACTTTAATACTTCCATCCGGTTCTACTTTCGTATTGCCTTTCTGTAAGTACACATCATATACTGCGTTTGCGTTTTTTGGTAAAAGTGGTAATGGCTGATCGGTTATATCATCCACAATCAATTCTACATTTGGATCAAATGTGGTGCCATTTTGTCCTTCTACTTTTGCGCTCTTGTCATCTGTTTCTACAACCTTCTTTCGCTCGGATTCCCATTTGTCTTGCGCATCTTTGATCCAGTCTTCATATTCTTTTCTTTCTTCATCTGTCAAATGATCCTTGACTTCTTCGTATTCATCTTTCACTTGATCAATGATGTCTTTGGATTCATCACTTCCATCAATGTCTTCTATATCCGGTAATGGTACGATTTCAAAAGATAAAGTAGATTCATTTCCTGCATTGTCAATCGCATTGACTTCGTATTTTCCTACACCATCTATTCGTTCATCAACGTCTTCTTGAATTGTTCCTGCCTGTGTGCCATCTTTCTTGTATTCTGCATACGATAATCCACTGCCACTATCTTTGACATTCACAAATCTTGGTAGATAATAGTATTTATACACACTTTGATCTTTTACTCCGGTAATATCCGGTCCTTTTCGATCAATCATCAAGGTTTCACTCGCACTTAAATTGCTACAATTTCCTGCTTTGTCACATGCTTTGGCAGTTATACCAATTTCTACATCATCTTGATAAGTGACTTTACCGGTTGTACTTGTTTTTGTATTACTGGATCCTTTTGTATCCGTTTCTATATACGTGTAATTATCAATTCCACTTGTTCCATCGGTACTTGACATGATCACTTCTGCACCTGTATTCATCCAGTTTCCAAAACTTAAGAAATTGATCAGTCTTGCCATTCTTGATGTATTCAGTTGATTCATCGTCAAAGTTGGGACAGTTG
>Ga0224748_10234_pt1 | contig 15743 bp, 12 predicted proteins | sample LIM_F_Water_Neg_FD_182074 | JGI IMG/M metagenome (GOLD analysis project Ga0224748, IMG submission 182074) | Enriched cells from gastrointestinal tract of the lab mouse from Pacific Northwest National Laboratory (PNNL), Richland, Washington... | ecosystem: Host-associated > Mammals > Digestive...
CCCATACATCCCTGGTCCTTGCGCCCTTCCCGCAACCGGACAGCAACGTCGCCAGCCCAAACAGCAATACACTTGCTGCCAGTAACACCAACTTTCTATTTGCCATTTCCTTAGCCATGAATATTTCCTCCTCCTACTGCCTTCCTTTACATAATCTTACAGCCGCTTGCCAGACGGATTGGCTGTTTTTTTAATTATATACCTTATTTCCCAAGTATTCAATCCGCCTGTGCCATTCTGGCCAAATTTTTAACGCCATGGTTTTACGCTTCGTGTTTCTATCTACGATAAAAGGCACTAACGGTTATTTCCGCTAATGCCTTCTGGCTGGCTATAAAATTATCTTTCGGTAAAGGATTCCCGTAATTTGCCGCACACCCTTTAGGGGCAGGGGCTATCTTATGGGGGCTAACCAGGGCCGGTCAAATAACCTCGCCCATACCCAGGCTCTTTTAGCCCTCTGTCAGCCTCCAAAAGTGCCCTTTTGGTAAATTAACTCAACTACCTCACCGATCTTTTTGCAGCTTTCTAATTTAAGGTGCGTTTTCGGGAATCCCGGAGGAAACAGTGGAATGCCGTTTCCAAGGGCAGTCGGCATAACGTAAATATAATATTGATCAATTAAATTTTCCCGCATAAAGCAACGAATTATTTCCCCTCCCCCCACAAGCCAAATATTCCCCGGGTGTTTTTCAGAAATCAAATCGAATACTTGTTGCCCCGGCGGTAAAGACGTAAATTGAACATTCGGGTCATACGGAAATGGCTGACGTGTGCATACAAAGCAGGGCATCCCTTCATAGGGCCATTGATCCGGCGAAAGCTCATTTTTTATTTGGCGGTAGGTTTTCCCTCCAATTATCATTGCTTGCAAGGAATGGTAGAATGCCTCATATCCAAGGTCAGGGGAAGGGCTTGGGGTTTCGTCTAAAAAACTAATATTGCCGTCTTTTTCTGCAATATATCCGTCTAAAGACATCGCAATATACAAAATCAGTTTGCTTTTCATAAAATATCTCCTTTGCCCTGCTCGAAAGATATGGCCTTTGACAGCATAAACCAGCCAGCCTCCGCCCAATATGTAACAAAGGGTCCGATGAACCGGACCCTTGCGCCGGGGCGCGTCTGCGTCAGCAGGCATTTCCCTTAGGCGCGAAGTGCGCATCCCCCGGAGGGTTTTTGCTTTATAGGGCGCAATTTCCTGTAAAGTAAAAAATGGGAAGCCTTGAAAAATCAAGGTTTCCCACATTTTCACCAGAGCTGCTGACGGGAATCGGACCCGTGACCTCCGCACTACCAATGCGACGCTCTACCGACTGAGCCACAGCAGCATTTCCTGTTTCGTTTGAACCTTTCATATCTTATCATAACATAAGAATTTTGTCAACTGTATTTTTAATTTTTCCGGTAGAACTTTTTTCGGCAAAAATCAGGCGCAATAATTCATAAATGCGCGGACATGCAAAACAAAAAGGAGAACCGGCGTTTTTGGCTAAACCCAACAGCCTTAAAGATGTCCGGGCCCCCTCGGAAAACCACAGCTATGTAACCAGTTCAAGGCTCACCATCAACGCCTGGTTCACTCTCTGCAGCAGTTCCTCGTCAATATGGCATATCTTTTCTTTCAGCCGCTGCTTGTCTATGGTCCGCAATTGTTCCAATAATATCACCGAATTCTTAATCATGTCACATTTCCGGGCATCCAGCTCCACATGGGTAGGCAATTTCGCCTTGTTCATTTTTGATGTGATGGCCGCGCAAATCACCGTGGGGCTATGTTTGTTGCCTATGTCGTTCTGGATAATAAGCACTGGCCTGACCCCGCCCTGCTCGGACCCTACCACCGGCCTTAAATCGGCATAATAAATATCTCCGCGTCTAATGATCACACTTTCACACTCCGTCAATCCTATTTCTGTTCCAAGTACCTTTCCTCTTCATTATTGCCAAGACATCCTGGAAATATACCCTTTTCTTGTTAATTTATGACGGAAACGGAAAGCTAATGTAGCCATCCCTGCAGCCAAACCATTGCTCCCATAGCGGCTTCTGGCAGCCCCTATCTGCGTTATCTACATAAAATCCAAATACTGGTCATCAAAATAGTCTTTTGCCCCCACGGCTTCCCCGTGGTAAAAATAAGCCCTAGGGACCCGTTTCCCCAGGTTACAGGCAATCTCATAGTGGAATCCCCCGCCCCACCGGGCCAAATCCTCTATGGTGATTTGTTCCCCGCCGTCTCTGCCAATGAGCGTGGCCTCTGCGTCTACCACAGCCTCCGGTATTTTGGACACGTCCACCATAAACTGGTCCATACAGACCCGCCCAAGGATTGGCGCCGGTTTCCCTGCGATCAGCACCTTGCCACAGCCGGAAAGGTTCCGGGGATAGCCGTCCCCGTACCCTACAGGGAGCGTAGCCACCTTCATTGGCTCCGTTGCCGTAAAAGTCCCCCCATAACTGATCTCCTGTCCGGGTTTTACATCCTTTACATAGGTAATAAAACTTTTCAGCCCCATTGCTGGCTGTAAAGGCACTTTTCCTTTATTCACCTGGCCGGACGGATACATGCCGTAGAGGGAAATGCCTGCCCGCACCAAGTCAAAATGGGCCCCTGGCAGATCCAGGATAGCGGCGCTGTTGGCGCAATGCTTAATGGGGACGCGGACCCCCTGCCCTTCCAAAAGCCCTACAAAACGGTGAAACCGCAAAAGCTGCTTATCGGCCGAAGTTTTGTCCTCCTCGTCAGCCCGGGCAAAATGCGTAAAAATCCCCTCGGCCCGGATGGAGGGCAGGCCGCAGATGGCAGCCGCCAGCCGGGCGCCTTCCGGATCCGCACCCATGCCGATCCTTCCCATACCCGTGTCTACCACCAGGTGGAAATCGGCCGTTTTCCCCAGGGATTTGGCCTGCCCTGACAAGGCACATGCCTGTTCCATGGTAAAAATGGCCGGACGGACCCTTTGTTCTATCAAATCCCTAAAATGGATAGGATGGACCACGCCCAGCACCAGGACCGGCTTGGCAATGCCATGGCGGCGCAGCTGCATAGCCTCTTGTGCAGTGGCTACCGCATACCCTTTCACGTAAGGGCCAATGGCCTTTGCCACCGGCACGGCGCCATGGCCATAGCCGTCGGCTTTGACCACGCCAATCATCCCCACCCCCGGGGCTAAATTCCGTTGCATGGATTCCATATTGGCTGCCACCGCATCTAAATCTACCGTGGCATAAACCCGGGTATACCTTCCTCTATTCATGTTTTTCCGCTCCATTGCCTAAAATAGTAGTAAAGGGTATTGCATTGGCAATATCCCGGGCCAGCACCCCATGTTCCCCCAGCCTGGCGGCCGCCGCCTCCCCTGCCAGCCCATGGAGGTAAACCCCATAAGCCGCCGCCTCTATGCCCTCCAGGCCCTGAAGGAGCATGCCGCCCAGCACACCGGCCAACACGTCCCCGGACCCTGCTTTTGCCATAGCGCTGCAGCCGCTGGTATTGATGTACCCTGCCCCGCTTGGATCCGCAATGGCCGTAGACGCATCTTTTAACACGCAGACCGCCCCCGTAGCCGAAGCATACCCTCTGGCGGCCTTTAAGGCGTTGGCCTTTAATTCCCCCACCGGCTGCCCGGCCAGGCGCGCCATTTCCCCCATATGGGGCGTCAAAATCCGGTTGCCTTCCAGATAGCCAAGCAAACGGGGATGGTCCGCCAAAACGTTCAAGGCATCCGCATCCAGGATCATGGGGACGCAGGGGCAGGACAAAACCTCTTCTACCAGTTTTTCTACATATGGCCCTTGCCCCAGCCCGGGGCCCATAACAACGGCGTCCGCCCAACCGCACAGGCTTTTCACCTCCCGTTGCGCTTTTGGCAGCCACTCCCCATCCGGCCCAACCTCCAGCACGTCTACAATGGCCTCCGGAAGAAGCGTTTGCAACATGGGGCGGTTCTCGCTTACTGTCAAAATCCGTACAAGCCCTACGCCGGTGCGGTACGCCGCCAACGCGCTCAGATAAGCGGCGCCGCCCATGCCTGCAGAACCTGCTACCACCAGCAGCTTCCCGAACGTACCTTTATGGCCGTCGGCCCGGCGCCGGGGCAGGCAGGCCAGGTCTGACGGCTCCAATACCTTCGCGTCCCATCCTGCCTGCTGGAGGCTGCAGGCAGGGAAACCAATGTCCGCCACATGCACCTGCCCGGCATAGGCACGGCCCGGATACAGTAAAAGCCCGGATTTTACATAGCCAAAAGTAACGGTAGCGGCAGCCGGCAGCGCCGCCCCCATTACCGCCCCGGTTTCCCCATGGATCCCCGACGGGACGTCCACCGCCACGATGGCAGCCTCCCTTTGCGCCGCCAAATCCACGATCAGCCTTTTGTACTCCCCTTCCACCATCCGTTCCAGCCCGATCCCCAGCAAAGCGTCGATAACCACGTCATATGCCGCAAAGCTGGCCTTTGTGGCCTCCTCAACCAAAATCCCCAGCCGCCGGGCGATCTGCTCCTGGAGCCGGCGCTCCCCGGTGGCATGGTTCGGGTCTCCTGCCAGGAAAATTGCCACTTCGTATCCCATACCCCACAAAATCCGGCCTGCGGCTATGCCGTCTGCGCCGTTATTGCCGGTGCCGCAGACTGCCGCAATCCGGGCCGGCCGTTTGCCCCCTTTCGCCGCCCTGCCTCTTTTTGATGCCTGGGCGTTTGCCTCGTCCGCCACGGCCAATGCCGCCCGCTCCATCAATACCAGGGAAGGGATCCCCACCCGTTTTATGGCATCCTGGTCAATCTTCTTCATCTGTGGCCCGGTTACCGAATATTTCATGGCCGTTTTCCTCCTCAGCCTCCCGCTTCCTCTCCTCCTGGTCCTGCATGCTGCATACCCGGTAGGACAGCCTCATCAAGCTTTCCGAAAGATGTACGTTTTCCACTACCACGTCGTCTGGCACGTTTAAATCCACATGGGCAAAATTCCAAATCGCTTTGATCCCGGCATGGATCAGCCGGTCTGCAATCTCCGGCGCCTTTGTCTTGGGGATCGTAAGGGCTGCCATCTGGACGTCATTATCTTGGATATATTGCTCCAAATCATCCACACCCCGAATCTCAATCCCCCGCACGACCAAACCGATTAGTCGTGGGTTAATATCAAACATACCTTTGATTATAAATCCCCTTTTTTCAAAATTGGCATAATTGGCGATGGCCTGGCCCAGGTTCCCCGCACCCACAATGATCAGGTTATGCTGCCGGTCTACCCCAAGGATCTTGCCGATCTCCGTATACAGGTATTTCACGTTATAGCCATATCCCTGCTGGCCAAATCCGCCGAAATTATTTAAATCCTGCCGAATTTGAGAAGCAGTCACTTTCATCCGCATGCTCAACTCATTGGAGGAGATACGCTCTACACCGGACTCCAACAATTCTCCAAGATAACGGTAATATCGAGGAAGCCGGCTGATGACCGCCCTCGATATCTCTCTCTCTTCCATAAATACACCTCTTCAATTTCTACAAACTTATATTTTTCTTTCTATTCTTACCATTTAATTATACTGTCGCCTAAAATTAATGTCAAATATGTTTTTTTAGAATACAAAACAGCCGTCCACCCACTGCCACAATTTGCACAAAAAATCCCCTGTAAATTTCCGTTTCCGCCTTCTCTTTTAGATAAATTAACAGTAAAAAAGTATTTTTATGTTATATGGCTGTTGTTCCAAAAGGCAAAAGGCAATGTTTTTAAACACGGCGGCCCCATCCCTATGGCAGGCCGCAGGTTCCTGTCGCCAAAAACTAAAAATTGTGATATACTCTCCTTGTCCGCCGGGGTATTATGGGCTGTGTACCCCACTGTAAAAAACGCCGGCCATAGCATATATACCTTCCACTTAAAACCAAGAAACGGAGTATCCATTATGATTTTATCTTGCAACCGCATCAGCAAAGCCTTCGGCACGGACCAGGTCCTTTCCGAAGTGTCATTCCATATAGAAGACCAGGAAAAAGCAGCCATCGTCGGAATCAACGGCGCAGGCAAATCCACCCTCCTGAAAATTATCGTAGGCCAGCTGGCCGCCGACCAGGGGGATGTTGTGCTCTCTAAGGGCAAGACGATGGGCTATCTGGCCCAGCACCAAGACTTGGACAGCAGCCGTTCCATTTATGAAGAATTGAAAGAAGTAAAACGCCCCCTTATAGACATGGAACAGCAAATACGCTCACTGGAACTCCAGATGAAAAACGCCTCCGGCCAGGAACTGGAACAGATGCTAACTACCTATGACCGCCTCAACCACGCCTTTGACCTGGCAAACGGCTATGCATGGCAAAGCGAAGTCATGGGGGTCCTAAAAGGGCTGGGGTTCCGGGAAGATGAGCAGGACAAAGTGGTTTCCACCTTGTCCGGAGGCCAAAAAACCCGGGTATCCTTAGGAAAGCTCCTGCTGTCCAAACCGGATATTATCCTCCTGGACGAGCCCACCAACCATTTGGATATGGAATCCATCTCCTGGCTGGAAACCTATCTCCTTAATTATAACGGCGCCGTAGCCATCGTCGCCCATGACCGGTATTTTTTAAACCGGGTAGTAGGAAAAGTAGTGGAACTGGAACAGGGCCGCTGCAGCGTCTATTTGGGGGATTATACCGCATACAGCGAAAAAAAGGCTATGGTCCGCGCCGCGCAAATGAAGGCCTGGCTAAACCAGCAGCAGGAAATCAAACATCAGGAAGAAGTCATTGCCAAACTGAAATCCTTTAACCGGGAAAAATCAATTAAGCGCGCCGAAAGCCGGGAAAAAATGCTGGCCAAAATAGACGTACTGGAAAAACCGGCAGAAATCCATGACGAAATGCGGATCCGCCTGGAACCCAACATTACCAGCGGAAACGATGTGCTTTCCGTCCGGGACCTGGGCAAATCGTTTGGGGAACACATTCTTTTTTCCCATTTAGACATGGATATCCGGCGGGGGGAACGGGTCGCCCTGATCGGCAACAACGGCACGGGGAAAACCACCCTGTTGAAAATCATCAACGGGATGACGCCTGCGGACACCGGCGCCATCACCTTGGGCGCTAAAGTCCATGTAGGGTATTACGACCAGGAACATCATGTACTCCACATGGAAAAAACCGCTTTTGAAGAAATACAGGATGCATACCCCAACCTGGCCAACACCCAAATCCGCAATATCCTGGCCGCCTTCCTGTTTACCGGCGACGACGTGTTTAAACGGATTTCTGATTTAAGCGGCGGCGAAAGGGGACGGGTTTCCCTGGCAAAGCTCATGTTGTCCGAAGCCAATTTCCTGATCCTGGACGAGCCCACCAACCATCTGGACATTACCTCCAAAGAAATCCTGGAGCATGCGTTACAAAGTTATACCGGAACGGTACTCTATGTGTCCCATGACCGGTATTTCATCAACCAGACCGCCACCCGTATTTTAGACCTTACCGGGCAAACGCTGGTAAACTATATCGGAAATTATGATTACTATCTGGAAAAGAAAAGCCAACGGGCCGAAACTGCCTTACGTACCCCCGCCTCCGCCGCGGACGGGAAGGCGGAGGATGCCCCGGCCATGTCAGAAGTAAAGCAGAACTGGAAAGCACAGAAAGAAGAACAGGCCCGTGTCCGTAAACGGCAAAATGACCTGAAAAAGACGGAAGACGAGATCCAACGCCTGGAATCCCGCGACAGCAGCATTGACGAACAGCTGCAGCAGGAAGAAGTCTATACTGACGTAGAGAAACTTTTGGAATTGAACCGGGAAAAAGAAGACATCCGGCTTAAGCTGGATGCCCTTTATCAGCAGTGGGAAGAACTGGCAGAGTAATGGCCCGTCCGGCTGCCTGGGCAGGAAAACCATACCCGGGCATTCAGCGTTTGTTGCTGGCCCTCCAGATATGCATGTTTTCCGCCTGGGCAATGAGCCCGTCCCGAAAATCCGGGTGGGCTACCGAAATAACCTTTTCCGCCCTTTGCCAGGTGGTAGTCCCCTTCAGGTTGACCAGGCCATACTCGGTGACCAGGTACTGGATGTTGGCCCTGGTAGCCGTAACCACCCCGCCCGGCGTGATGTAAGGGAGGATCCGGCTTTTCCTTTCCCCGTCCCGGCCCCGGAAAGTGGAGGCACAGCAGATAAAGCTTTTCCCGCCCCGGGAAAGGTAAGCCCCCAGTACAAAATCAAGCTGGCCGCCCGCCCCGCTGATGTGGCGGATACCGGAAGACTCCGAAGCCACTTGCCCAAAAAGGTCCACCTCTACCGCGTTATTGACAGAAATAAAATGGTCCAGGCTGGAAATAACACGGATATCGTTAACATAATCTACCGGAGCCGCCATAAGCGCCGGGTTCCGGTCAACATAGTCATAAAGCTTTTTCGTACCTGCGGCAAAGGTAAACACCTGGCGCCCCCGGTCCAGGGATTTTCGCGCACCGGTCACCTTCCCCTGGGCCGCAATGTCCACAAACCCGTCCACATACATTTCCGTATGTACGCCCAAGTCTTTTAAATCGCTTTGGGCAATCTGCTGGCTGACTGCGTTGGAAATGCCCCCGATGCCCAGCTGCAGGCAGGCGCCGTCTCGTATCTCCGGGACGATCCGACCGGCCATCATTTGATCCGTCTTTGAAATTTCCCCTGATGGCATCTCCGCCATAGGGTCGCCTTCCCCTTCTACTACCATAGAAACCTGGTCGATATGGATGCCTGCCTCATGGCCCCCCAGGCATACTGGCATATTGGGGTTTACTTCTACAATGATCGTATCCGCCACCTGGCAGACCGCAGACATGTGGGAAGCGCTGATCCCAAAGTTAAAATACCCATGCCTGTCCATGGGGGCGGCCTGGAACATAGCCACATCCACATGCCGTATGTTTTCCCGGTAATACCGGAGCATCTCCGAATACCGCAAGGGCTGGTAAAAGCCCATCCCCTGATCAATCAGCTTCCTCTCAATGCCGCTGCTATGCCAGGAATTCCAGGTGACCCTTTCCTTGGCATCGGGGATTTTGGTGACTTCTGGCTGCCACAAGGCAATCCCGCCCCGAAAATTCACGTCCCGCAGGGAAGGGTCTTGCTCCATACGCCTGGCCAGCTCCCGGTCCAGCACGCGGGGATGGATCACACAAAGCCCATAATCCACCCAGGCCCCCGGCTTTACCGCCTTCACTGCCTCCTGGGGGGTAACCCGTTTTTCCCGATATTTCTTTTGATAATCCATATCTGTTATCTCCTGTTAAATTGTTTATCGGCAGGGGACTTTATGGGGCAGCCTGCGTCCCTGTAGGCTTCCTCCCCGGCCCGAAGCCTTCCTCCTGCGCCATCCTTTCCTCTTTCCTTGCCGCAGCCTCCCTTTCGGCCCTGGCCTTTTCTAAAAACCGCTCCCTGTCCTCCTGGCTGTCTTTGCTGTGTAAAATCTCCTCCATTACCTGGCAGGATTTGGGGGAACAGCGCAGCATCTCTTTTCTGCCTTGATAATCCAAATAGGTGGCAAAAACTTTCCCGAAATAGAATTTTGCGTCATCTTCATAATAATCCGGCAGTTCCAAAACGTTTTCCATGGCGGGCTGTTCTTCCCAAAGTACGTCCATCCATGGATCCCCCTCCCGGTAACATCCGGCAGCATAGCCCACATACTCGCCAAACGCCTGCAGCACATTATCCACATCGGTAAATTTCACTTTTTTATAATGGGTATCTACGCTGTGGTACACATAATAGACCCCTTGCCCCGTGCTGGGCGCGGCAAAATATTTTTTCTGCTTATAGAACATAAACTGCCAGCCGTCCTGGATGAAATGGGCGATCCAGCTTCTGGGGACCTGGTACAGGTAATCGGAAAACAAATCCCGGTCTGCATTTTCAGGGGACGTCCGCCCGATGACCCGAACATCGTGTTCCTCCTGGTGGCGGCCTTCGGCATTGTAATATTTCATCCCTACATACTGGTTCCATGCCATATGGCCGTTTATAAAGAAATAATAGGGGACCCCGTCAACTACCGTATTCCCCCCGTCCGCCATCCGCCCTTCCCCGTCAAACCAATACCATTCCCCATGGTAATTGAGCCAGCCGCTTTGCCTGCCCTGGCCATCGCCGTAATAATACCAATGATGGGTTTTCTGTTCATAACGCCACCCAGGCCCCCCATCGCCCGGCGCTTCCATGGCACAGGCAGGGATCGGGCGGAAAATGGCCAAGGCCACTGCCAAAGCCACCAAAGGGATTCTTTGTTTTTCCACGGATTTCTCCCTTTCAAATCAACGGGGTTAACCTGTTTACAAAAAAGAGAGGAACTTTCCTCTCTTTTATCCCATGAGCAAAACCATAAGCCGGATTCTGTTACCTGGTACCCCAGGCGATGGCCATCTATCTAGGCCGGACGTCGCCGTCCGGCTCAAGCAGCCTACCCGAAGGCAGACGGGCCGCCTTACGCCTTCTGTTCGGCCTTGCTTCGGATGGGGTTTACATGTGCCCCGCCTGTTGCCAGGCGGGCGGTAGTCTCTTACACTGCCTTTCCACCCTTACCGGCGCCGTGCCGGCGGTATATTTCTGTTGCACTGTCCCTGGAGTCGCCTCCGCCAGATGTTATCTGGCACCCTGCCCTATGAAGCCCGGACTTTCCTCTCCCGCCACCTTTCGGCCTTGCGGCAGCGGCCATCGGCCTTACTCATGTGCCCCTTATTTTAGCATTTATCCGAAAGCATGTCAACTAACTTACACTTTGAAGCAGCTTCCCCCGATAAATTCCCGTAAAATAGAATTTTTGGGTATATCCTCGCTGCTGACCCCCAAAAAATAATCTAAAAATTTCAGAAGCCTCTTTGCTTCCAGGTACTCTGCGCTGTCCCTGGGAACCCCAAACAAAAGAGGTTCCGCATACTGTTTTAATACTGCCAGCTCATAAACCAGGGCGGAATTGAACATGACGTCCGCCTCCTCCTGATAGGGGAAAATATTTTCCTCCTCCCCCCTGCGCACGGAAGGCCACATATTGATCGTTTTTTGGGCGGAGGCGCCCCTGGTGCGTGCATCCCGCACCAGACGCCGGAGCAGGCGCCCGTCTGTGGTGGGGATCCGGTTGTGTTCGTCTATGTTTAACTGGGTCAAGGCGCTGATGTAGATTTTAAACTTGTTTTCTTTGGGCAGGCTATAAGACAGGCCTTCGTTCAAACAGTGGATCCCTTCGATAACCAGGATGTCCTCCGGCCCTAAGGTAAGCTTGTCCCCCCGGTACTCCCTCTCCCCGGTAATAAAATTGTACACGGGCATTTCTACCGTCTTTCCTGCCAACAGGTCCGACATATCCTGGTTAAACCGCCGCACGTCAATGCTTTCCAATATTTCGTAATTATAGGCCCCCGTTTCGTCCCGGGGGGTGTCCACACGGTTTACAAAATAGTTGTCTACCGCAATCGGATGGGGCATCCGCCCTTTGGCCCGCAGATGGACGGAAAGCCGATGGGAGAATGTGGTCTTTCCGGAAGACGAGGGCCCTGCCACCATCACAAATTTTTTGTCCGGCTCCATGGCAATCCGCTCTGCAATATCGCCCATCTTCTTTTCCATCAACGCTTCCTGGATAAGGATCAGTTCGTTCATCCCCCCCTTGGAAATCAGCCGGTTTAGGGAACCTACATTGGGCACATGCATTTTCCGTCCCCATTCTTCCGACTCCCGCAATGTGCTGAAAAGTTTTTCCTGGGGCTTGAACCTGGCCACGCAAGTAGGGTCAGAAGCTTTCGGGAGCAGCAGCACTATGCCCCCCTTATAGCAAAGCAGGTCAAAATATTTCACATAGCCTGTGTCCGGCACCATATATCCGTAATAATAATCCTCAAAGCCGCCGATGCTGTAAATATTGACCCGGGATACCCGGCGGTAGCAAAACAGCCGTTCCTTATCGTGCATCCGGTGCCTCCGGAACAGCTCGATGGCCTCGTCCGTATTTACGCTCCTCTTGCGGATAGGGAGGGCCGCCTCTACATACGTTTGCATCTGGCCCTTAATTTTGTCCACAACCTCCTGGTCCAGTATAAAATCCCCTTCCGGCTCCATAAACAGGCCGCCGCCGATGGAAAAATCCACGGAAACTTTTTTCACCCGCTTTGCGCCTACCACCTCATAAAATGCCTTCATCATCAAAAACGTCACACTCCGCTGGTAAGTCTGCATCCCCGGCTTGTCTTTCGCCGTCAGGAAATGGATTTTTGCCCCTTCTTTCACCGGTTTGTGCAGTTCCTGGAGCTTCCCGTCTGCCACTGCAAGTAAAATGTCGTAAGGGAATAGGGGCTGGAATTCCTCCGCCACCTTTTTCAGGGGCGTGCCTTCTGCGTATTGACGTTTTTGCCCATCTACTGTAACCTGTACCATGTATGCACCTCCTGTCTGCGCTGCCATGCATTGCCCTTTTAACAAATCACCTGGGCCGGGAAAGAAGGCTTTGCCTCCGCCACAACCGCCTCCCCGCCCAAAACTTTCTCCAAATACCCTTTCATAAACGGGATAAAAATATGTTCCAGCCCATAATGCCCTGCGTCAATCACTGCCATCCCGTTAGCGGCAGCGTCAATGCCTCCGTGGTGCCCTACGTCCCCGGTAATCAGGGCCTGGGCCCCACAGGCAATCCCGTGCCGGACCATGCCCCCGCCGGCCCCGGGGGACAAAGCTACCTTCCTCACCAGCCCTGTCACCTGTTCCATGCCGTACACGGCCACAAAAGGCAAACCAAACCGTTCTTTGACCAATTCCGCCAGCTTTTCCACCGTCATGGCTTGCCTTAGCAGGCCCACTTTTCCGATTCCCACCGGCACCCCTTCACATTCGCCGGCCACTTCCAAAGGCCCCTGCGCCTCAAGCCCCAGCCTCTTTGCAGCCAGGTCTGCCATGCATCCCGGCGCAATATCGAAATTCGTGTGCATGGCCACATAGCAAATATCGGCCTGGATCAGGCGGATCATCCTGCGGCCGATAAAATCCTCGTCATTGACCCGTTTCAACGGCTTAAACACCAGTGGATGATGGGTCAAAAGCAAATCCGCCCCCTCTTCCACCGCCTGGCTGACCACCTCGTCCGTGGCATCCAAAGCAACCAGGGCCTTTTTAATTTCCTTCTCTCCGCGCCCGGCCAAAAAACCTGGATTGTCCCATTCACAAGCGTAACGGAGCGGGGCCAAATCCTCCAGTTTCTCAATCAATTCCCTGCATCGCATTAAAAGCTCCTTTCACATAGCCTAACCTTTCTTCGATCTCTTCCAAACGCTTTAAAGAAGCCTGCCCGGCCTGCATTTGCAATTGCTTTTGTATGTTTTGCAGCTGGCGTTCCTCTTTCTTTAAATATTCCCACAATACCGGCATTTTTTTGCGTATCAGCAGATCCCCGTATTGATAACGGAATTCTTCGTCATAATGCATTGCCCCGGGCCCGGCCGCCAGGACCGTATAATATTTCCCGTCCTCTTCCACCATGGCCTCGTCCCGGATTGCCAGGCCCAGCCCTTCCAATCCATGGCGGAATAGGCCAAGCTCCGACTGGGGTGAAAAAACCCAGTGCCCCACGGATTCCCGCACATGGCCCCCTTCCCTTAAAATCCGCAGCATCAGCATCCCGCCCATACCGGTAATGACCGCTATGTCGGCCTCCCCCGGGCTTAATGCTGCCAGCCCGTCGCAAAGCCTCAGCTGGATCTTGCCTTCCAGCCCGGAAGCCCGGACATGCTCCCTGGCCTTTTGCAAAGGCCCCTTGCCTATGTCCATGGCCACGGCCTTTGCCACAATCCCCCTCTCCACCAGGCAAATGGGCACAAACCCATGGTCTGTCCCTATATCCGCCACGCATAAGCCCCCCCGGCCCTGGCTTTCCCGGTTTGCGCCTGACGCCGCCATGGCTACGATGGCTTCCAAACGTTTTGACAATTGAATCAAATGCCCCTCCTAATCCAGGTAATCTTTTAATTTTTTGCTACGGCTGGGATGCCGTAGCTTCCTTAAGGCTTTGGCTTCGATCTGCCGTATCCGCTCCCGGGTTACGTTAAACTCTTTCCCCACTTCTTCCAAAGTGCGGGGCCGGCCGTCATCCAGCCCGAACCTTAGCTTGAGCACTTTTTGCTCCCGCTCGGTAAGGGTGCCCAACGCCTCCATAAGCTGTTCATGGAGTAACGTAAAAGTAGCCTGGTCTGCCGGGACCATAACCTGTTCGTCCTGGATGAAATCCCCTAAGTGGCTGTCTTCTTCCTCTCCGATGGGCGTCTCCAGGGAAACCGGCTCCTGGGAAATCTTTTGGATCTCCTGTACCCGCTCCACCGGCAATTCCATTTTGGCGGCAATCTCTTCGATCAACGGCTCCCGGCCCAACTCCTGCACCAGCTGCCGCTGGGTGCGGATCAGGCGGTTAATGGTCTCTACCATATGCACGGGGATACGGATGGTACGGGCCTGGTCGGCGATGGAGCGGGTAATGGCCTGCCGGATCCACCATGTAGCATAAGTGCTGAACTTATAGCCCTTCCGGTAATCAAATTTTTCCACCGCTTTAATCAGGCCTAGGTTCCCTTCCTGAATCAGGTCTAAAAACTGCATCCCCCTCCCCACATAACGTTTGGCAATGCTTACCACCAGCCGTAAGTTCGCCTCCGCCAGTTTTTTCCTGGCCTCACTGTCGCCCTGTTCCATGGCTTTGGCCAGCCCGATTTCCTCTTCCGTGGACAATAGCGGGATTTTTCCGATCTCTTTTAAATACATACGGACCGGATCCTCTACGCCCACGCCGTCCGGCACGGACAGGTCGATTTCTTCTACGTTGATCTCTTCCTCGTCTTCCAGGTCCTCGTCCAAAAACAGGTCTGGGTCAATGTCGTCTTCTTCGCCCAGCCTTAACACATCCACCTTGTTCCGGTCAAGGAAATCATAAATTTTATCCAGCTTATCCGGATCCAGGATCTCCCCGCGGAAAAAATCCAGGATCTCCCGGTTTTCCAGGACATTCCTCTTTTTCTTCGCAACCTCCAACAGCAACACAAGCTTTTCTTCCAACGTTTGTGTATGTTCTTCCATGTCTACCCGCCCTTTCCTGCTTTGTAACAGTTCCGGTGCCTTCACCGTTACTTGCTTCATCCTCTAATCGATGGTTATCGAAAGTGTTTTCAGCGCCGCCTGTTCGCGGATAATTTTCTGCAGTTCGCCTATATCCGCCGCATTCCGGCTGGCATAATCCAGGCTGTTTTTCTTTACCCGGTATACGACCTCGGAAAAAGCCTTGTTTTGCCCCCCGCTATCCAGGGATTCTTCCAACCGGGCATGAAATAAAGCCGCCACTTCTTTGTATTGTTCTTCATCCTGAATAAAATGATTCAAAATCTCCGCAGGATTTACTTTTCCTTGTTTATGCCCGGCAAATACCATCTCTGCCACCTGGCGGTACAAAGGCTCTATAAAATCATCCACCCCTATAATCCCGTCTATTTTATCAAATAAAACAGGGCGCTCAATGAGCCAGGTTAATAAAAGCCGCTGGGGTTTCCGGATCCCGTCTTCTTTTTCTTTCTTCTTCCCCGCTTCCCGCCGCCCCCCATACGCCGCACTACGGGGCCGGCCAATCAGCCTGGCGCCAAGCTGGTTTACCAGCCGCCGCAAATCCTCATAGGGGATCCCCTGGGCCTGGCTCACTGCATGGATAAAATTATCCCGTTCCAGCGCCTCCCCGAATTCCAGGAGCTTTTCGGCCACCCCA
>Ga0224748_10235_pt1 | contig 15740 bp, 26 predicted proteins | sample LIM_F_Water_Neg_FD_182074 | JGI IMG/M metagenome (GOLD analysis project Ga0224748, IMG submission 182074) | Enriched cells from gastrointestinal tract of the lab mouse from Pacific Northwest National Laboratory (PNNL), Richland, Washington... | ecosystem: Host-associated > Mammals > Digestive...
GGTTGGCCTGCTTCCGATTGCAGTGAGCGGTGCGGACATTGATAAGCTGATGGAGGGTGCGGCAAGTGGAAGAAAGCGTGCGCTGGAGCTTCCTTTTGAGGAAAATGATGCCATGAAGTATGCGGCAGTCAGAAATATCCTGCTGAGAAAGGGCAAGGCTGTCGAAATCCTCTGCAACTATGAGCCGAGTGCACATTATGTGTCTGAGTGGTGGAAACAGCTTTTCGGCGAATCCGAGGGGAAAGACCAGAAGGGACTGTTCCCGGCAAGCGTTGACCTGACGACAGACCTCCATTCCATGGGACAGTTTATCCAGGATGGCTCGAGGGTGATGTTTGAGACGGTCCTCAATATTGAGAAGGCAAGGGAGGAGATTACCATCGGTACAGAGCCAGTTGACCTTGACGGACTCAATTACCTTGCCGGAAAGACGGTGGATTTTGTCAACAAGAGCGCCATGAACGGAACGGTACTTGCGCATACGGACGGACAGGTTCCGAACCTTATGGTCAATATGCCCGAGGTCAGCGAATTCTATCTCGGCGAGCTGTTTTATTTCTTTGAGTTTGCATGCGGTCTGAGCGGATACCTGCTTGGCGTAAATCCGTTCAACCAGCCGGGTGTGGAGAGTTACAAGAAGAATATGTTTGCACTTCTTGGAAAGCCTGGATATGAGGAGGCAAGGGAAGAGCTTTTAAAAAGATTATAAAGAGATTATTGAAACAAAAACCATACAGTCTGTTGTATGGTTTTTGTTATGCCTGTATAGTTTCGATAAAATTTGCTGCAAATACTGTAAACTTGCAGAATTTCTGCCGATATACATATATAAGAGATAATGTGGACGATTTTTCCGCACATCCTAAAGATTGGAGGGATATAGTATGACGATCGAGTTTACACGCGAAGACCTGCTGAAAAATATTTCGCAGAATGGTTATGCATATAGAAACACCCATGTGAAAAAAGTGACAGAAGTAAATGAGGATGTCGAAATGTTTCAGGGCAGTATGAGCGCTTTTAAGAAGCCTGTAAAATGGCTTAAGAAGTACTCATCGGGAGAGAGCTCAAAGACCAGGCTTGAGAAAGAAATCAAGTCGCTGTTAAAGACATATAATGAAATGAACCAGAAGGCAGACGGCATAGAAGACAAGGACTTACAAAAACAGATGTCCAAGCTTGAAAAGCTGTTTACGGATAATAGCAAGGCATTAAAAAAGATAGGCATCGATAAGGAGAACGGAAAATATAAGTTAAACAGCGATACCCTGAAGGATGCGGATGAGAAAGATATCAATGCGCTGCTTGTCGGTCATGAATCCTTTATGAGCAGCGTGGACAGGGTACTGCGTAAGGTAGAGTACAGCGCTGATGACGCACATTACAGCAGGGTGAACAGGAAGATAACCAATGTTACAAATTATGATAAGGCGTCGGTGACACTGGCTGGATTTATGACGCTTGCGCAGCAGACGCAGTCTGTGATAAGCCAGTATAACAATGTTGTCCAGTCGGGAAACTTGTCGGCGGATGACGAGAAAAACATAAAAACCGATTTGATGTATTTTGCAGTATCGGTATATAAGACCTACAGCGGAAAAGAGGAGACGGGAAGTCTCGAACAGCTGAACAAGCTTTGCAAGGACAATGAGGATAAGCTGAACAAGCTTGGCATTACATTTGATGCGGATTACTCAAAATTGTCATTTGCGGAAGACACGGATTTGGAGACGGCACAGTTCAGGCAGGCGTATGATGAACTGTTTGGGGAAAATGCGGAATTTGGAAAAAAGGTTTCGGAATATACCCTGAATGTGTTTAACGGTATTATCAAACCGGATAAAATTGGTGTGTCGATTATTGATATGTCAGTGTAAATTAAAAGGGACTGTTGTCAGTCCCTTAATAATTTTTCAGGTGATTCAGTTCTTCTGCGGCAATGGTTTTTTCAAGCCATTGGTAGCGGAACAGGGCGTAGCCGTTGTAACCTAGTTGTTTTGCAGTGACATACTGGTAGGCGAGGTTCGTGTCGCTGGCTGCCCATCCAAGGTCGGTTTTGGAATTGGTTCCGACCCTGTAGAGTGCAAGACCGACATAGATGGGAACCCCGCTTTTGTTTATTTTTATCCATGCGCTGCATCTGTCGGTAAACATTTGCTTTACACCGCTGCCTGTCATGTAGATATCGGTCCAGTATATCTGGGGCATGATGTAGTCGATATATCCCGGCGCAGAGAGCCATGTGTCGATGTCCGCGCCCTGACCGCGGGCATTGTCGGGATTTCCTGCCGGGCTGATGCCAAATGTGCAGGCAGGCTTTGCAGATTTTATGGTCTGGTACACTTGCAGGATTAGGGCATTGACATTTGCCTTTTTGGACGTAATATCTAAGTGGTCTGCCATTCCTGGGACATAGAAGTAATCGTCAAAGTGTATTCCGTCAACATCATATTTGCGAACGATTTCCCGGATGCCGTTCGTAATCAGATCCTTTGTTTCTTTCCGTGCCGGGTCAAGGGCAAGGCAGATCTGGCCGCCAGGCGCTTTGTACTCGATTGTGTAGGGGCGGAACTGCTCATAGAAGGGCGTTGCCTTGAAGCTGGCTGTCGACTTGTTGTCGCGGGAGAGGCGGTAAGGGTTAATCCATGCCTCAAACTGTAGGTTCTTCTGGTGGGCAAGGTTTACCATAATCTGCAATGGGTCATAGCCGGGATGGCTTCTGTCAGTGGAAAGCGATGCGGACCACGGATAATAATCGGAGGGGTACATGGCATCCCCCATGGCGCGCACATGCACGATTACGGTGTTCATGCCGTATCTGGCAACATTATCGTACATGGAGGAAAGCTTTTGTGTAAATTCCTGCTCACTTTTATCCTGAAGGGTTTCCTCAATGTCCAGAAAGGATATCCAGCAGGCTTTTTTGTCGGCGGCATTCGGTGCGGCTTCGGCGCGGAGCGCCGTGGCGGGTGACAGGGTCAGCAGCAGCACGGCAGTCAGTAGTGCAGCCAGTATTTTTTTCCGAATTTTTTTCATAAAACATCATCTCCTTGTCTGGTAAGTGTCTGAAATTATTGTGATAAGTAATTTTTCAGTAGTTCCGAATATGTATGTTTCGGTAGTCTTTTGGGGTAACCCCATATTTTTCCTTAAAAAGGGCATAGAAATGCGTGCGGTTTGTGAATTTCAGCCTGGCAGCTATCGCACTGATGGATTCGCTGCTCTCCGTCAGGTACTGTGCCGCTTTTTTCAGGCAGAATGTCATGCCGTAGTCATAGAGGCACATGTCGGTAAACTTGTTGACAATGCGGTTCAGGTAATCCCCGCTGTAGTGGAGCATCTGCTCCAGCTCGGTTCGTGTCATGCGTCCGTCGCTTGCCTCAAAAAGGCGGGTAATGCGTGCAAAGAGCAGAAAGTCACTATTTTTATCAAGCCGGATACTGGTACAGTGGTAATGGTCCGGGGAGGACAGATAGGATAAAAAGGCGCACAGCAGACCACGGATTTGGTACGAAGCGCCAAAGTCGGGGAATAAAAGTGTGTGCACCATGGTTTCTGCCATGGAGTGCAGGCGGAGGGCAGGCAGATGGTTCTGGTATGCCGGAATAAAGTCAAGGTAAGCCCGCTCGCCGAGATTTTTCAAATCCGCAGTGATAAAGTGGTAGAGTGCACTGTCGTATATTTCTTTTTCAATGGAAAAGAGCGCGTTCTGTGCATAGGCAAACAGTTCTGTCACGAAATCCGGTGACAGACCAATATACAAAACCCTGCACTGGGACTGATAGTGTTCCATATGGCGCAGGTTTCTGCTGATAAGACAGCAGGAGCCTGCCGAGTAAAGATAGTCTTTTCCCTCTATGCGCTGGATAATTTGTCCTTCCAATACAATCACAAATTCAAAGAAATCATGAAAGTGCGGGGCATTTTTGGTGTAGGAATAGTTCTTTTTGGACAGCGTTTCCTGATACAGGACGGCTTTTTCAAATGACAGTGTAATAATGTTTACGTAGTCTTCTGGTCCGGAGCCGTCGCAGTATTCCAGCGTGAGCTGAAACGGCACGTTCATATGGTAAAAGCGGCTGAAATCACTTTCTCCGTTCTGGATCTTGATGGAGGAGTCGCGGCTGTCCAGGGCTTTCTGCATATCCAGTTTGGCATCTTTTTCCATATTAATCCTCCATGCCGCCTTGGGCGGCTCAAATAGATACTGTGTGAAATTTTAATACTTCTTAGGTAGCGTCTTTTGCTGCCTTAGAAGTATTTTTCACACTATCCTCCGTTTTGTCTTCCTAAATCCTTTGTTTTTCCGCCATTTGCCTTTACCATCTGGCGCCATCCCATCTGTGCCGCCATCCTGTAGAGAAATCTTGGAAAGGCAATTGATACATACTGGTTTTCCTGTGTTCCGTGCGCGCAGATTGTGTCTGCCATCGCGCGAAGCGCTTTTTCAACCGGTGCTTTTGGACCGTGACCGTTTTCCATGGTCGGCATCTGCATAAGGGCACCGCCGCCGCCGACACCAATGCCGCCGCCCCAAATCAGCCCCGTTTTTGCGCACCAGTTCTGCAGGACGCATAGTGCGGGCTCTGCCTGGATACCCTCGTAAAAACCACAGTTTACAATGCCATGGACATGTATGCTGTGATTCTTCCAGTTCGCGGATTCCAGCTGCATCAGACATGACAGCAGGTGTGCCGGAATGCCGTCCACATAGAGCGGGCATGCAAACACGAGGACTGCGGTGTTTTGCAGCTCCACTATTATTTTATCTGAAATGGCAGGTATATTGCAACTGTATTCTGCAATTTCGGGCTTTAAGGATTCAGGTGCCGTGTTGATGCCAGTGATATATTTTTGCAGGTCTGCCAGGAGGGTGCCGCTGGCGCTGCGATTGGTTTTGGGACTTCCGTTTATCAGTGCTATTTTCATAAGGTTATGTTCTCCAGTTCTTTTGCTGTTTTGTAAAAACAGATATTTTTGACCAGTCCGTCATAATTGTCCGCGTTTGCGGCTATGATGGCTCGCGCAGTTTGTTTTTCCGCCTGTGTGATGTTGTCGCCATAAAAATATGCGGACAGGGAAATGACATTCTGATATCTGCGCTTGTGGTGCATCTCGCCTTTTCGGAGCACAAAGTCCGGATGGATGTAGGAGATTGCCCTGTCCTGAACCATTTTTACAAATGGGCTTACACTGCCATAGCAGCACTTGCTAATCAGGATGAGCTCGGAGCATCTGCCCATCCTGGCTCCTGTGGTTTCATACCCGTCATGAATGACGCATGTTCCCGGCGTCTTGACCCAGCAACCGAAACAGCCGATGCAGTGGTGGATATTTCCGTGCGGCATGATTACCTGATAGTCGCCTTTGATGGAAAGACGCAGGGACGTGTTAAAATCTTTAATGTCTGTGATAATTAATTTCATCGTTTTATTTCCTCCATACCTTAGATTAACACAAATGTGGCTGGAAAGCATTAAGGGGAGGTTAATTTTTGATAAAAGTGGAAGCGCAGTTTTGCGGGCTTGGGACGTGTTAAGATGAGTAAAAATTTGATAATAATATACACATAATATACAGATTCATATCATGTCTATTGCCTTGACAAGGTCGTCGAGGCTCTTTTTTATGTATACCTTGTTTGTCACGTCTTTCTTGGCGTGTCCGAGGATTTCCTTGATGCAGTTCTGGTTGACGCCAGCCCTGTCCATCATGGTGGCACAGGTATACCGCGTATCGTGCGGAAGGTGCTTCAGGTTCAGGCTTTCCATGGCTGGCTGCCAGATGTCCTGCATGAAGAGGGTGCGCGAGTAGCGCCTGCCATCATGGCGCAGCAGATAGCCGTTTTCGCAATATAATTCCGAAACAAAGGGGAGTATCTTGTGTGCAATTGGGATTACGCGGTCTCTGCCTGCATCCGTTTTTATTCCTCCGGTCATGTGGCGGCTTTCAAGGAAGACATTCTGGCATTTCATGGATAACAGCTCCTCGATGCGCAGCCCGGTATAAATCATTATCAGGACAATCCTGATATTCCCGTCACTGGAATGTTCCCACAATGATGCAATCTCGCTTTCTGAAAATGTGTCATGGATGGACTCGGCGCTCTTTTTATAATTGAACTCGACATCCCCTATGAAGTTTTCATCAATATATTTCTGCTTCCTGGCAAAGTCAAAGACGCTGTAGAGCACCGTGCTGAGGTTGTTCACCGTGGAGCCGGACATGGATGTGGCGCTGTCGGCAATGTCCTGTATGTCCTGGAATTTGATGCAGTTGATTTTCTTTGTATGGATGGAGTGGCAGCGTTTAAATGCGGCATTGTAGGAACACGACAGCTGCCTTGACACGGTGCCCTTCCGGCTCTCAATCTGTTTCAGGTGCCGGTCAAGCCATAAATCATAACATTCCGCAAAGGTCGGGCAGGAATTGACATTGGAGGTTTTCACGGGCATGCCTGCATTGTACTGTGCCAGCAGCAGCTGTGCGTCTTTCTTTCCCTGCGGCGTTCGCTCAAAATATCCAAGGTATTTGTACTGGGGGATTTCCCGGCAGTCCTCCGTCAGCTTCACGCCATTCGGCACCCTTACGGCAATCGGGCGGCGGCGGTTCTTCCCAAGGTCGACAATCCCCCCATATCCGTTGGGGTTTTTCATTTTCATGGTCGGTTTCCTCCTTAAAAAGTGTATAAAAATAACAGCCAGCGGAAATAACGCTTGCAGGCTGCTCCTGAAGATGGTACAATATGGTTGTGAATATATAGTATCTTCTTCAGGATGTATCTATCAGAGGCCGTCCAGTGCTCCAACACTGGGCGGTTTTTTGCTGGTTGCGACGTCGCAATTAAAGGTATTTCTTAATAACATTTTTTTTCTTAAAAAATTCAGTATTGTTATATATATCATCGACCATGCATTCGGAATAAAAACCAGAAAGTAGAACTATTTTTTGTATTGTATGTATATTGAAAATGCAACATTGATTTTGGTTTAGCCTGTCACATAGTTCGGTAATGCCGTCTGTTTCAATATACTTTGGGTTAAAATAGTATCCTCCTAATTTAGCTATGAAAGCAGACCCGTGATATTGATTTTTAAGTCTTCAAAGATGCAGGAAGAGATGGTTTCATCAAAATCGTACTGGTTCGAGTTCTCCTCGTTTTCCAGGTCAAATACCGTAACTGTCTTTTTCATGGGATTTACAATCCAGTATTCACGCACGCCTGCGGTGCGGTATTTGAAAAGTTTGACCCCATAGTCAATCCGGCTCGTACTGGGGGAAATGATTTCGATTATCCAGTCCGGTGCTCCGTTACACCCTTTGTCATCCAATTTATCTTTATCACATATCACAGAAATATCAGGTTCGACATAGTTCTGGTCGTCCTTATTTAGGAAAACTGCAAATGGGGCTGGAAATACCCTGCAGTTTCCGCCCTTTGAGCGGATATAGTTTCCTATTGTGATAGTAAATTCACTGACAAGACTCTGATGTCTGGTATTTGGGGGCGCCATCATGTATATGCGTCCGTCAATCAGCTCTGCCCTTTGTCCGTCCGGAAGGGCATAGATATCATCTATTGTGTATATTTTTTCTTTTACTAATGCCATAGGGGGTCTCACTTTCTGTTAGTTTTTTTAATGCAGCAGCCTGCAATGGGAGAGGTTCAGGAGTTGTATGTATTCGGGTAGGGGCATGGTGTACCTCACTGTTAATCATTCTTATTCCAAACATTTGTATATATTATATTGCCTCTTCTATTAAATCAAATTTCCTATATTCATCCGATAGTAAAAGCAAATCAGCTTGTTTTTCCAATGCTTCTATACCCTTTGGGTTTAACTGTTGTGCTTTTATAATGAGTTTATCTAATTCCGGATTAATATTAAAGGAAACTTTTTTTGACCTATTTTCATCTATACAATAGGTATCACATGAATCACGTGCTTTTTCTATATCGTCATATATTATTTCAAGGGGGGATATTTTTAAAATTTCAGCCAGTTTCGCAATTTTATCACGCCGCAAGTTTTCTATAAATCCGCTTTCCCATTTTTGAACGGTTCCTTTTTTGACTCCGACATAATCCCCTATTTGTTCAAAAGTTAGCCCTAAATCCATACGTCGCTTTTTAATTAAATCTTTTACTTCCAAATCTCCACCTCGTTTCTTATAGAGTAATATATCACATAAGTTTCTTTTTTGCAACTTTTTTCTAAAATAAACAAAATATGTCTCTTTTAATACTTGACATATTGAATAATAAGATGTATTATAATTATAGTCTCCTAAAGGAGACGAAAGGAGGTAAAAATGGACACTAACAAATTGCGTTATTATATTGCTGATAGAAAAAAATCGTTATCTGAATTTGGAAACGCCCTTTGTATTAGCCATAGCGCGTTACATCGCAAAATGAAAGGTGAAACAGAATTTACTCGCAAAGAGATTCAGACAACAATAACGTTTTTAAATTTATCTTGCAATGAAGTAATGGATATTTTTTTTTGCACAAAAAGTCTCCTAAAGGAGACGAAAGGATAAAAAATGTTAACGAAGATTTATAGGGAATTAGCTTTAATCAGAAAAGAACTCCAAGCCATAAGAAAAAGCAAGGAGTTCAATGAAGACACCATGATTAATGCAATAATCATGGCAAATAAAAAGTATCATATTGCAACAGGGCGAAACTTATTTTAACTGTTCCGTATATTGTCCAATGTACATTTTGTAATTGTTAGGTAATCTTCCAAACTGGAAACTTTTTGATACATTTCGTTTCCGTAATCTATATTTGGAAGACATTCGGAGAGGAAAGATATTTCTGATTCATCTAACATATTGTTTCGCTTTAAGGAATCAACAATAGTTTTGAGCGCGGATTTGTGGTTGTTAAGTATGGATATAACATTTTTGTTAAATATTCCATAACTTCCGCCACTTGATTCAAAATCATCAGGCTTAGTTGTCATATAAACTCTTGCTTTGCACTGGTTATCAAACACAAATAAGCCAAAGTGACCATGATATGTAGTTCCATCCAATTCGTAGTCAATTGATGTGCTGTTTGTCATATGGTCTTTGTAGTAATTCAAAAATGATTGGATAGAAGATTCACTTTCTAAATCAATGTCCAATGCAAGAAGAGAGTTGTCGCGGCAGTAATCAGTGACAGAAACGGAAAAGGCTTTAAATTTTAAAGTATACATAGATATTTCCTTTCTTTTGGAAGTGACAATTTCATATATGAGAATAATATCACAAAAAAGAAACAAACAAAAGGGGAATTAATGCAATATGTAGTAATTTTATAAAAATTTTATCTATGTATAGATTTTAACCTAATTTTGGCAAGCCGATTGAGTATTTTTTGCAGTGAGGGAAGTGGGAAAGTGCTTTACGACAACGTAAAAGCCGTTTGCAGAGAAAAGAAGATACCTATATCAAGAATCCTTTTTCACAAAGTATGCTAGTTATGGTTGAAATACGCTTCTCAAAGTTACGCAGTAAAGGAGTTAAATTGTAAGTAAGAACATTTGAATCCATATGGGACTCAATGAAGCCTTTTAGGTTAAGAATGGTCTCGTTATTGATGCTATCAATAAAGTCATAGCGAAAAATCATGGTTATTCTCCTTTCTTATGTACTCGGTCAAGGCAGTGACCTGTAAGTACAGTATAGGTCAGGGGAGAGGAAAAGACAAGAACAAAAGGGCAGGACAGAATGACAGTAGGAGGTTGATGAGCCGGAGCTGGTAATGAAGTAGGAGGGGAGGGATAAGGAAGATGAATAAAGAAAGCATGATGAAGTTAGAAAATTTTGCAAAGAAAATTATAGAGTTGGCAGCAGAAGAAAAATTAACCGTGAGCGAGCTTCATAGTGCGGTGAATATAGCGAAGGGAATATCGGACAATTCCACAGTTGAAGTTGAAAGCATTAAAAAGGCCGATTACCCCTTGCGATATATCTGGACCTGTGACGGGAAAGAGCTTTTTGAAATTGCCCAAAAAACTGGTTCTTCGGGCGTTAACTGTTAAGCTGGTTCAACAAAATGTTGAAGTTGAAGTGAGGTGCGAATGTTGTGGATTTCTAAAAGGAAGTATAAGGCTATTGAAAAAAAGGATAAAAATATGGCAAAAAAAACAAGTGTCTTAACTAAAGTATCATTTATGACATCTTTTGTTTTTGGTGCTGCTATTGCTGCCAAATTTGATGAAGAAATTCTTGAATTTCTTTTGGGTGTTCTAATATCCACATTACTGCCCTAATGATAAGGGAGCTTACTATTCCTAATAAAAAACCAAGAGTTCCTTTTAAGATATCGAATAGGGCATTTTTTAAGCGGCATCCAGGCAGTTCTGAAATTCCTCAATATATTGTTTCAGAATTTTGAATAGTGTTCCTGAGTCTGTACCGTTTGGGACGGTTTCAATTCCGGAAAGCGCCCTAAGATGGCTGGATGCGGATAAAACTGAATTTAAAGTATCCATGTAAGTCTCCTTTCATATGTACTCGGTCATGGCAGTGACCTGTAAGTACAGTATAAGGCAGGGGACAGGGAAAAACAAGAACAAAAGGGTAGGACAGAATGACAGTAGGTGGTTGATGAGTCCGGAGCTGGTGGCGAAGTAGGAGGGAGGTGAGGGCATTAGGTGATTTGGAAAATCATTATTAAATTATTGAAATGCCAGAATAGAAAATACATCAGGTCGGTTTCTATAAAAGATAGTATTTACATTATAGACATTCATAAGTTTATCCCAATAGGAGACGAAGTTCGCCAATGGGAAAACGCCCTTAAAAAATAAAGGGCGTCTGATTAAAAGTATTTATCCATTTTAGTCAAATTAGGGACTTGAGCATTAAGCTTTTCTAGAACTGACAAATAAGGTAATTTTTGGCTTTTAATAGTTGATTTGTCAAAAGGACAATTAGGAAATGAAGCTAGTTTATCAATTTCGGCTAATTGTTTTTGAAAGTGACCGTAAATAAACACTATATCCGTATCAGCTAATTCAATAGTTATTGTATTTTTCATGTATGATTTCCTTTCCCATGTACTCGGTCATGGCAGTGACCTGTAAGTACAGTATAAGGCAGGGGAGAGGAAAAGACAAGAACAAAAGAGTAGGACAGGATGGCAGCAGGCAGTTGATATGCCGGGACCGGTGACGAAGTAGGAGGGAGGTGAGGGAAGTGACTAACTTTGAAATTTTACAGCAAATGCCACTTAAGAGTTTTGCGAACATGGTATTTGAAGTAACAAGACGCGACTGCAAGAGCCTAGAAGATTTTGAAGCTTTTTTGAGAAAAGAAATACCTAATAATTTAGAGGAAAATACCATCAGGACACTGCATGAACTACAAAAGTTGCAGCGTCCCAAACTGAAAAATTTCAGGACGTGTGAACTGGTTGAAGAATTAAAAAACCGGGAGGGAGTGGAGACACACATGGCAGAGCCTTATGGGAATGTAGAACTGGAAGTGGATGGCCCTGCCATTGTGCTGGTGGTCATAGACTAACCGATTTTGGTATCGCCGTAGCGTCCCCTGATGTTTGCATGAAAGTATTTGCCATGTGAACTGGCATTCATAAGCCCATTATATACACTTTCAGGCACATTGTAATATGCGTACAGACCACCGGAATTGAAAAGGATATGGAGGGTCGAACCATCATATCCAATACTTGCAATATCCGAGGAGCTGACAGGAATCATATTCATGTGTATTTCCCCCTTTCCTATGTACTCGGTCAGGCAGTGACCTGTAAGCACAGTATAGGACAGGGGACAGGAAAAGACAAGAACAAAAGGGTAGGACGGCATGGCAGCAGGCGGCTGGTGGACTGGAGCTGGTGGCGAAGTAGGAGGGAGGTGAGGGAAGGTGGAGGAAAAACAATCAATGGCAGAGACGCTTCAGGGCATTAATGATACCCTGAAGCAACTGGATGGTTCTCTCCGGGAAATAAATATATCTTTAGGACGTATAATAAAGAACCAACAGGTAAGAACTGAGCGGGAATACCAGAAAGAACGTGGTTTTATAATACATGCGTAACTATCCCGCACTGGAATGCTGATTCGGGACATAAAGTGATACTACAGCTTTTTAAACATTCTTCAACATTATATAGACCTTTAAGTGAATTTGTTTCATGGTTGACAATTAAGGCATAGTTCTTGATATCGGCATCAACTAACTGTATTAGTTCCTGAAGCTTAAAATATGACAGGCTCTCATTTATTCCGATAGTGATGGGATGCATTATGAACTTTGAGTATTTTTCTGCCGTGCGCGTGTTTCCGGCCAGATACATTATAACGGCAGCCGAGGTGACTTCACCAAGATTATGGGTCACTATTTTAAAGTTCAGGCGCTTAAGATAATTGTAAATGGTGATGGCAGGAGCAACGTCGCCTCCAAGGCTGCTTATATTAAGGTGCAGACATTCAATTGAATTCATATGGGACTCAATGAAGCCTTTTAGGTTAAGAATGGTCTCGTTATTGATGGTATCAATAAAGTCATAGCGAAAAATCATGGTTATTCTCCTTTCTTATGTACTCGGTCATGGCAGTGACCTGTAAGTACAGTATAAGGCAGGGGACGGAAAAAGACAAGAACAAAAGAGTAGGACAGATGGCATGCCGGAGTTGGAGGCTGCGTAGGAAAGGAGGTGAGAGAAGTGTACATTCCAAATAAGTATGAATTAAAAGAAGAGGTGCGTTTTACCTATAAGCCGCAAAAAAGAATACCAGTGTGGCATAAGGGAATATTGAAAAGAACAGTAAGCAGGAGACAGGGTAAAAATCATTTAGAAATTATTATAAGGTCGAATAAAAAAGAAAATGCTGCTGTCTTGGAGGAAGAAATCAAGAGAGCAATCTCGAGATGCAACCGTTCCCTTAATAAGGATATTGGCTATGAAATTCTTACCGTTGATGACAGGAACAATGACCCAACAGTGAAGCAGTGGAAAATACATGACAACGTGGACAGGACAGTAGACGCAGTCTGTGACTGGATACAGAAACAGATAAAGGATGATTCCATATGCATCGAAGGTGGAGCAGTGGCTGAAATGACAAAAGCCCTCGCAGGGCTGGTGGTAGCAGTGGACGGCACGCTCCAACGGCGGTGAAACAGAAAGGAGGCAAAGAAGTTGACAGAGAAACAGTTACGGCAGGCGGAGCAGCTCCTGAAGATAAGGGAGCTGAAATCCGACAACATTGAGCTGGGCGGCGTGGTTCCGCTGCCTGGCGGATGGAAAGGCGTCATAACAGGGGAGGTGGAGAAAATTGGCAGCAGTAAACCTGAGCGGGGTAAGCACGAGCGAACTGATTGACGAACTAAGGCTCCGGGGGCAGGGACAGGCAGAACCCATGGAGACCGGCAGACCGGTGGAGGTGCCGACAAGGCAGGCGGCACGGGAACTGGGCGTGTCACTCCCGACACTGAGGAGCTGGATGAAGCACGGGCACGTACATATCGGCATCTATGACAAGAAGGATGGGAAGAAAAGGGCGGACATCCACGTGTTCAGGCACATGCTGGATGCGGAAAAGAGAAGGCTGATGACATGAAAACAGGCAGTGTTTTTATTTTTGACCTTTTTTCATGAAAAGGCGGTAAAAAAACAGCCGGGAAACGGCATGAAAGGGGGCGGCAGCAGTGCTGTACAGGGATGAGGCAGGGGTGATGGACAAGCTCCATAACCTCGCGGACAAATTCAACGAGCTGTATGACAAAAGGGAATACACGCGTGCAATGTTTGCATACCATACGGCATCCTCCGTGGCGGTGTTCCTTGAGATGGACAGGGAGGAAATGAACTTCCTCTTCGGGACTGCCAACACGGAGGAAACCGACGAAAAGGGGCTGTTTGACAGGGACAGGGTGCACAGGGCACAGTGGGAATGCATCATGCTGGACAGGCCGATGCCATACGTGGATTCACACGACATGGCCGATATCCTGAAATGTGCCGTGGGGGGAAATAAAAGGCAGTGACAGCCACGAACTGTCACTGCAAAAATGTGATATGCCACATACCGGAGATGGCATATTCATCATACCACCATGTGCCGTAGAAAGCAAGGTGAAAGGCACCTTTGGAAACAATCTTAAAATATTAAAGTTAGCGAAAACATGGAGGCAGGGGGATGGCGTACCAGGAGACGATATATGACCTTGGCGACGTGGTGGAACATGAATTCACGTTCATGGGCAACTATGGGGCGAAGGGGGAGAAGCGGGCGCCGCGGACAAAGGCAACGCCCGAACAGATGGAAAGGCAGAACCACACGAACAAGGTGAAGAGGGTGAGGAGGGTGATACTCCTGAACTTCCAGCCGTGGGACCTGTGGCTGACGATGAAGTACCCGAGGGGCACGCGCAGGACATCGAAGGAAGTCCTTGCTGACATACGGGAATGGACAAGGAAGCTGGGCGCAAGGTACAGGAAGGCGGGGGAGGAGCTAAAATGGATAAGAAGGATTGAAGTGGGGCGGTACGGCGGCATACACGTACATATCCTGATAAACCGGCCGAGGACAATAAAGGACATCGACCTTGTATGCCAGGAGCTCTGGGGCAGGGCGGGAATCAACTTCCAGAGCCTGCGCGCGGAGGGCGGGTACGGGCAGCTTGCGGCATACCTCTGCAAAAGGGGGGCGGGCGACAGCGAGACCGAGGGGCAGCTGAGCTTCCTGCCCGAGGAGGACAGGAAGAGGTGCCTTTCCTACTCGACCAGCAGGAACCTCGTCCGCCCGGAGGACGTGTGCACGAAAAAGAAGTACAGCCACTGGACGATGAGGAAGATACTCCAGGATGGACCAAGGCCGGGGAAGGGCTACTACATAGACAAGGACAGCATCCGCACGGGCGTGAACCAGTACACCGGGAAAAGCTACTTCTGCTATTCCGAAATCAGGATCGGCGGAAGGTGGGGGCAGGAGACGGCGGATGAAGTGGAAAATGTGGATAAGTGTCCCCGCATTAGTAAAACACTAACTCGAAACCACCAGAAGAAAGGGGCGGGGGAATGCCAAAGGTAAACATATACATGGAAACGGACAATGGAAGCAAGAAGAGCCTGTACAGGGGTTATGGGGCTGTCGTTGAGTTTGTCAGGAGGGACGGGACGGTGGTGACACGGACGGTGTCGGGCATGTGCCATGGTGACTGGAACCTCGCGTACATACACGCACTCACGGATGCACTGGGGCTGCTGGCAAAACCCTGTACCGTGATAATGGTGACCAATAACGACTACGTATGCGGAAGCCTGTGCAGCGGCAGGGTAAACGAATGGCGGGGGAACGGATGGTGCACGGCAGCGGGCAGGCCGGTCGCGTACGCGGACGAATGGGACGAGCTGTGCAGGGCTGCATCCGGACATGCGCTTTATTTCGTGCACACGAGTGGAAAACGTCCATACAGTGGCGAAATACAGCAGGCGATAAGCGAGGTGCGCGGCAGGGGAGAGCGCTGGCAGCAGATGCAGTTCGCGGACTGACCCCGCGGCACCGGCAATATGGAAAGGCACACGGCAATGGAAAAATGGAAAGGAAGGAATGACGCATGATGAAACTACAAAACATGAAGAGGAGCGAGGACACCGAGCAGATGCTCCTGATGGACTGGGCGGCAGGCGCGGAGTCGAGGTACCCGGAACTGAGGTGGCTGCACCACATACCAAACGGCGGGTCGCGCAACGGCGCGGAGGCGGCAAAACT
>Ga0224748_10236_pt1 | contig 15734 bp, 7 predicted proteins | sample LIM_F_Water_Neg_FD_182074 | JGI IMG/M metagenome (GOLD analysis project Ga0224748, IMG submission 182074) | Enriched cells from gastrointestinal tract of the lab mouse from Pacific Northwest National Laboratory (PNNL), Richland, Washington... | ecosystem: Host-associated > Mammals > Digestive...
GGCCCTTCCTGCCCATGCGGCGGACTATTCGTTTACCACAACCGCGCCGCAGGATTACTATGGCGATACCTCCTATGAGGAGGTCTACGGCTCGCAGTATAATTACGGCGGCCCCAATGTGGTGGATTTTCTGGACCCCCTGGCGGAGGGCGCGCCCGCCGCTTCCAGCGCCGGCTCTCTGGAGTACGGTCTGAGCGGCGGCAGCGGTGGGCTTTACGCCGACAGCACCGGCAGCGGCTTTCCGGTGGAGTGGATGGAATCGCCGGCCAATGCTATAACGGCCACCCCCTCGGTATCCACTACCACATCCTTTACGGACGCCGGCGGCATGACCCGTTCGGACGGCAGCATCGGCACACTGGTGATCCCCAGCCTGGGAATCCGCTATAAGGCTTACGAGGGTACGGACTCCGCCACCATGCACAAGGGCGTGGGCCATTTCCCCAGCACCAGCGCATGGAATGGAAATATCGGACTGTGCGGGCACAACCGCGGCTCCCGCCACAGCATCGGCTCCATCAAGGATCTCAAGGTGGGCGATACGATCCAGTACGAGACCTCCAGCGGGACCCGGACTTATTCGGTCAGCTATGTGGGAACCATCGAGTGGACAGACTGGAGTTATCTGAACGCCACCAGGGACAACCGCATCACGATCATCACCTGTCTGGCGGATCAGCCTACAAAACGAGTTTGCGTCCAAGCGACGGAGGTGTATTCATAAAAAGTTCAAATATCACTTTTCGACACATGAAAAGGCGGGATCTTTGCAGAATGTGTCCAGTAAAGAACAAATCGCCTCCTTTTAGTCATAACGGTAAAGTCGTTTCAAAAAAACCTTTGACAAGCACGCTTTTCCAGGTTATTTTGTGATTACAGGAACATTTTCCGAAGAAAAGAGGTGCTTGTCATGGTAAAAGAATTTCCTGGGCACACAGTCCCAAACGCTGGCAGTGAGGAGTTCCGCATCACATTGGATCTGACCGTTGACCTACCTAAAGAGGTCGCGGATCAGCTGGAGATGTGGGGAGTCAACGAGTTTGATTCCTGTGCGGTTGACCCAAACCGGCGTCAAGTCAAAATGAGCGCCAGGACAACGCTTTACCGGAAAGGAGCGTAATGAGATGAAGAAAACAGTATGTGCGCTGCTGTGCGCGGCGCTGGCAGTGACGCTGGCCTGCCCCGCTTTTGCTGCGGAGCAACCGGCGGAAGTCAACGAAGCTGGCGCGTACCTGCGGGAGCGGGGCGTGTACCGGGGGGACAGCACCGGCAGTCTGATGCTGGACAAGGGGCTGACCCGCGCTGAGATGGCCGCCGTCATCACCCGGCTGCATGGCGAGGGCGAGGCCAACCCGGAGCATTACACTTGGGCCTGCTATTTTACGGATGTGCCCGCCTGGGCCAAGCCCTATGTGGGCTACTGCATCGCCAATCTGCTGGTATCCGGCTATGACAGTTCCCGGTATGGGCCGAATGATCCGGTCAATCCGGCGATGGCCTGTACGGTGGTGCTTCGGTGCTGCGGGTACGCGGACGGCGAGGGCAGCGCGTGGAGCTACAGTACCGCCTGTGACTACGCGGTCAGCCAGGGGCTTATTAGCCCGTCTACCGCACAGTCCCCCACGATCACCCGGGGCGAGATGGCGGTGCTGATCCGGCGGGCCCTGCAAAAGCAGGAAGCCGGGCAGCAGACGCCGCCGCCAGTGGCGGTGGAAGCTCAGGCCGGCGCCTATCAGACCCACCCGGACGGCAGCATTACCATCAGCGCAGATTCCTGGAGCCGGGAGGACTTTTCCCAGCAGGCAAACCCGGCGGTGTTCACCGGCTACTATACCCGGGAGCTTTACAACGCGATCCGGCAGACGCTGGTGGACTACGGCAATCAGGGTTCCCCGGACTACCGCTACGCTTATACGATGGTTGCCAAGGGCGATGCGTACAGTGCGGTTAAAAATGTGGTAGACCACATGAGTGGCGTGCTGTGGTATGAGCATTATGCTCCGAAAAATCTTTCTAACTATTGGCAGTACCTGGATTATTACGCTGTGTCGGCTCAAATGCCAGAGCATTATCAAGTATTACTGGACTATATCCAGCCAGTGATTGCAGAAGCTAACCGACTGACATCGGATCGGGAAAAGGTAGAGTATCTGCATGACTACCTCTGTACTCTGCTGGCCTATGAAGAGGGAGCGACCGCTATGCCGCCTCAAACCTTTGCTCCACACAGCGGAGAACTGAAGGCTAACTGCGGGTCCTATGCGGTGGATTTCAAGTTCCTTTGCAGTGCAGTGGACATCCCATGTTTCACCATCACGACAGATATTCATGGCTGGAACATGGTCTATGTAGACGGCAAATGGCTGCATGTGGATGTATCCCTGAACGATCTGACTCACAGCCGCGCAATCCTGCTTTCAGAAAATTATCCCAGACAAATCGACCAAGCGCCGGAGGCCACAGCCTTTATCAAGGAACTGCTGGTTCCCGGCTCCACAAAGTAATTCCATACCATACGCAAGATGAAAGACAGACCGGTTACGGCCTGTCTTTCATTTTGCCCAAACACGAAAGGAGTTCCCATGAGACAACACAAGAAATTTTCAAGGATTCTCTCCATGCTGCTTGTCGTGGCGACACTGTTCAGCCTTTTGGCGGTCCCGGCCAACGCCGCCAGCCTGAAAGACAGCGGCAGTGTAACGCTCCAGCATCTGGGCCGGGATGAATTCCTGAGTAAGAGCAGCGGCGGCAGCTTAGGCGGCGGCCGCTGGAGCTACACCAGCAGCAAGGGGCTGACCGGCACCGCCTACTGCGTCAATTGGGGGCTGAGCGCAGTCTCCCCCAGCAAGGCGCTCACCTTGCAGGAATATAACCGGAATCCCAAGACTATGGGCGCGTTCGCCAATGGGTATCCGCAGCGGACGCTGGAGCAATTCAAGGAACTTCACACCGGGGATGTTCGTGGCATTGCTGGTCTGACCGAGGATGAGTACCAATATGCCACGCAGGTGGCGGTGTGGGCCACCTGCGGCCAGCTCTCCGTCCCCGGCACCGCATTCTCCGCCGGCCGCGCGGCACTGGTGGAACCCACCTCAGACGCGCAGAAGATCCGGATATTTGACAGCGTAAAAGCGATCCTGAGATTGGCCAACGGCTGGACACAGTACCTTTATACCGGGATGTATCTGCGGGCGGAGGAGGACCGAGATGTTCGTGGTGTTGAGGTTAATGATGAAAAGGGGCTGGAGGGTGCTGCCAGTTCTGGGAAAGACGGCATCAAAAAGGAAACCATCGGCGGACGAGAGTATTACACCCGCGTGATGTATGTGGCCTCCGCCACCTCCACCTGGATTGACGGCTATACCACCAAGGTCTACTCCACAGACGCCCCCCAAGGGACTATCTTTACTGCGGAGAACGGCTCGTCTTTGGAGACGGTGCAGGAAAACGGGGCCACCTGCTATAAGGTGGACACCAGCAAGCACCGCGATACCAACCTGAATGCAAATGGCAGTGAATACTACGGCGCGTTCAAGGTCTGTATTCCCTGCGATAACGCAGCCGAGTCGGGTTCTTTTTCTATTAAAGCCATCGGCGGGGTAGGCCAGTTCAATCTGTTTTTGGCCTACAACCCGTCGGCTTCCGAACAGTCCTATATCGTGGCCGACCCCGGGTATACCACCTGCGACGCGGTGACTACCTTCAAATGGACCGGAAGCGAAGGACCGGACAGCGCCAGCCTCCAGGTCGTCAAGACCGGTCCGGGCGGCGCACCGCTGGAGGGCGCGGAGTTTACGCTCACCGGCGACCAGGGTACTACGGTCACTGGCACCAGCGACCGGAACGGCCAGGTCATTTGGACCGATCTGGACCCTGTTGAAAAATATACCCTGACGGAAACCACCGCCCCGGAGGGGTATCAGATTATGTCCCCGGTGAACGTCACACTCACCGCCGGGCGCACCGAGTACCTGACGGTGGCGGACGATACGGAAAAGAGCTTTACCATCAAGAAGATCGACGCGCAGAACAAGGCTTCCCTGCAAGGGGCGGTATTCGTTTTTGAGCAGATCGACGGCGCCTACAAAACGACCGGCACCACCGGCTTTGACGGTACCATCTCCTTCCAGGGCGATGAGCTGCCCTACGGCAGCTACCGGGTAACGGAGCAATCCGCTCCGGACGGCTATCAGAAGGATACCCGCGTAGAGACGGTGGAATGGGACGGCACCAAGGATGTGACGATCACCTTTGAAAACGTCCGGGACATTGGACTTACCATTGTGAAGCGGGACGCCGATACGGATGTTTGCCTCCCCGGCGCTACCTTCGATGTGTTCGCTGACGGAGAGAAGATCACCTCTGTCACCACCAACGACGCCGGCGAGGCGTATGTGACCGGGATCAAAAAGGAAGCGTACATTGAGATCGTGGAAACGGCGGCCCCGGCAGGGTATGTGCTGGATAAGACGCCCCATGGCATCCACATTGACCCCTATAATCCGGCTATTCAGGACGATCCCGTTCTGACTGTTACCAACCAGTGCAAAGCCGCCCTGCGAATCGTGAAATACGATCAGCAGAGCGGCAATCGTTTGTCCGGCGTCACCTTTGAGATCTATAAGGATTCCGAGCTGTTTGATACCAAAACCACAGACGGCAATGGCGAGATTTTCCTGTATGATCTGGAGCCGGGCACCTATCTGGTGCAGGAAGTATCTACAGATGATGCCCATGTGGTCAACTCCACGCCCCAGCAGATTGAGCTGAAAGCGGGCCAGACAGGGACGCAGACGCTGATCTTCTTTAACAGTCTGAAGCCGGGCATCCACCTTGTCAAGGTGGACAGCGTGACGATGAAATCTCTGCCCAATGTACGCTTTGAGTTCAAGAAGGTCGGCGGCTCTTACCGGCAGGAATTTCAGACCGACATCAACGGCGAGATCGACCTCTCCAAGCTGGAGCCGGGGGCCTACGAGGTGCGCGAGCTGGAAGCGCCGGACGGCTATCTCATTGACGACGCCGTTCGCGTGGTGCAGATCAATCCGGATGAGAACGCCAACTTCGTATTTACCAACACGCCCAAACCGGCGCTGCGGCTGATTAAGACCAGCTCGGACGGGTCCCGGCTGGGCGGCGTCCACTTCCGCATCGCCAAGATTGAGGACGGGACGCATTATCTGGACCGGATCACCCAGCCGGACGGCGAGATCAACATTGACAATCTGGAGCCTGGGGTGTACTCGGTCAAGGAGACCGCCACGGTCTCCGATCACATCATTGACGTGCGGGAGTACCATGTGGAGCTGTTCCCGGGCAAAACTTCTACTTTGACGATTGAGAACCAGAAGCGCCCGAACCTGATTGTCTATAAGCACGATGCCGACACCGGGGAGCCGGTCCCGGATACGGTGTTTCTGGTCAAGGCGGCGGACGGCCACAGCGTCAATGAGATCAAGACGGACAGCGAGGGCAAGGCCACGCTGAACAATCTCCTGCCGGGTGTGTATGAGATTTCGGAAAAGTCCGTTCCCGCCCCTTGGCTGATGGACGCCCCGCCCCAGTTGGTGACGCTGTACCCCAACCGGGATCATGAGGTTTTCTTTGAAAACCACAAAAAGCCCACCCTTACCGTCAACAAGGTGGACAGCATCACTGGCAGCCCCATCAAGGGGGCCAAGTTCGAGGTCTGGTACGGCTCCAATAACACGACCACCGGGGAGCTGAACAGCTTGGGCACTTACTTTTCCGATGAAAACGGCCAGTTCTTCATCGACCTGCTCCGGGACGGCTGGTACAAAGTGACCGAGCTGGAGCCGGCGGCCGGTTTCACCATCAAGGAGCCGGCTACCCAGGAGGTCTATATCAAGGGCGGCGAGAGCAAGGTTCTGACCTTTGAAAATGTGCCCAAGAACGCCATCATAGTTGAAAAATACGATTCCGTCACCGGCGAGGCGCTTCCCGGCTGTACCTTCCAGTTGAAGTATTTGGGCGGCACTTCCGGCACCGGCGGAACAAACATTGGCACCAAAGTAACGGGCAAGAATGGCACCGCCATCTGGACGGGCCTCAATCCCGGGGCCTATGTCCTGGAGGAGGTAGACCCGGCAGACGGGTACAACATCATTCAGTCCTCCGAGACCATTATGCTGGCGGACAGCGGAGAGCAGAGCGTTATCACTGTCCGCTTCAAGAACGCGCCGGACGGCACGCTGCTGATCCGTAAGGTCTGCGCCACCAATCCCAGCGTGACGCTGCAAAACGCCGAGTTCAAGGTTGCCTATGCCGATGGGACCCTAATCGGCGACAGCAACGGCGTTTACCGCACAGACGAAGCCGGCGAGATCCGCATTACCGGCCTGAAGCCTGGCAAAAGCGTGGTAGTCACCGAGACCCGCGCCCCCGCGGGGTTCATTCTGGATACGCAATCCCAGACAGTGCAGATTAAAGAAGGAAAGACCGTATCTTTGACCTTCAAAAATCAGCCCAAGGGCGCTTTGATTATCCAAAAACGGGATTCTCAGACTGACGCCCCTTTGAGCGGGGCCGAGTTCAGAATCACTACTGCTGCGGGCTGCGAGGTAGGTCTGGACGGCGTAATTGGCACCAGCACTCTGACCTCCAACGGCATCTTCACGACCGACGCCCAGGGCGAAATCCGCATTTCCAACCTCGCGCCCGGCGCATACGTCATTTCTGAAATCAAAGCCCCGGATGGAGGGTACGTCATCGACACCCCCTCCACCAATGTAGTCATCGGGCAGGGCGGCGATACCCAGACGGTGATTATCAAAAACACCCGCAAGGGCGGCCTCATTGTTGAAAAGTACGATTCTGTCACAAAGCAGCCCCTGGCCGGCGCGCAGTTCAAGATCATGAACGCCAACGGGGAACTGACCCCGGACAACGAGGGCCTGACCTCCTCCAACGGTTTGTATACCACTGACCGAAACGGTCAGATCGTTCTGTCCAAACTGCTGCCCGGCACCTACGTGGTATCTGAAGAAAAGGCGCCGGACAATTACCGGAAGGACCCCACGCCCCAGACAGTAGTGGTGAACGCCGGGGACACCCAGACCATTCGATTTTATGACGATCCCCTCTGCACCCTCACCATTTTGAAGCGGGATGCTGTAACCAAGAAGCCGCTGGCCCACGCGGAGTTTACCGTCCGGGACAGCGAGGGGAAGGCCATCGGTCCCAATAACGGCCGGTATGTCACTGGCACTGATGGTACTGTCACCGTCACTGGGCTGGCCCCCGATTCCACTGTGGTGGTCTCCGAGAGCAAAGCGCCCACCGGCTATATCCTGGACGAAACCCCGAAAAATATTGTGGTACGTTCCGGCGTGGCCAACAGCCTGACCTTTGACAACGAACCGGGCACTACCCTTATTATTCGGAAGTTCATTGAGGGCACTGAGAACGAGCCGCTGTCCGGCGTGGCCTTCAAGGTCGTGGACGGCAACGGCGGCGCTGTCGGCCCGGACGATGGTGTGTATTACACCGACAAGGCCGGCGAGATCGTGCTGGACGGCATTGAGCCCGGCACCACCGTTATCGCCCGGGAGATCAAGACTGTGGAAGGTTTCGTTTTAGACGGAACCCCCCAGGACATCCTCATCAAGGGCGGCCAAGTCCAACAGCTGACATTTTGGAATAAGCGCGCCGGGACTTTGGTGATCCAGAAAAAAGATAAGGTATCCGGGAATCTGATTTCCGGAGCACAGTTCCAAGTCACTTACGCCAACGGCGGCTATGTAGACAATGACAACGGCCACCTGTCCTCCAACGGACTCTACACCACCGATGACAAGGGCGAAATCCGCATTTATGGCATCACCGGGACAGTGGTAGTCACGGAGACCAAGCCCGCCCCCGGCTATGTCATCGACCAGAGCACCCAGACCCAGACGGTCACTGTCAATCCGCTGGACACGCAGACCCTCACCTTCCTGAATGAGCCTCTTTGCTCCCTCACGCTCACGAAAAAGGATTCCGTCACCGGAAAGCCCGTACCGGGCACCGAGTTTACGGTCAAGGACGGCAATGGGACTGTGCTGGGCCGTTACACCACCGGCAGGGACGGCACGGTGACGGTCACCGGCCTTGTTCCCGGCAGCACGATTGTGGTCGTGGAGACCAAGGTCCCCTCCGGGTACGTCCTCGACACCACACCCCAGACCATCATTGTCAAAAACGGCTCCAACAGCGTGAACAGCGGCGGCGCCGGGACCGTAGGCGGGACTACCAATGTCACTCCTGGCGGCAGCACGAACGTTGGCGGCGGGACCAATGGCGGTAATGACCTCACTTTTGAAAATGACCCCACGACCCGCCTTATCATCGAAAAATATGTTACCGGCACCACCACCCCGCTGAAGGGCGTTGCCTTTCTGGTTACGGAGTCCAACGGACAACTTCTGGGACCCAACAATGGCGAGTATGTGACGGACGAAAATGGCCGGATCGTGATTGAGGGCCTGGAACCCGGCGTGACTATCGTTGCCAAGGAGATCCGCACGCTGGACGGCTATATCCTCGACACAACCCCCAAGACCATCCAGATCAAGGTGGGAGACGCCCAGACCCTGAAATTCTATAATACCCCTATCGGCGGTCTGGAGCTGATTAAAGTATCCGAGAGCAGCAAGAGCCAGCGCATCCCCAATACCACCTTCGAGATCCGGCGTATGGACGGCGGGCTTGTGGACACTGTGACCACCGACAAGCAGGGCCGGGTCCACGCGGACCTGGACGCCGGAGACTACTATGCCGTTGAGATCGAGGCGGCGGAGGGCTTCAAGATTGACAGCACGCCCCACTACTTCACCGTTCAGGACGGTAAAACAACCACGCTCACCATCACCAACGCGCCCTTCTCCGGGGTAATCATTCATAAGGTGGACAGCGTTACCGGTGAGGGCATCTATGATGTACGGTTCCTAATTTACGATTCCAACAAGAACCCCATTGGGGAATACGCAACCGACGATCAGGGCTACATTTACCTTGACGACCTTACCGTGCAGGGTAAGGGCAAGCTGTTCATTCGGGAGCTGGAGGCCGCCGAAGGGTACGAGCTGGATAAGCAGTACAAGACGGTCTATGTGCAGCCGGGAAAGACGGTGGAAATCGAGTGGGCCAATACGCCCATTACCGGCCAGATTCAGGTTTACAAGTATGCGGCTGAGGCCAACCCTGTAACCGGGGACCCGGCAGGAAAACCGCTCCAGGGCGCGGTCTACGAGATCAGCCAGGTACGCAGCGGCAAAGTTGTGGACTATATCACCACAGACGCCCGCGGCGTGGCCGCTTCCAAGCCCCTCCCCCTGGGCCGCTACAAAGTTATCGAGGTCACTGCCCCGGCCTATTACCAGCTCAGCGGGAAAGTCTTTGATGAAACACTGGAGTATTCCGGCCAGATCATCAAGGTCAGCGACTACGACAAGCCTGCCAACCTGAAAGTGACCATCACCAAGACGGGCAACAAGCAGTTGCTGGCCGGCGATTCCATGCGCTATGATCTCACAGTGGCCAACACCTCCAATGTGGCGCTGGACAACTTCTTCTGGCATGACCGCTTCCCCACCGACTGCGCCACCGCGAAATCTATCACCACAGGCACCTATAACACGCGGCTGAACTATCGGATCACCTATAAGACCAATTACAACGACTACCGCGTGCTGGCGTCCAACCTTCTGAGCACCAACAATTACGCCTTTGATCTGGCCGCCATCCCGCTGATGCAGGGTGAAGTGGTCACAGATGTGCGGCTGGAGTTCGGCAAGGTGCCCGCCGGCTTCGCTTCTGTGATGAAGCCCACCGTTACCATCCAGACCCGGGCAGACTTGGCGAACGGCTACCAGGTGGTAAACCGGGCCGACGCGGGCGGCCAGCATATGAGCCAGTGGGAGACCGGTATCACCGCATGGATCACCGTTATCATCCGGCTCAACCAGCCTAATCTGCCCAAGACAGGCTACTAATCCTCAAAGGGGCGGCTCCGCAGGGAGCCGCCCCGCCCTATACGGCAACAAGTGGTGTGACTATGGAAAGTAAATTGACGCTTCCGCTATTGAACCGGACGCAGCTTTTGATTGACCGCGCTCCTTACAGTATCCAGCCACAGTGTCTACCGAAGCCGCCGCCGGCGCGGGGTATTTCCCCCCGCCAGCGTCCTGATACCGCCGGGCCGTTCTGCCTAATGCAGAATATCAGCGTCATTTTTCTGACGCCTGACGCTGAGGCGGCTGTTCCTGCGGCTCACGCAGGCGCGCCGCATACTCCTGACACTCCGCTTCATCCGCGGGACGGACAGCATATTTCCCACAGTCCGGGCACTGCTCCGGCTCCACCGTCCTGCTAAAAAGAAAATAGCAGTTATCACAAGCAAACAGGACCTCTACACCATGGACGAACCGGCGGTGGAGGCCCTGCTCTATGACAAGCTGGACTACTCCGCTTCCATCACAGACCGCATCCTGAACATCTCCGTCTGGGATCTGACCCCGGAGGCGTATATGGACCGGCTGGGCTTTTCCCAGGAGGAAAAGGACTGGGCGGCTCTGCTGTACTCCACATTGGCGGAGGATCAGAATGTCACGCTGGGCGACAGCGACGGGGATGGCTACTACAATACAGACTACGGGGACATTATATTTTCCAATGCGGAAACCCCTGTCGTCTACTACAATCAGACCGATTCCCGCTGGGGAAATAAGATGTATGGGAAAAGCGGCACCATCGGCGCGGCCGGCTGCGGCCCCACCGCCCTGGCTATTGTCGTGGCGTCCCTCACCGATCACCAGGTCACGCCCTATGACGTGGCCCAGTGGTCGGTGGAGAACGGCTACCGCTGCGAGGGGAATGGAAGCTATCACAGCCTGATGCCGAACGGCGGCGAGCATTATGGCCTGACCGTTACAGGCATTGGGAACGACAGCAAAAAGCTGGTAGAGGCGCTGCAAGAGGGAAAGCTGGTCATCGCGATCATGGCAAAGGGCCACTTTACCAGCGGCGGCCATTTTATCGTTCTGCGGGGCGTCACCGAGGATGGCAATATTCTGGTGGCCGATCCAGCCAGCGTGAAGCGAAGCAATCAGGAGTGGGCCTTGGGCATCATCACCAATGAGGCCAGCCGGAAGGCCGGCTCCGGCGGTCCCTTCTGGGTCTTTTCCGCTTAGAAGGTGGCCGCTATGCTGAACTACACCCCCTGCCGGGCGAGGAGGCTGCGCCTGCGGTATAGGATACCGCTCTCCGAACTGGCGCAAGCGGCGGGCGTCTCCATACAGCTCATTAACAAAATAGAGCTGGAACGGGAACGCCAGACCCCCGCCCATGAAAAACTGCTTCGCAACGCTTTTACCCTTATCATTGAATGCCGCCGCACACAGTTGGATGCCTTGGAACGGGAACTGGCACAGTGCGGCGGCCTGTTTCAAACCGTAGAGGGAGATGACAATGGACTCTGAAACCTATTACATTCCCGCCAACTATACTGATGCGGGAAAGCTGTTCGGCCTGTTTGAAATCCGCAACACCATTGAAGCGGTACTGGTGGGACTTCCGATCCTATGCTTCTGTGCGGCCTTTCTGCCGCTGGAGCTTACCTGGAAGATCATTGTGTCGCTGTTTTTGCTGGTGCCTGCTGTGGGCTTTGCCCTGATCGGTCTGAAGGACGACAGCTTGACACGCTATTTACGGACCTGGTGGACCTGGCGCCGGCACAGGCGCGTGATGACTTATCGAGGAGAGGTAAACGAACATGAATTTGAAAGAACTTATCTTCGGCGGCGGCGTGACCGGCGTCAGTGACCGGGGCGGGGCCTATGCCGGGAGTATCCAGGCGTGGCTGCCTGTCAAGGATATTCTGCAAGGTGTGGTCCTTACCCGGGACAAGCGGTTTATTAAAATCATGGAACTGCTGCCGGTGAACTTTTACACAATGTCCGAAATGGAAAAAGGCTCCGCCATCGCGGATCTGGCCGCCTACCTGAAAATCGCGCCTGCCAACTTGCAGATCAACGTGCTCACCCAGAAGTTTGATCTGAACAGCTACATGAAGATGCTGCGCGCCGCGCTGGAGCGGGAGGGGAACGAGCGGTGCCGGGAGATGATCGAGGAGAGTATGTCCTATGTGCCCCAGCTGGTGGAGCGGGAGGCCATTACCCACCGCTTTTTCCTCTCCTTCTCCTATGACCCCAGCATGAAGGCGGCGGACAATACGCCCGGGGCCATCGCCGCTCTGCTCAATGAAAAGGCGGAGGTGGCCCGACGGTATCTGGACCGCTGCGGCGTAACGGTACTGGAGCCGGAGTACGCGGACAACGCTATTCTGGAGCTGCTGTACCAGCTTGTCAACAAGCACACCTCCCAGCATATCCGGCTGCCGGAGGGCGCATTTGATATGCTGGGCATGGTGCATGGCGTCTATGACGAAACCGCGCTGCGGAAAATGGGCGCCCCCGCCGCCGCGCCGGGAAAGCAGCGAAAAAAACGGTTCGGGAAAAAGCAGGCGCCCGGCGTCAATCTTCTGGAGGCCGGAGCCACAACCATTCCCGACCTGATCTCCCCCTCCTCCATTGACAGCCACTCCCCCGACTATCTGCTGCTGGATGGGGTCTACCACGCCTACCTCTACATCGCCGGCTACGGCTATGCCACAGTGGTGGGCAAGGGCTGGCTGACGCCGCTGATCGAGGCTGGCGAGGGCGTCAGCCTCAGCTTCCAGCTGCGCCGGCAGCCCAGGGAAAAGACGGTCAGCTCCATTTCCCAGACCACTATGGTCAACCGCTCCCGGATGCGGGATGTGGGAGATACCCGCCAGGACTTTGAGGAACTGGGGGACGCCATCTATGCTGGAACCTACCTGAAGGAGGGCATGAACCGGGAGGGCGAGGACTTCTACTATATGCACACCCTGATCGAGGTGGTGGCGGACAATCCCGACACGCTGGAGCAGCGCCTCGCCTCAGTGGAAACGCTGTGCGTGGCGTCGGATATGCTGGCAAAGCGGTGCGAGTTTAAGCATGAGCAGGCGTTTTTATCCTTTCTGCCCCTGCTGATGACCGACCCGGATATTGAGCGGAAAAGCCGCCGCAACGCCCTGACACAGGGGGTTGCCGGGGCGTTTCCTTTCGCGTCCTACGAGCTGAGCGACGCGGGCGGCATCTTCCTGGGCCTGAATCTCTACAACCGGTCCCCGGCCTTTATGGACTTCTTTGACGACTACAAATATACCAACGGCAACTTCGCCGCCTTCGGCTCCAGCGGCGCGGGCAAATCCACCATGCTCCAGTGCATCGCCAAGCGCCTGCGGGAACAGGGCCGGAAGATTATCTGCGTCGTGCCGGAAAAAGGCCACGAGTACCGCCCGCTCTGCGAGGCGGTAGGCGGCCAGTTTATCAAGCTGGGGCCGTCCTCCCCGGACTGCATCGGCCTGATGGAGATCCGGCGGCTGGGTGCCAACGCCTACAGCGCACGCACCGGAGAAATACGCCGGGAATCCCTGCTGGCGGAAAAGGTGTCCTGGCTCTCGGTCTGGTACTCCCTGCAAAAGCGGGGCCTTACCGAGGAGGACCGGAGCTATATTGACGCCTCCCTGATCGAGTGCTACGGGCGCTTCGGGATCACCTTTGACAATGCCAGCCTGTTTTTGGAGGACGGCGTTACACTGAAGGAGACCCCGGTTATCAAGGACTGGTATGACGTGCTGATGGAAAAGCCGGAGACAAAGCACTTGGCGGTGGTGCTCACCCGCTATGTGTCCGGCTCCGCCGCATCCATGGGCGGGCGGACCAACGTGGATACCGACAATCCCTATATCGTCATTGACCTGACCGGCCTTTCCGACGATCTACAGCTGGCCGCCGTCTACGCCGCCACCGGCTTTGCCACCGACGTCATCGTGCAGAACGGCGATGTGGGTACGGCGCTGCTCTCCGATGAGCTGTGGAAGCTGCTGGGGGCAAACTCCAATCCCCTGGCGGCCGACTACACCATGCAGATGGTCAAGCTGATCCGCTCCCAGGGCGGCATCGCCGGCGTCACCTCTCAGGGCATGGCCGATATGATGGCACTGGACGGCGGCAAGTATGGTAAAGGCATTTTAGATAGCTGCCGGGTCAAGTTCATCATGCAGATGGAGGAACAGGAGGCCCGGCTGGTCCAGGAAAAGCTGAATCTCACAGAGGAGGAGACCCGGATGATTACCCGGTTCCGCCGGGGCGAGGGGCTGCTGTGCATCGGGCACAACCATGTGCCCATCGCCATCCACGTCTCCCCCAGGGAGTACGAGGCCATTACCACCTCTCCCACCGATCTGCGGGCAAGGCTGAAACAGGAGGAGGCATAAAAACAAAGGACGGGATCGCTCCCGTCCTCTCGTTAGCCTTTTATCGTTAATAAGATAGCCTCTGCTGACTTCAAAAAATCAGGAAGGATTTCAAAAATGACGGTGCAGATCAAACTCCAATTCGTGTTTTCATAATCATGCACCAGCCTGTGCCGCAGCCCGGAAATCTTTGCCCAGGGGATGTCTGGATGCGCGGTTGTGAACGTATCAGATAAGTGATAAGCCTGTTCTCCTATATTATACAAAGGCGTTGTGACGGCCCAGCGGACAGGTTCCTGTTCCATAACGATCGCAGGAGTGATTTCCTCCTGCGATAAATAGTCTAAGAGCTTTTTCGTTGTGGTACATATTTTTTCCAGACGCTGTGCATCGCTATACTTCACGCAATCTGCACCCCCTCTGAAAATACCGCATTGTAAAACTCCGTTCCGGCATTGATCTCCCGCTGCTCGTATACATCCACCTGTTTTCCCGTCAGGCGGTGCAAATCGTCTGCCAGACTAAAGACGTCTGTGGGATCGAACCGGGAACCGCCAATCACGACCAAATCAATATCGGATTGTGCGTTGGCCTCTTGCCGGGCATAGGAACCGAACAATATGGCGCCCTCCGCCCGATACTTTTTCAAAAGGGGGAGGATCACGCCGATGATCTCATCTCTGGTATAAACCTGCTCCGACACCCTGTACCCCTCCATTTCGTATATTATCGTTATCCATATTGTAAACGATTTTCCCGAAAAACACAAGCGAAGGAGAGAAAATAATGCAAAACCCAAAAGAAGCAATCAAGCAGATCCAAGCCCTGACCTACGGGGCCTATCAAGCCAGCGGCCAAGTGGCCGCGCTGATCGGAGCTTCCCGCCCCGAAAACATGGCGGAAGCTCTGGAGCAGACCGCCGCCCGCATGGAGCAGGGCGCAGTGCATCTGCGCGCCCTATGCGAAAGCTGTCTGCCGCCGGTTCCCGCTGTCGGCCAAAAGCCGGCGCTGTCCCCGCTGGACGCTGCCGGGAAAGTGGAAGTAAACGAGTTTGGCTGGCTCCATATTCAGCTGAACACCCTGCTGCCCCACTGCCGGTTTGCTCCGCCCCTGTGGCTGACCGACACCATCTCCCGGCTGCTGGACCGGCATGAGCGCCGGCATGGAAAACTCCCGCTGCTGGAACAGGCGCTGCTGGTGATAGACGAATACTGCGATGTGGATTCCCGGCAGGTGTACGATGCGGACAACAAGGGGTGGAAGGCGGTCTCTAACGCCATCAAGGGGCGGCTGGTGGCCGACGACGATCAGTTCAGCCTGAGCCTGTGCCTGCTCTCCCAACGCTCACCGGAAGCGCAGTGCCATATCTATGTGCTGCCCATGGCGGACGCGGGGG
>Ga0224748_10237_pt1 | contig 15712 bp, 18 predicted proteins | sample LIM_F_Water_Neg_FD_182074 | JGI IMG/M metagenome (GOLD analysis project Ga0224748, IMG submission 182074) | Enriched cells from gastrointestinal tract of the lab mouse from Pacific Northwest National Laboratory (PNNL), Richland, Washington... | ecosystem: Host-associated > Mammals > Digestive...
TTCTTTCTGCTATAATAAAGCCATGTTAAAAATAATATCCCACAAAGGAGCCTTTCATATGAACCAGCCCAAAATCAGCAAAGTCCTGTTAATCGGAATCAATGCCAAATACATCCACTCCAATCCGGCAGTCTACAGCCTGAAAGCCTATGCAGACAAATATTATCCTGCCCGCCCCGGCGGCTGTTCCCTTGAGATTGCGGAGTACACCATCAACCAGCCCGTGGGTGCCATACTTGCCGACATCTATCTCCTAAGACCACAGGTCGCAGCCTTTTCGTGCTATATCTGGAACTGGACGGTTGTCCAGGAGCTGCTGGCAGAGCTTCCAAAGCTTCTGCCGGATACCGCGCTCTGGCTCGGCGGTCCGGAGGTTTCTTTTCATGCCGGCAGGCTGATACACGACTTTCCCCAGCTTGCCGGCATCATGGTCGGCGAGGGCGAGGAGACATTGCTGGAATTGCTGCGCTGTTACTGGGAGAATAACAAGCCTGTAGCAGATATCCGGGGAATTGTCTGCAAGGAAGGCTTTACCGGGGAGCGCGGACTTTTAGATATCAACCGCCTGCCCTTTCTGTACAGTCCACCCGCGCCCTGCCCTGCCGCAGATGCCCCGGATTCTGCCAGCGCAGCCCAAAGCCTCCCAGAATGCAGCGCCAGCCAAATCCCCGCTGTGTTCCAGAACCGTATCCTCTACTACGAATCACAGCGCGGCTGTCCGTTCCAGTGCGCCTACTGCCTTTCCTCCATTGACAAAAAAGTGCGCCTGCGCGATATCGACATTGTAAAATCGGAATTACAATATTTTCTCGACAATAAGGTGCCACAGGTAAAATTTATCGACCGCACCTTTAACTGCAATCCGGAACACGCGCTTGCCATCTGGAACTACCTGGCAGAAAATGACAATGGTGTCACAAATTTTCACTTTGAAATTGCGGCAGACCTGTTGACAGACGAACAGCTTGCGGTGATGCGCGGCATGCGACCGGGGCTTATCCAGCTTGAAATCGGCGTGCAGTCCGCAAACGAAAAAACATTAAAGTCCGTCAACCGCCACATGGATATCAACGCGCTTCGCAATACAGTAACTGCCATCCGCAGCTTCCGAAATGTCCACCAGCACCTTGACCTGATTGCCGGGCTTCCCTATGAGGATTATGACAGCTTCGCGGATTCCTTCGACACAGTGTATGCAATGATGCCTGACCAGCTGCAGCTTGGCTTCCTAAAGGTGCTGAAAGGTTCCCCGATGGAGCAGCGCGCCGGCGAATATGGCATTGTATATAGTGCAAGACCCCCTTATGAAGTGCTGTATACCAGGTGGCTTGGCTATGACGACCTGATAAAATTAAAAGGAATTGAGGAAATGGTGGAGCTTTACTATAATTCCAGCCAGTTTACGCACACACTCCCTGTGCTGGCACAGCATTTTCCCTCGCCATTCCGCATGTATGAAGCCCTCGCCGGATACTACCGCACAAACGGATTTTTTACCAGCGCGCCCGCAAGGAGCTACCGTTATCAGGTGCTGCTTGATTTTGCCTGTACTGTCGCCCCAGACAGGCGTGCACTGTTTGCCGAGCTGCTAACCTTCGACCTCTATCTGCGCGAAAACCTGAAAAGCCGGCCTACCTTCTCGTCCGAAAACAGGCTTAACCGGGACAAAGTACGCCTTTTTTACGAAGGTGAGGAGCAGGCTCCGCAATTTCTGAAAGGGTATGACGGCTATACGGCTGTACAGATTTCGCGTATGACACATATCGAACGGTTTTCCTATTCCGTCTGGGCGGAGCATTCTGCTGACTGTCCTGCGAAATTGGAAACACCTGCGTACATTCTCTTTGACTATAAAAACCGGGATGCATTGACGCATGATGCAAAGTACCATGAAATAATGCTCATGCAGACCCCCTGTAAGTGAGGTGAGACTATGTTGCACATAGCAATTTGTGATGATGATAAGGCAGCTGTAGAAAGCCATACAGAGATTACGGAAAATTGCCTGAAAAACTGCGGCAGCATTGGAAAAGTAGAAGCCTATACCACCAGTGATAATCTGCTTTACGATATTGCCGAAGACAAATTCTTCTTTGATTTGATTTTGCTGGACATCGAAATGCCGGGAAGCACCGGCATGGAAATTGCGGAGAAAATTAAGCCTTATCTGCCGAACGTGAAAATCATTTTTATTACTTCTCATATCGAATATGCCATAGACGCCTTTGAGCTGTCCGTTTTCCGGTATGTCCCCAAAAGCGATATGGAGAAACGGCTTCCTGCTGCCATACAGGACGCAATAAAACTAATTGCGTTAGAGGATGGAAAAAACTATATTATCCAGACAAACAGCCGCCTTGAGAAAATTCCATATCGTGAAATTTACTACATTGAGCGGGATGGAAAAAATGCAAGCATTACCGCCGCCGGCGGAATATCCAAGGTAAGGAAAAGTCTGCAGCAGGTTTACTCGGAACTGGGAGCAGATGAGTTTATATTTATTGACCGGGGATGTATCGCAAATATGATACAGATTATGCAGATTAAAGACGGCATGGCGGTGTTAAAAAATGGGGAATCCCTTCCCATAAGCCGCTCTCACCTGCAGGAAGTCAAGGAACAGATTAACCATTATTGGGGGATGCATATATGACAAGCTGGCTTATTATCTTTTCAAACATTGCTGCCGCATGTGTGAGGACGATTGCAGGCATGTTTCTTATTCATCGGCTGCTGGCAGCCAGAAAGCCAGGCAGGAACCGTATCATAATAGCAGCCTCTGGCATTGTTGTAATTTCAGCGCTATTGTCCATAGCAGGGTTACCCGACTACTATCGCATGGTCTTAGAAATACTCTGGATTGCCGTCTGCGCCAACCATTTTCAAGGTGCTGCCGCCAGAATGAGCCTTTTTGTGAGCGTTTTCTATGAGATTGCGGTTTCTTTGTGTCAGTTTCTTGTTGCGGCATGGTTCGGTGTGATATTCCATTTATCCGTATTTCCTGATTATAGCACAGCCTGCGGGCATATTTCTGTCTGGCTGTTTCACGCACTGCTGATAGCCAGCGCACTGTACGTCAGTAAAAAGCCAAATATGACAGGAAAAGATGCGTTCCGTTTTATGTCAGTCATTGTCGTTTTCGCCTTTATCGCAGTTATCACCTTGTCACAGCAGACAATCCTTCCCATTGCGGACGACACGCTGGATATGTGGACAATTTTAGCCGTTGTTTTAATGATGTCCGTCCTGACATTTCACATGAACCGGCAATACGAGGCTGAGAAAGAGCTTGCAAGGCTAAAAGCAGAGCAGGCGGAGCTATTGGAACGCGACTACACGACCCTGAACAATGCCTATGCAGTCAACGCAAAACTATTCCATGATTTTCATAACCATATTGGAATTTTGCAGCAGCTTCTTTCTCATTCAAAGCCGGAGGCTGCCATGCAGTATCTTGACGAGCTCCAGGCCCCGGTACTGGAAATGACCGAAACCGTATGGACGGGCGATGAAACAGTGGATTATATCATCAACAGTAAAGCGATAACGGCAAAAGAACGCGGCATACAGTATCAGGCACAGGTTGAATTTCCACGCCATACAAATCTACGAAGCGCCGATTTATGTGCAGTATTGGGAAATCTCCTGGATAATGCACTGGAAGCAGCGCAGCAGGTACCGGAAAAAGAGGAACGATTTGTTTGCCTTACAATACGTCGTATCAACCAAATGCTGATCATAAAAGTAGAGAACAGCTTTTGCATTCCCCCTGTTTTCGGGGACGGTACTTTAACAACTTCAAAGGAAAAAAATGGTTTGCATGGCTGGGGGCTGAAAAGCGCACAGACCGCCGCTGAAAAGTACGACGGCACGGTGCAGACTTCTTACACAGATAACATATTCCGGGCTGTTGCCACGCTGTCCTATCAATGCATATCCGGATTACAATAAAAAACACGCCTTGCGGACAAAAACCTACCGATTGTGGACACTTCCGCACAAGGTTCTTTTTTCGGTTATGATACAGATACAGCAAAACAAAGAACATGCGGAGGAGGTAACAATTATGCGTCATGTACTGATTCGTGGAATAATGGGGCTGATTTGGCTGGCAGCGGCTATCATAAGCGGCGTGTCCGGTAACTTGGAAATGAGTTCCCTCTATGTTATTTTAGGCGGTGTATTCCTGTATTCTTCCTACACAACATGGAAGAAAGACTACAAGGGAGGCAGATAAAATGGGCACAGCTGTTCTGACAGTCAACAATTTAAATGCATGGTATGGGAAAGGGAAAATGGCGCTCGCAGATTTTTCCCTGGAATTAGCCGAACAGGAAACAGCAGGGCTAATCGGGCTGAATGGCGCCGGAAAAACAACATTTATGAAAACACTGTCCGGTCTGCTCCCTACCTTTCGCTCTGAGGGCATCCTGCTTTCTGGTAAGCCTGTAAGCCCAAGGAAACAGGCGTTCAAGCGGTGTCGTTACACTGTGTTTGCAGAGGATAATTCTTTTCCGTATTTTACATTCCGGGAATATCTATCTTATGTGTTCTCTGCTTACAAAAAGGATATCCCCGACATATCAGAGCTGGTACAAGGATTTCATTTTGGGGATTATACAGATATTCTGTTAAAAGACCTGTCGACAGGAAACCGGAAAAAGGCATTCCTGATTACTGCTTTTGCATTAAAGCCAAGTTTGCTTTTCCTTGATGAGCCGGTCAATGGACTGGATTTTCAAAGCACTGAATATTTGTACCAGAAAATTGCCGGTTATAAGGAACATGGAACAGTCCTGTTTTCTTCTCACATTTTGGAGAGCATTACTTTAACCTGTGACCGAGTATTCGTTCTGGAAAACGGAAAAATCAGGCAGACATTTGAACATGGGCAAATGAATGCCGCAGACATCCGGGAGGCACTGTGTTATGAAAATGACATTTAAGGCTTTTGCCAAAAATCTGTTTGGAGCAAAATATGAAAGACTGCAGCGCAGCATTTTCTTCTGTTTGATTGTGTTCTGGGGCTTGCATATCACAGACTGGAAAATACAAATCGCACCGTTTATTCGATACCTCATGTTAAGCACCCTTACTGCCGGTGTGATGTGGCAGACCCTTTGTACGGAAGAGAATGCCGCCAGAATGCAGAATATGCTCATGCTTCCGTTTGATAACCGGAATTTTGTTTATTCCTATGTTGCTGCCTTGGGAGCTTACACGATTTTTACAAAGACAATAATACTGTTTGTAGTCTTACTTGCGGTTTCCGACTGGAAGCCCATAGAAATTGGGGGAAGTGCAGTTTGCACCATAAATGCAATCCTTATGGCTGCTGCTATCTATTCCTTTAAAAAATATTGGTATGTGGGTATTCCTTGGGCGGTTACAATAGTTGCAGGCATTCTGCTATTCGGAAATACAGTATGGATTCTGCCGCCCTTAATTGTCAGCAGCATATTTGCTGCCATACACTTACAGCGAACAGACGGATACATCTTTTGTTCCCAGAAGGAGCGAAAAAATTACCGCGTGAAACAGCATAGGCACTTCGCTGTATGGCGGTACCTTTTCAGGTATTTGGGCTGTCATAAAAATTACCTGATGAATACTGCTGTTATGTGGTGTGTGGCTCTCATATTGCCGTACTTTCTGGGGAAAATGGAAAACCTGTTTGTCGTTCCGATTGGCTTTGCGATTTTGTCCATAAATACCCCTGTCTGCATTCTGCTATCCTGCGACCCGGATTTCGAGCAGGCAGTTCGCTTTTTACCCGGCCAGAAGAAAGCGTTTTGCATCCCATATTGCCTGTTTATCTTTGTCTGCAATATGATTGCAAATGCCATTTTTCTTTGTGGATGGCGAAACAGTATTACTGCTTTGATGATTGTAACCGCTATTTTCTTTGCCCTGCAAAGCGCAATTTTATCCGTACTGTTGGAATGGTTTTTTCCGATTCGTGACTGGAAAACCGAGAGCGACCTATGGCACCACCCCCGAAAATATATTGTTCCGGCAATTATGCTGTTGATTGCCGCAGCAATCCAGATATAATATTTCTCACAAAAGTTCCCTATAGACCCGCATCACGTTGCGGTACAGGATGTCGTCAATTACTTCTCGTGAAAAATGCTGCCGCTCAAGCTCCTCCGCAAGCTTATGTACCTGGGAACAGTCCTGTATGTCTAGCTCACCGCCAATGCCGTCGAAATCAGAGCCAAGCCCAAGGCACTCGTGTCCGCCCACGTTAATCATATGACGCGCATGTGCTGCCATCCGTGACACAGTAGAATGGCTGTCATTCGTTTCATTTAAAAAGCATCCATAATAATTTAGTCCAATGACACCGCCCCTGTCCGCTATTGCCCTTATCATATCATCCGTCAGGTTTCTGGCATGGCCGCACAGGGCACGCGCATTGGAATGGCTCGCGACAAAGGGCTTTTTGGTGTTCCTTACAATATCCCAAAAACCCCTGTCGGACAGGTGTGACACATCGACAATCATCCCCAGCTCCTGCATCCGCTCTATAAAAAGAAACCCTTTTTCAGTCAGCCCCTTAGAGCCGTCAAACATTGGGAAGCCTTTTTGTGTACCTGCCTCCGCGCCCAAGACTTCCGGCGCTTCTTCCAGAAACAGATTGGGCGATGCAAGCTCATTCGGGTAATTCCATGTAAGCGTCATCATCCGTGCCCCCAGCTGATACAGTTTCTCAAGATGCGCAATCTGTCCCTTACAGCATCCCCCTTCCTCTATTGTCATCAGGGCAGACATCTTTCCGTCCTTTTCGTTTTCAAGAATTTCGTCATACGTTTTTATGACGCGTATGTCATTTTTATTTTTCTCCATCTCATCATAAAATACATCCATTAATTCCTGCACATAAAGGAATGGGTCAAGCCCCTTTTTCAGGTCAACATACATGGCAAAATTCTGAATCAGATACCCCGCCTGCCGCATCTTCTGGATATCCATATGTAGATTATTACGGGAGAGCTGCTGCGGACTATCGGTCTTTTTGCTCTCCCATATCTCGGAAATCGTGTCGCAGTGCATATCTGCTATTTTCATCTTGATAACCATGCCCTTTCCACAGCCTGCAAGTTTTGAGCCGCAGGCACATTGTCTCCCTGACAAGCGCGCTGTCCAAAACATTAATGTAATTGCGCCTATCGGAACCCCCGAAACAGGGAAGCAAGCAGCTGTTCTTTGTATAATTATAAGAAGCTGCCATGTGCTTTTTATAATATGCAGCAACAAATAAAAATATTACATACCAGACCCTTCCTGTTAAGGCGGTATAGTTTGATCATATATTCTGCTTTTTCACGCTCATGCGCATTTAAACTACTATTTGCAGTAACCCTTCCATCCGCATTGTAGCAAAAGTATCGTTCTATATCAGCATATATCGTCAAAAACGGCAGACTCCCGCCCGCCGTCTGATGAAAATTTTATTCAATCCGTTTGAAGTCAGATGCCGGATGCTTGCACCATGGGCATACAAAATCGTCCGGGAGGACATCTCCCTCATAGATGTAACCGCACACCGTACAGATGAATCCCTTTTTCTTCTCTGCTGCCGCGGGCGCTGTCTTGATGTTTTTCTGGTAATAGCTGTATGTCACGGAGCTGTCCTCCGACAATACGGCGCCGTCTGTCACGTCCGCGAGGAAGAGGGTGTGTGTGCCAAGGTCTGTGGATGAGACAACCTTTGCGGATAAAAATGCGTTGGTCTCCTCCGCGATGTAAATGACTCCGTTTTCGGCACGCTGATAAATAACTGTCTCTGTCTTGTCGACATCCGCACCACTCTGGAAACCCCAGTGTTTGTAAGTGTCAAACTTGGATTTTTCCGTCAGAATCGACACATTAAATACACCTGTCCGCACAATCATGTCATGCGTGTAATTTTTCTTGTTCACCGCCACCACGATACGGTTTGGCTCCGTCGTAACCTGTGATACGGTATTGACAATACAGCCGTTGTCCTTGTCACCCTCCTTTGCAGTCAGGATAAACAGTCCGTAGGTCAAATTGTACATTGCTTTCTTATCCATATAACATTCCTCCTTTATTTTCCCTCGTTTATCGCCAGCCCTTTCAGAACTGCCAGTTGAATCATTCCTATCATTTTCTTACCGTTTCATCATACCACATAGCCATTGCCAGTTTCAACTTAATTCCTTGATAAAGGAATGCGGCGTCACATGGTATTTTTTCTTAAATGCCCTGTGAAAATAGGACAGGTTGCGAAACCCTACGGAAAGCGAGACATCCAGAATGGACGTATTTCCTTTCTCGAACAGCTCCACCGACTTTTCCAGCCGAAGGTTATTAATATATTCCACACAGGTCATGCTCATGTGCTTTTTAAAAAAGCGCATAAAATGATAGTCACTAAAATAGCATAGCTTCGCCAGGTCCGACACGGAAATCGGCTCTGCATAGTGCAGTTCGATATAGTCAAGCACCTGCTTTAGCTTGTCAGATGAAACCCTTGCGCCCGGGGAAGCATTTCCGCCCCGGTACTGCAAGAGCAGAAAAACCACCTGTAAAAAAAGTGATTTTAGTGCAAGCTCGTAGCCGGTGACAGCTTCATCATACAGTGACGTAATCTGACCAAAAATTTTCCGCAGGGAGGTATAGGCAGGATGCTCCGGCGTAATCAGGCATGGCAGGGAAAACTCCTGGTTCATAATTGGCGTAAGATAGCGCGTCGAGCAGATGTCTGTGGAATTTCCGCCAAGAAAATTCATATGAAACACATACGTCTCGGAATACGTCTCCGCCTCCTCCCCCGCACCGCGTGCTATGGAATGCAGAAGAAGCGGCGGGACAAACAAAATGTCCCCCTCCTTCACCTCATATTCCACAAAATCAATCTGGTAAATGCAGCTTCCCCCCGTAATCAGCGTAAGCTCCGCCTCCTCGTGCCAATGGATTGTGACGGACGGATAATCACTGGCAAGCCGCGTCATATACTTCTGGACTGGAAAAAAGGCTTCTCCGTGTTTTGCGTTTTCCTTTTGTTCCATGGAAGGAAAATAGTGTTTCTTCATAAAATACCTCTCATTAACTCCTGCCGCGCGGCAGCAAAATCCGCAGTTTTGTGTCAAAAAAAGAAAAAATTTTGCAAGATAAATAAAAAAATCCCCTCTATAATAGCAGTATACTACATCTGTCAAAATAGCGCAATCAATTTATACCGGGCGGTCAGCCTTTTCGACCGCCAGTATATCAATTTACGGAGGACATTTCACATGAATAAAAACTGGTGGCATGACAAGGTGGCATATCAAATTTATCCCAAAAGCTTTCTGGATACCAATGGGGACGGTATCGGAGACCTGCGGGGCATTCTTTCCAAACTGGATTATCTGAAAGCGCTCGGGATAGACATTATCTGGCTCTCTCCCATCTACAAATCCCCATTCGTAGACCAGGGATATGACATTTCAGATTACTATGCCATTGCCGAAGAATTTGGAACCATGGAAGAGTTTGACGAGCTGCTGGCAGAGGCAAAAAAGCGGGATATGTATATCATTATGGATTTGGTCATCAACCACTGTTCCGACAAACATGAATGGTTCCAGAAAGCATTGGCAGAGCCGGACGGCGAATATGCGGATTACTTTTATTTCCGTCAGGGAAAGAATGGGAATCCGCCGAGCAACTACCGTTCTTATTTTGGCGGCAGCTGCTGGGAACCGGTGGCAGGCACGGACAAATACTATTTTCATATGTTTGCAAAAGAACAGCCTGACCTAAACTGGGAAAATCCCAGACTGAGGCAGGAGCTTTACCAGATGATAAACTGGTGGCTGGAAAAAGGACTGACTGGATTCCGCATTGATGCCATTATCAACATTAAGAAAAATCTTGACTTTCCTGACTTCGAACCGGATGGTCCGGACGGTCTTGCCGGGTGCTGGAAAATGGTCGAAAGCGCCGAGGGCGTGGGGGAATTTTTAGAAGACTTGAAACAGAATACATTCCAGAAGCATAACGCACTTACTGTCGCCGAAGTATTTAATATGAAAGACGGTGAACTGGCAGACTTTATCGGGGAGAACGGACACTTCTCCACCATATTTGACTTCAGCGCCCACTGTCTGAGCGACGGAGAACATGGGTGGTATGATGCCCCGGCAGTCAGCTTTCAGAAGTGGCGGGACACAATTATCCATGCACAGCTTGACATCCAAAAATATGGAATGGAAGCAAATATTATCGAAAACCATGACGAGCCAAGGGGCGTGTCCCGCTTTCTCCCGGAATACGCAAGGACACCCGCCGGAACGAAAATGCTTGGCACAGTGAACATCCTGCTGCGCGGCATACCATTTATCTACCAGGGGCAGGAAATCGGCATGCAGAACGCGGTGTGGAACAGTATCGAGGAATACGATGACATCAGCACGAAGGACCAGTACCACATTGCCAGGGACGCCGGGTTCTCCGACGCGGAAGCCCTGGCAGTCTGCAGCAGAATGAGCCGGGACAATGCAAGGACACCCATGCAGTGGAACAGCCAGGAAAACGCCGGATTCACGACAGGCACGCCCTGGCTGAAGGTAAACGGCAATTATAAGGAAATCAACGTGGAACGCCAGGAAAAGGATGAAGCTTCCGTACTACATTATTATCAAAGGCTTGTGGCATTGCGCAAGTCGCCCGCGTACAAAGAAGTCTTTACATACGGTACATTTTCCCCGGCATTTGAGCATACAGAAACCGTGATGGCATACTACCGCACTACTACCGACAAAAAGGTATTGGTCGCTGCAAACTTTGGCAGAGAGGCAGTCGAGCTGACGCTGGCACACGATATTTCCCATGTCCTTTTATCCAATATGGGTGCAGAGGAAACAGATACATCCAGCCATATGCTAAGGCTGGAAAGCTGTGAGGTAATTGTTTTGGAATGCGGACAGCCCCTTTAAGGGCTGTCCGTCAGTCTCTCTGCGCAATCACCTTGTCAATCAGCCCAAATTGCAGTGCTTCCTCAGCGGACAGATAATTGTCGCGCTCTGTCGCAAGCGCGATTTCCTCAACGGACTTCCCTGTGTTCTCAGCGAGAATCCTGTTCAGCCGCAGCTTGCTTTTCTGCATGTGGTCGGACATAATCTTGATGTCTGTCGCCTGACCCTGAACCCCGCTTCCGTGAATTGCTGGCTGGTGTATCATAACTTCCGCATTGGACAGCGCAAAGCGTTTTCCCTTTGCCCCGCCTGCCAGCAGGAACGCGCCGAAGCTTGCCGCAAGCCCGACGCAAATTGTCGATACGTCGCATTTGATATACTGCATAGTATCATAGATTGCAAATCCCGCCGTGACCGAGCCGCCCGGACTGTTGATATACAGCTGGATGTCCTTATCGGGGTCTTCCCCTTCCAGATGGAGCAGCTGCGCCACAACCAGACTTGCGGAGGCATCGCTCACTTCCTCACCCAGAAAGATTATCCGGTCCGACAGCAGGCGCGAAAATATATCGTAGCTCCGCTCCCCCCTGCTGGTCTGTTCTATTACATATGGAATCAGACTCATGCCGCCATCATGCCTCCTTTTACATTAATACGCAGCACAGTACCGCTGTGCAGCATTTTGGGCTGCTTCGGGTAAAAAATACCATTTCTGCGATATGTCTGCGGTGTGCATTGGTACAGCCTGCCAAATGCAAGCGTGAAAGCCTGCTGCGAATTGTAATGCGCCTCGTAGGCTATTTCGACAATGGGTTTCCTGGTTCTTGCAAGCTTCTCGGCTGCCAGTGTCAGACGCCTTCCCTGAATATACTTATATATGGTTACCCCCGCCTGCTCCGCAAAAGTACGCGCGATATAGAATTTGGAATAATTCAGCGCAGCTGCTATTTTATCCAGGGAAAGCTCCTCCTGTATATGTTCCTCTATAAATGATACTACCTTTTGCACAACCTTGTCTTCACTCATATTCACTTATCTCCTTCCTTTATTGTCAGTATACCATGCATCCCTAATCCTGTCTTAATAGAAATTGCCCTTTTAGGGTTTTCCATATATCCTTTTTATGCTAAAATGCATGTATAGTGGCAGTTCCTTAGAGCGTGTTTGAAAAATGCTTTCTGTCAGATGTGCGTCACAATTACGATTGACTTTTCTGCATTAGAACATGACTGAAATATACCCTGCACGCAAATCCTCCGTCCGCATTGTTAAAAAACCGCACTTTCCAGTGGTGCAATGATGCTATCTGCCGCACGAGCCGGATGCCGAGTCCGTGCTCCGGCAGCTTATCCGACTTTGTGGAAGTCCTAAATTTTTTGAGCTGTTCCCTGCTGACGCCGCAGCCATTATCCGATATTTCCAACACTGTTCTTTTGAAAAAACAGCATTCCAGCTGCATCAGGCTTACCCTGATTTCGCATCCGGCTAAGTTGTGGCTGATGGCATTGTTTATCAGGTTTTCTACCAGCCGTTTCATCAGCTCCGCATCCCCCTTCACATAAAACCGCTCAAGGCTGTCCGAAACAGCGACACTAATGTCATATTTCTCGTCAAGGTTTCTGTTGACAATGTCACATATCGTTTCCCGTATCAGTGCGGGCAGAAGCACCTGTTCGCGGTGCCAGACACCCATTCCGTATGTGAGTTTATTGGAGGTATTCAGATTTGTAACAAGCGTTTTGATACGGACTGCCTGATTTTCTATCATCTGTGCCCGTTCCTGTACCTCGGCACAGCCGTGGGCAGAATGCAGCAGTTCATCCGCATAACCAATTACCAGCGAAAGCGGCGTCCTGATATCATGCGACACCCCTGCAATCCACGAAGTCCTCTGCATCTCGCGCCTGCGTGCATCGCGCCTTATAATCAAAAACGGTCCCACCAGCAGTACGATAATATTGATTAAAAAAAGAACCGGAAGCGTCGTCGCAAACATATTCACAGTGCGAATCTGAAACGACAGCTGATACTTCCAGACAGTATTTCTCGGCATCCCGACTGCAAAAATCCCATCGTCCACAATCCGTACATAAACCGGATAATCATTTAAGTAAAACCTTGTAAACTGTACGATCTCTTTCACTGTATAGTGTACCGGGACATCCTCCGGCAGCTGGTAGCTCCAGATGATATCTCCCGCATCGTCCATCAGAAAAGCAAAGCCGTCAAAGCTGTCAATCCGCTCCGTCCCCTGCCGTGAAATACTGTACTGCACTTCCCCATTTTCCCGGACTGTTTTTTGTATCTGTCCGAAAATATATTCTGGTGACAAGTCCGAGAAACCGTCATCTGTCTTTATTGACAAATACGTCAATATCAGTATATCTGCAACCAGCATTATGCCAATCATCATAATTGTCAGCATTACTATTTTAAAAAAATTTTCCAGTCTTCTCATCATTTACACCAGCTTATAGCCCAGTCCCCTGACAGTCAGCAGATGTGCCGGCTTTGACGGATTGTCCTCCAGTTTTTCCCGCAAATGCCTGATGTGCACCATCAGGGAGTTTTCATACCCATAGCTTCCGTCAGGCCACAGCGTGTCACATAGTACATTGATGGAAAGAATTCTCCCCCGGTTTTCACACAGTTTTTTGAGCAGTGCAAATTCCTTTGCCGTAAGGGTGTCATCCTCTCCGTCGACGCTGATTGTCCCTGCATCCCAGTCAATCACCGCCCTTCCTATCCTGTCCGTCCCCATGTTTTCGTCAATATGGTATGTCCGCTTTAAAACCGCCTTTACCCGAAGCAGCAGCTCCTCCGGCAGAAAAGGCTTCGTGATATAATCATCAGCGCCCAGTCCCAGCCCTTTCAGCCGCGCGTAATCCTCATCCCGCGCGGACAAAAAGATAACAGGGAGCCCGCTGCCTTTTAGCTTTTTAATCTGTTCAAATAGTGTAAATCCATCCCCATCCGGCAGCATGATATCCAGAAGCACAAGCTGGTAATCATTCTCCTGCGTATACCACATCGCCTCAGCGCAGCCTGCCACCATATGAACATGCCGGTATCCCTCATTTTTCAGGAGCTTTCCCACCAATGTCAACAGCTCCGGCTCGTCATCCACCAATAAAATATTGCACTCCTGCAGTGTCATTTCAATCCTCCATTCCCGCGAATTCATATACCTTTTCGACCACCAGTATCATTATAACGGATGCCGCCAAAAAAGTGCAGATAATCCATGAGAATTAATGTAATTTTAAACAAGTCAGAAATATGCATGAAATTTTATTCCTTTCAATACCTTTTTTGCTTAAAAATGGTTGATTATCTCAAAAAAGCCTTGATTTACGGGCATACAAGCAGGATTTCAAGCTGAATTTACTACCAATTTACTACTTTTGAGGGAAAGAGCCTTGATATGCCGCCCGGAACCCTGCCAGCCCAGCCACCAGCACACAGCATTGAGACCGGGTATATCGTCCGTTCACGGGAGCGGGACGAAAAGGGACGCTTGCGGGGAGCCGATTATGTGATCTATGAGCAGCCCCATACAGAACCTACGCCGGATTTACCTACATTGGAAAATCCAACGCAGGAAAAACCAATATTGGAAAAACCTACGTTGGAAAATCCAACGCAATTAAATAAAGATATACAAAGGACTGACTTCCCAACAAAAGAAAAAATAAATACAGATTTACAAAGTACCCACTCCATTCCTATCCTTTCCCCTAACCCCTCTCCTATGGAGCAGGAAGCGGTATAGCACTTCATCGGTCATTTGGTGGAGCTTGCGGACGCTGCCGCCTACGGGGAGCAGTATAAAAAGTGGAGCTATGAGAGCTTACCCATTCTGCCGGGGGAATGGCAGTACACCGTCGCCGCCGACAAGGGGAAACAGTTCAAGACCTTAAAGGAGCTTATGCACCGCGCCGACGTTTCCGAAGTTGTGAACGCCTGCGATGCTGGATAGTGCGGAGGGGTGACAAACAAATACAATAAACAAAGGGACTTCCTCAATTCTTAAAAGGCTATGACAGTAACAGTTATAGTCTTTTTCCATGCGGTAATTACCGTATGAAATGAACTCCTATTCCACTATGCAGAGAAATAAATCGGTTCAATATCCCTGATTTGTATATTGCAGAATAAAGCCGCAGGTAATGCGGTCATTTCCATAAATGTCATTACTATTGTCAATATAGTAACACTGATTGATATGCGTTTATTTATCATAGTTAATCTCCTTAGCCGCTAATTTATTGATTTGCTCAACGACTTTATTCTACCACAAGAACTCTCACGATTCCATTAAATTCTGCTTAATCTCTTTTTGCCTTATTCTTTGCAATCATCATCTGTCTTGCCCGTTCCCTCTGCTCTGTGCTGACTGTCCTCGGCTTGCGGTAGATGACGTGTGCTTTCGGAAAAGAATAGGTCTTAGATACTTCGTCCTGCCCTGTCAGCTTGTATGTGTCGGGGAAGTCGGCAACAGGCGTGTCAAGTTTCCGCATGACCGCTTTATCCATTGTATAGAGGGTGGCGGTCTGTTCTCCTGCATTGTAATTGACAACCGTTTCCTGCTCATATCGTGAAAGTTTCATAATCCCATATCCCCCTTTCCCTTGCTGTGGGTTCTGTGCTTTTTTCCCTCGGCAACTGTCGGCTGTTTCGCCTGTTCCTTTGCTTTGGCTAACCTTGTCTTTATGGAATGGTCACGCTCGGTCAGTTTCCGTCTTTTGGTGGTTGCGGTCAGTTCCGCACGCGTTTTTTCTGAC
>Ga0224748_10240_pt1 | contig 15634 bp, 8 predicted proteins | sample LIM_F_Water_Neg_FD_182074 | JGI IMG/M metagenome (GOLD analysis project Ga0224748, IMG submission 182074) | Enriched cells from gastrointestinal tract of the lab mouse from Pacific Northwest National Laboratory (PNNL), Richland, Washington... | ecosystem: Host-associated > Mammals > Digestive...
GCGGGGAAGCATGTGGATGGTGATATTCAGCAGGACTGGGGGGATATTGGCAGCTCCGAGACTCATGAGGCCCCCGGCTCCCCTAAAAGCCGCCGTCAGAAAGCTGGCAGAAACAGCCGGGTATCAAAAACGCTTCTTGTAACGCTTTTTGTGGTGGCTGCGCTGGCTGTGATAGAGGCTGTCTGGATTGTGGCCATGCTGCTATATGGAGGCAGCAAAGCGGCGGAACCGGGCGGTCCTGTCCATACGCTCCCAGAGCCGGATTCCGGGTATGCCAGACCCGCTGAAACCGGAGCGGACAACGCTGGTATTTCCGGACTGGAACAGAATTTAACCCGGCTCCCTGTGCTTCCAGTTAGCCCTAAACCCGCCGATGTCTTGAATCCGCAAGTAAGCTCGAACCCGGAGGCGGTTCAAGAGCCGGAATCAGATATTGAATCGGACCCAGCTGTGGAGGGAAGCCAGGATTTGGAGGATAGCTTAAATTTGGGAGCTGGCCCAGGCATGGATGGCGTTACACAGGATTAATATGCAAGGGCCTTAGGACTGACAAAGGACCGCCGCGTTTCTGGCTCCCGTGCCGCCAGGCCATACATGTCGGATTCTGCCGGAAATTTGAAAGCTCGATATTCACGCTTTAAAAAATCTGGTACGGGGGATGTTTGAAAAACGCCAAGGAGGCTCCATATTTTCACGTTACACACGTTATAGAGGAGGAATGCAGTATGCCGCATCCATCTGTCAAGGAATTTGACGCGAATCTCGATACGTTTATCCAGCTTAACAGCAGCAAGGTCCCCGCGCAGAAAAAGGTCTATAGCCTGGTGGTTGGCGCGGGGGGTACCGGGCTGGACGTCCTCCTGGAGACAAAGGGACTGATTAACAAAACCTGCTGCCTGGATAAGGATCACAAGAGCAGCCCGACAGACCATGTGCGCTATCTTGCGTTCGATACGGACAACGCCAGCCTGACAAAGGTTTCCTCCCAGCAGACCGGCGGAGCTATGCTGGATGAGGGACAGGGCGAGTTTGTGCAGATGAAGTCTCCTAACATCGGCGTCTTTCTCAGTGCAGCATACCGAAACCAGGTGCCGTCGTACATCAGTTCCTGGCTGGATTTTTCCATTGATCCTACCCATTCCGGCGAGGATGGCGCTGGCGGCATTCGCCAGTGCGGCCGCCTTTTGATGTTCCGGAATATTGAGCGGGTCCGCACTGCGATCAGCAGCGCTATCCGGGGAATGGTGGCTGACAAGGAGGTTGGGGCGCTGAACATATATCTGCTCTCTGGTGTCGCAGGCGGCACTGGCAGCGGAACGTTTTTGGACCTGGCCTATATTGCCCGGGACGTAGCGGAGGGAATCGCCCCTAGCAGGGTTACGATGTACGGCTACCTGGTTCTGCCCGACGTAAACTTGAGCCGTCCCATGCCAGAGGATCACGCCAAATACTCAATGAAAAACGGTTACGCTGCGTTAAAAGAACTGGACTACCTGATGAACCTGCACCAGGACGGCGGCAGGTTTGTGCAGCGCTATAGTCCCAATTATATCGTTGACACGGAAAAATCACCCTTTAATTATGTCCATCTGGTCAGCAGTACTGGCGCTGATGGGCTTGTCCTGGGAGACCCTTACCGCGAAGGAATGCGGGCCGTGGCGCAGAGCATCGTCTCCTTTGTGGCGGAGGAGCAGCAGGAAGGCGTATCCAGCGAGTTCGCGATGAAAAGCCACTACGCCAATATTTCCCACGGCGCAGCGCAGCATAGCCGGAAGCATCCGGAGCGCAATAATTGTTATCTTGCGCTAGGTACCTACAGCTATGAACTTCCTGTCGATAAGCTGCTGCTTTACGTGACCTGCCTGCTGTTCCGGAAAATGGAGAAAATGTTCGAACAGGACCCGTCAGTGCCTGAGATTGACGCGGCCTACAGTGCGCTAGGGCTAGTTCCTAACAATCTGCTGGGCAGACTGGTAAGGGAGGAGCCCAGCATCGCGCCCGATACCGCCAGGTGGGAGCATCTGTTTGGAAAAAACGCAATCTACGACTTGGTAAATATGAGCAAGGGCTGGATCAGCCGCATGATTCCGGTTATTGAGAGCAACGCCAATCTTTTTGTGAATGAATTTCCCGAGCAGTTTGACAAAATGACGGGGGGCTGGTTTGTCGATCCGAACCGTGGCCCGATCTGGGTCAACCACCTAATTACGCTTAACTCTGGAAACCTCATCGGCCTGGAAGCTAGGCTTACCAGGGATTTCAGCGTTGCCGCTGGACAGATCAGCAAAACCCAGGGCGACATCACGAAAATCCGGGGTGAGCTGAATGAAGCCGCCGAGGATGCCAGAACCGCCGGGGCGATCATGGGAAAGCGGGAGGAGAAAACCCGGCGCTACATTGAGCTGATTAACCAGCACGCTAAGCTGAACGCGCGGCTGGCCGCGCTGGTTGAGATGCAGAAGATTTACAAGAATTGCCTGGAAGTTATTCTGGAACGGAACAAGGCATTTTTCGATGTGATTGTTAATGTTCTAGAGGCGCTGAAGGATATCTGCGAAAAAAATGCCCAAATCCTGACGCACACGGAGTTCAACGCGGCGGGGGATCACTTCACCTGGCAGCCCCTCAGCGTCCCCGACGTGAGTGCGGATATTGAGCGGGCCTTCGATGCCAAAGGGGATACGGACCAGACGATCAGCATGTTCTGCAAGGCGGTTTATGAAAAGGCTTATGAGTGGGCCTCTGGAAATATCAATGTCAAGGCATTTATCCGGGATTATTTGGATTCAAATTTGGCGGATATTGCCAACCGCTCCCTGGAGGAGTACATCAAAGTGGTCCTGCGGGGCGAGGATTTGGAAAAATCGGTCATCAAAACACTGGGGCCGAATACTACTGGCAAATCGGTGCCGCTGATTGCCCTCACCGAAAATGCTGACGTAGGCGGAAAGTTCTGGTTGCTGAGTGTGCCTTACAGTTGTACGGGGATTTTGAATGCCTTGAAAAAATACAGTAAAATTACTCCTGATATGGCTGAGACACTAACCATCCAGTCCAGTGGCATCAACAGCCGCATCTTTGCACAGAGCATTCTCAGTGCGGTGCCGATGGCTGCGTATTCAAAATTAACCGAATACGAACTGGTGTACCTGAGCCAGTACGGCAACAGCGGCAAGCATCTGTACATGGGGGAAAAGGAGAACTGGGAGAATCTCCCCAATCCGATTCCCTACCGCAGCCGTCCCAAGAAAGACGGGGCCTACCCTCCCGCTGTCCAGGCCGTGGAGGATGAGCGGCGGGAGCTTTTCCGCAAATGCCGGAAGCTGCCGATTATCCGTCAGACAAACAGCAGTACTGGAACAGTTTATATGCTGTATATCGCGAAACTTCCAAATCTGGACGAAGAATTCGCTGAGGAAAAGCTTCGGGACGAGAAGGGACGTTTGGACCCGCTGAAAGCAAGGGACGCCATTGAAAAGCTGAAGGGCTGGATGGAAACCGGCTTGCCGGACCGCGATCTCAGCGACTCCGTACACAATGCCAGCTATCCAGTTGCGAGCTGTGCCATCCCGGGACCGGGAGAGGCGGACGAGCGGGAGACTGAGGCGTGTGAATGTTTCCTGGGTGAGTATAACAACATCCGCCGTGGGCGGGAGGAACTGGAAAAATACCAAAAGGTGCAGGATAAGCTGGATGAGTTGAACGCCGCTTATGCAAAAATATCTGGTGCTGTAAACAAAGCCCGCCAGACGATCCAGATGCTGATCAGCGGCGTGGTGAAGCTGACCCGGGCGGAGAATAATGAATCGTATTACAACTACGTTCTGGAGGGCCGGGAGCGTCCATTAGTGGAGATCGGACGGCGCAGGGGCTGGCGGGAAGCTGTATTAGCTGAGGCGGTGGAAGAGCTTTCGGGGCATAAGGAACCTATGAAGCGGGAGCTGTGCGACAAGCTGGTCACCCAGGCCGAAATGGAGTACAGGCAGATGGACGCCCAGCTGGAAAGTGCACGGGAAAAGCTGCGCAAACTGTCCGCGCTGCGCAAAGGTGTGGAGGAGCGTTGTGTCCAGCTGCGGGATGACCTCATGGACGAGATCCAGGAGGAGGATGTTGACCGCGAAACGTTGACCTTCTATGAAAAGCTATCCAGCCAGCTGGAACGGGAGGAGCGCTACACCAAAGGGCGGATTGTGGAATTGACAAACATTGAGGAAGGAATTGACGACGAATTTTAAGGCCCCGCTTTCCGCTGGAGGGGCTTAAAGGAGGGAAACCCTGTGCCATTGCATGACCAGTTGATTGAGTTTGCCCGGGAAAAACAGAGAAAGCGGTGCTGTGTCAGTGTGCATAAAAGCGTTTCCAATCCGATTGTGGTCCTAGTGATTGGCGATAAGCGGCTTGACGAACTGGAGGCGCTTTACACGCAGCTTAAAAGCCGATGGAGTGGCCAGCTTAATGCGCTGCAGGTGTGCTATTGCTACGTAAAAGCGCCATATACGGGGCCTGGCCAGATTTTGCAAGCAAAGCTGGAACTGCCGGATGGCCGGGGAGGGCCCGGTGCTCTTTGCGCGCTGCCGGATACCCTGGCGGCGGTCAATGCTATGATGGCCCAGGCGATTGACCAGGTTAGCCAGGAAACCCAGGTCCAAATGATGCAAGCGGGAATCCATATTGTCTTGTCTCCAGAGGACCCGGCAGGAGCGCTGCTCAGTGACTTGGCTGCCGTTGCGAAGGGGCGTTTGGAGGATTTTGGAGTCATCATGAATGACTGCAGGCTCTACTTGATGCTCCCGAAATCCTACCAGACAGCGGATGAGTGTAGGCGTGTTTGCAGCGTGATGGACCAGCTCCGGGAGGCTGGGAGATATGAGCAGGCGGTGCTTCAGCCCCTGAGGGATGCCGTTCCCCGGATATGCCGGATTGACAGGCTGATTAACGCGGTCATGCTGCTGGATGAATTGAATGAAAATTACCAGTATTACAACGCGCATGGTGAGCGGTTGGGGCTGCTGCTGGATCTAGTGGAAAACGGATGGATTAAGATGGGTTTTATCCAGACCGCCGGTGTGCGGGAAGGCGGCGCCGGACCGGAATATTGGCTGGCGCGGGCTGCTAGCCAGCTTTGCTTTGAGCGGCAGGCGGGAAGCAAACGGGGCGGGGAAGATGATCGTTTTCAGGTGGTCAGCGAGAAAATCACCGTTGCTGTACAGGCGCGTTCCCGGGGTGCGGAACAGGCTTTGCGGTCGTGCTGCCTGTTCCGGCCCGGCCAGGTGGGCCGTGTCGCCCGGCTCCCGTTGGACGAGGGGGAGTCTGCGGTTTTCGGGGGAGCTTTACACGCGGCCTACGCTGCTTGGAGAGGGGGACTGCCGGAACCGGAGATTCCCGGCGAGGTATCGCGCATTGTGGAGGAAATCGAATCGGACGGTGGATTAGATGCGCTGGCCGGCCAGTTGGAAGACTGGGCAGGCGGCCTTGAGGAAAGGCCGGCCCAGATGCCAGACGCATATTGTCCCCAGCTTGATTTTGGAAAAGGAGAGGCAGGGGCGGCATGCCGGTTCCGTGATACGCTCTGGGCGGAAAAATATTTGCCCTTGGTCAAAAGGGAAGAGCAGGACTGCTGCGTGAGGCTGGCGCGCCTTTGTGCGAAATACTGCCGGGAAAGGAGAGAGGAGCTGCGGTCGGAGGAAGAAGAATTTACTGAGTTTGCCAAGGAAGTCCGGCAGGTGTGGCTTACCTTACAGGAAGCTTATACCAGCGGTAGAAAGCTAGAGCCGAAGTGGCTTGGCAAGCCGCCCTCTCCAGGAGCCTTGCGTAAGGCGGGTGCACTGGCGCTTCGCACTGGCGATCCGACAGAGGCTTTGGCCATGGTGGCGGAATGTGTGGACTTGAGCGGTACGGAAGCGGAGGGCATACCTCAGGCTGACCCTCTGTTGTTTTGCAGGATCCTCTTTGCCGATGGCCTCAATACCCGTGTCCAGCCTATTACCCAAGGTGTTTCTACTGGGCGCGTGTTGAAATTTGCGGTGATCTCTCAGGAGTATGACGAGGAGGCTCTGCGGCGCGTATACGCGATAAAATATGCGCGGGAAAATCAAGCCGCGGATTAGGAGGCGTACTTATGCGGGACGATTGGGAACTGGATATCGGCATAGAGGCTGCGGGCGGGCAATGGCGGGACGATGGCTTTACGATCTCCGGCTCCGGACGGGAACGATTTCACCGCTCGCTTTTCGCACATGCGCTGCTGGGGGGTATTTTAGGGGCCCTCATTGGCCGTGTTCTCTATAGCTATATGTACGACTCGTCCGGGAACAACACGGTTATGGTCGGCTTGATTTTGGCGGTTATCTCCGGCCTGGTTCTGCTGGCTTGCGCTCTTTGTGAGCTGCTTGTGCCCAGGATTACCATGAACCATGAGCTGAGCCTTTCCAGAATCCTGCTGGGACTGCTGTGTGCGGCAGCGGTTTTCGCCATAGGCTTCCTGGCTGAGTTTTTGTACGAGCTGAACAGCGCTTACGCACCGGCTGGCTTTGATGACTATGTTTTCGCTATTGACGATTCTGAAAGTATGCTTCAGACGGATCAGCCCGGGCTGCGTTACAGTGCGCTGGAGAGCCTGCTGGATATCTTGGAAGAGGACCAGCGGGTAGGTTTGGTACGCTTTAATGAGACCGCATATGCCCCGGTGGATTTAGGGGAGCTGGACGAGGTACAGAGGGCACGTTTGCGCGGGGACCTCACTAATTCCAGTTCTGCCGGCGGCACCAATATTTACGGGGCGCTGGAATCCTCTTTGGATATGTACCGGAATGCTGCCCAGCCAAAGCGCCTCCCGGTTGTGGTTCTCTTGTCAGATGGATTCAACTCGGAGGGTTACGGAGGCAGGGTCCGGTTCAATAAAACCGTCAGAGCGTTTTTGAGGGAAGGTGTTGTAATCAACACCGTGAGCCTTGGGCCGGAAGCCGATACGGCGCTGCTGCAAAACCTGGCGGAATCCACAGGCGGACAGTATGTTAAGGCAGAAGAGGCGGATGATTTGGCCCAGGCGTTCCAGGAGGCGTCCTCCGCTGTGACTTACCGCTGCCTATTCAGCCCCAGGCCTGGCACCCAGCGCTGGAACACGCTCTATATGTTCCTTCGGGTGCTGTTTTTAACACTGCCGGGTCTCATGATCGGGTTCTTTATTCACCTGCTGCTGCGAAACCGCCTTACCAATCGGCAGGTACTGGTTTCCGGCTTAGGCGGCCTTTTCGCGGGATTGGTAATGGAGGCAGGAACCTTCTTTTTCCTGCCGCTTGGGATTACCCACGTCTTTAGCTGGGTTTTATACAGTATCGTGCTGGTGAACTATTACGACGGTGCCAGCGGCCTTCGCCAGAGCAAGCTGGAAACGGACATCTACGAAGGTGGAAGCGGTGATTGGCAGGATGTCCGGATTGATCCCAGCCTGAGAAACATTTCCCGCCGGGGAAGCGGAAGTTCCGGGCGGATTGACCGGATTGATGATTGGGGGACTCTTTAATGGCAATTAAAAACCTGCGCTGTATTCGCGAAGACGACGGTGTTGCTGTGATATGGGCGTGGGATATGGACCAAAAGTATGCTGTAATTACGGTTGCCCGTCTGCTGGATGGGGAAGAAGTAGCTTCTAAGAAGGTTGAACAGGCCCTCTACCAGCAGGCTATTAATGGCCCCCGCCAAGGCCCGGTGCTGAAGGCCCCGGCAGTTCCTCTGCGGGTCACCGTCAGGGACGGTGACAATGAGGAGAGTTTTGATTTAATTGATAAGCACTATACTGTAGAGTGGCGGCTCAGGAAAAAGACCATCTACCAGAGAAAAGGGTTCTTTGGGGCACAGAAGCCAGAGAGGACCGACATCTGGCTTCTGCTGGAATTTCCCTACGCGGGCCAGGTTCCCAGTGACTTATTCTACTATGTTTTAATAGGCCCCGGAGAGCGGCCCCAAAATGCCGCTCCTGCCGGATATCTCCCGGATTTGCGCCCAGGGCATAATGAATATGGTGTAATTCCTCCAGTGGGGCGGATGATTGAGCTCTGCTGCAACCCAGGCCACCAGCAGGTTTCCCGCCTTTTCGATTTTAAGCGGATGCCGGACGAGGAACAGTAAAAGCCTGTATTCGCAACCGCCGGGCATAGTCCTTGTAACCCTCTTACCACCAGACCTTATCGGTTTTTCTTGAGATCCGTCAGGATTCTTGCGGAAAGCTGTTTGTCTGGCAGTAAAATCCTCGTCCGGCCGGCATCCGCCGAGTATGAATGCAGATTCTAAAACGCCGCGAGAAGGAGAAATGGAAGATGCCAATTTGGGATAAACTTTTTGGAAGAAGTGAACCACCTCAGTTCCAGCCGGAGCCAAAAATAACAGGAAGCCGTGTGTTTAAGCGCAATCTTCCTCCGCAGGAGGGGATCGTCTGTCCTTTTTGCATGGAGCGTTTCAACATTTGGGAACTGGAGTTCCGGTCAACTTCGGTGGATGAGGAAGAGGTCAACGGTTACGCCCGGGAAGTGGATACGAAATATGTGGCCTTTTGGAAAAATGTGCACCGGGATACCCAAAATGAGGAGCAGAATTTTGTGCTCCATATATCGGATCGGGAAAATGTCATGGAGGTCCGGCTTTGGGATGAGACATGGATTCCCAATACGCCTGAAAACCAAGTGGTTATTGAGAAAAAGGCAATCTGGCAGGTGCGGGATAAGTTTGGAAACATTAGCAGCCAGCGCATCTGCCCTTATTGCCACAATGACCTGCCCAATGTGATTGGCCGGAGCCCCAATTACATTATATCCATGATGGGGAATACTTCCAGTGGGAAGACAGTATATCTGTCCCGCTTGCTGCTCAGTCTGCTTAAAAACGGTTTTTTGCCAGATTGGGGTCTTACCATCGATATTATTTACACGGACCCAAGCGCGCCGAAAAACCGCCCAGCGATCATAGCGAATTTAAAGCGCATGTTTGAGGGAAAAGGTTCTGACAGCGAGGATAAAAAGACTGGAAAGCTGGCTGACGCGACGAAAACCACGTACATATGCCCGATCATTTTGAAATTGCAGAAAGGACGCCAAAATACGCTGGTGACGCTGTTCGACTTCCCTGGTGAGGTAATCTGGCGGCTGAAGGGGGAGGAGGAACCCTTTTTCCGCACGTTGATGAACCGTATCAATGAAAACGCCAGTGGCTGGCTGTTTCTTCTGGACAGCACGACGCTGGACCCAGTGCGCCGATTCGTCCTGCTAAACAAAGATGAGGAGTATTTGTCCCAGGAGAATATTGACGATCCCACCCTTAACGCCGATCCGGGCAGCGTTCTTTTGGAATTTTCCAACTTCTTTGGTGGAGGCAATCAAATCAAGACACCGGTGGCGCTGGTATTTTCCAAAGCGGACATGATTGCCAGGTATGCAGGGCAGCTGGGTGAGGCTGGCTACCAGATCAGCGAGGACAGCTCTTTCCTGTGTGATCCGCTCCACCCGAACCGGAGCAAGGTGGACCTGGACGATCTGTGGCGGAGTGACCAGGCGCTCCAGAAGTTTCTGGAGGGAGACGATGTCCTTAGAGCGGCTCAAAACCTCTGCCGGCAATATGCTTGGTTTGCCACTTCTGCTACCGGCGTTCCAGTGAAGGCCGGACAAATGGGAAGCGAAACGGCTCCGCCTCTTCGCGTGGTGGAACCGCTGGAATGGCTGCTTTGGATGCTGGGTGCTTATGCCGGCGAGTATAGCCAGGGGAACCGGCTTTGGGGCGTTTCCGCAGCTCAGGACGCGGATAAAGGATGATGGACCATGTACGGGAAAGCTAGAACGGAAGGAGCGCGCTATATCTGCCCCCAATGCTTTACGGCCCATTACCGAAACGACGTGCTTTTCGGGACACAGCGTTTGACCGATTCCTGTGACCGGCGGCAGGCAGCTTTCCGCTATGCCTTAGGACCCCGCACCGCCTTCGCGCGGTGGTGCGGGGGGGGAAAAACCAGCGTCCTGTTGAATTGGCGGACGCTGCCCCAGTCCCGCCGCCAATGGGAGAATGGTGCGATTATGGCGGTACGGGACCTGGACGGCCGCTGGGTAACCCAGCGGATATGTCCATGTTGCCACATGCCCCTTTCTTCCCCCTATCCAGTGGTTATTGGCTGGAAGAGTTCCGGCATGCATAGCAAAACTGCTTCCGGACTGCTGTCTTTTGTGGCGGAGACAGCTCCAGACTGTTGGAAAACCCGCCAGGACCGCACTCTGCCGCTTTGGTATGATTATCTCGAAAATGCCTCCAAAGAGGTGGTTTTTGGAGTTCCCGTTAGGCCGGAACGGGTAGGTGGCAGTTACGGGGCCAGTTACCGCCGCCGCTGCTGTGAATCTGCGTCAGGCGCAGTGGTACGGCTGTGCCTGCGGATGGAGGAGAGTGGCAGCCTGGACAATACTGAGGCAGTCCGTGCGCTGGACACCATGTTGGAAGCCTTTGATTATTCCGGCGTGAAGCTGAAAGTGTCTGTAGTTTTTCTGCTAGAACTAGAGGGAGTGGAGGACCAGCCGGATGCGGTGGAACTTTTCCGGAGGGAGTGCCCCCAGTTGGTCCGGCTCATTCAATACAATTTCGCAGACAGCTATTTTGCCGCTAACCCATGCGGCCGTGACCCACAGGCAGCGGCCTGGGCGGTGAAATGGTTAAGCAGCCGTGTCAGCCGCTTAAATGCGGGGGAATGAGCGGCATATGACGGAACAATACATCTATAGCCGGTCCGAGAGGGAATTTGTCAATTCTCTTAACCAGACTGTCCCCCTGGGTTTCGGCTTTATGGAAGTTTCACCCGGCATGGACAAAGGGCTAAAGCAGGATGTCGCGGTTCACTGCGAGGACTGTCCCCGTCTTTCCTTGACGGACAGCCAGGGGGGCCCTCTGCCGCTCTTCCGGAAGACTCTTTTGCCAAAGGGGCAGGTCCTGTTCCAGAAAAGCACTTGGATTGAGGAGGGAAGGCGGGATTTTCATGTGGCCCATGGATATGTGCTGGATGCTGAGGAGGTAAAGTCCGCTGGACCCGCTAAGTGGCTTAATGCGGTGTTTCAACTGGGAGACCCCAATGCGGTACCGGATGGAATTCTACCGTTGAAGAGCCGCCTAGAGTTTTCTGGATGCGAGTTTCCCAGGTTCTATCATCTGAGGGACATACCTCTTGGCCTGGACAGGGAACAGTTCTGCCAGATGCTGCTTGCCTGTTTTGATGCGCTGGCTTCCCGGCAGCAGGTGTTGATTGCTTGGGATTTTGAACAGCCTGGGGAAGAGGCCCTGCGGCAGTCCGTTTTATATTGGATATATATCTGCCTTCCTTTTGATCTGTGGGTCCGCTTGGGTTTTGACAGTGTTTACACAGATAAATCCTCCCCAGGGCTGGTACAGCTCGCTTTTGTAGACAAAACGTCGGTCCAGGATGGGGACCGGGTTCCCAGCATACAACTGGGCAATCAGATGGTTTCACTGGGAGGAAATTATCTGGTTTGGGATGGGGAGATTATTCATAACGACGGAAAGTATAAAACAGAGTGGTATCATAAAGACGTTGCCTATGGAAAGTGGCTGGAACAGCTGGTAAATATAATATGGAACTGCCCCAAGGAAAAGCAAGTGGACATGGTCAAGACTCTGGAGAATATCCGGTGTTCTCCCCAGTGCCAGATGTCCGCGAAGGCAGGGGAAAAGCGTCTGAATCCGGAGAATTTCTTCGGGGACTATGAATCGACCTATGACCTTCGGATTCTGGAGGAGGCGGCTGGACTGGTGGAACCCGTCCCTCCAGCAACTAAGTGCACGAAGGGTTCCGAAAAATGTGAGCCAGGCCCGGGGCATGAGCCAAGCCCCATGGAGGTAATCCAGCGTATTGCCCGAAGCTGTACGCAGCTCCCTGAACTGGAGGATATTCAAGACCTGGCTGGCATACGAGGAGAGTTAGAGCCCGCCGCAGTCGCTTTTTTGAGCGCGTTCGTGGCACGGGAAGCCGATATGCCGGAGGCAAAGGTGTCTGCCGTATTGTACTATTATCAAAAGCTGTTGCGTCCCAATGTTTATGCCCAGCTGCCATGCCGTGTTTTTTGGGGTGAATTAGGTGATTGGGATTTAACTATTTGGAGCAGGTGCGGGGCATCAAGGGGGGTTGAAGCGGCAAAAGCGCGGCGGCTCAAATGGTACAAAGAAATCGTGCTGCTACATAATAAGGCGGCGGATTTGACCGCCTATTACAAAGATTTTCTTGACGGATTACCAGGCCTCAGCAGTAAACAGCGCATTTCCATGGAAACGGAATATTTTCCGAAGCTGCTCGAATCTATTTGGAGCCGCCGTACAAGGCCAGGCAGTTCAAGAGATATCCAGTTCCTGGCTTCCATACTTGACAGAAGGGTGGGACCTGTCGCGCTGGGTTTCCTGGGTGCATTCATGGTGCAGGAGGCTGACGCGCCGCAGATGCCGTTATGTAAGGTACTGAATTTCTACCGGGGTTATCTACCGCCAGATGTATATTCTCAACTGCTAAGGCAGCTATTTTGGGATGAACTGACCAATACGGAACGAAGCGTCTGGAAAAAATACGGTGTGAAAAGCAGCGTTGACGCGGCGAAACAGCGCCGCTTTAAGTGGTATCAGGAAATCGCGGAGGTATACAACCCGCCGGAGGATGCGGCGTCTTTTGCCAGACGCTGGCTCAATATGCTTCCGGGCATTAAGGGGCAGAACCGCATGGATATGGAAGAAGAACTGCAAATGATTGTTAAATGGCGGCTTGAGGGTTTGAAGACGAAGGAGTAAGCACTATGGCGGAACAGTATATTTACAGCCGGGCGGAGAAGGAAATTACCAACGCCCTCCATCAGACCGTGCCAGTCGGCTTCGGCTTTATAAGGCTTTCCCCCGGCATGAACAAGGCCATGAGGGATGCCGTAAAGGATCAGTGCGAGGACTGCCCGTGGCTTTCCCAGAGAGACGGCCAGGGTGTTCCCCTGCCGCTCTTTCGGAAGGCGTGCCTTCCGAAAGGGCAGGCCCTGTTGCAAAAAAGCGCCTGGATCACGGGGGAAGGCCGGGATTTTCACGTTGCCCACGGCTATGTACTTGAGGACGGGGAACTGAGGGAGTCTGGCCCTGGCAACTGGTTTGACATCCGCTTTCAGTTGGGAAATCCCAATGTGGAACCGCTGGAGGTTCCTCTGGGCAGCTGGCTGGAGTTTGAGGAGGGGGAACCCTTCTGCGCAAAACCCATGAAGGAAACCATGGAGTTTCTGGGGCTGGGCCGGACGTGTTTCCACCAGATGCTGCTTGCCTGCTTTGACGCGGTGGTTTCCAGGAGGCAGGTCCTGGTCGCTTGGGACTTTGAGCGGCCCGCCGAGTGGGAGTTCCGGCGTTCCCTGCTATATTGGCTCTATATTTGCCTTCCTTACGGCCTGTGGAGCATCTTAGGCTTTGACAGCGTTTATACGGCCAAGTCCATCCCGGGACTGGTGCAGTTTGCCTTTGTGGACAAGGAGTCCATTCAGGATGGACTCCGGACTCCCAGCATAAGGTTGGAAAACCAGATGAACCCGCTAGGAGGGAACTTTCTGATTCAGGATGGAGTGATTTTCCACAACGACAGTAAATATCCGGCAGAATGGTACGGCCAGGACGGCGCCTTTGCCCGCTGGCTGGAACAGCTTGTGAACATGTTCTGGGAGTGCCCGGTGGAAGAACTGCCCTCCAATATCCAGGTGTTGTCCGACTTCCACCGTAGTTTCCAAGAGCTGCTGGATACCCGGGAGGGGCAGCTGAACCCGCAATGGTATGGCACCGTCTGCATAAAAGCCCTTGATGGCGCGCCCCAGGTTTTATCCCAAATCCGCGAACAGGTGCAGAGCGGTGTCACGGAAGGTGAGCTATATGATTTCAGGCTCGCATTTATGGACACATTTTCAGAGGAGGAACGTCAGGATATTTTGAAGGACCTCCTTGAAGCCCACCAAAAAAGAGGCGCTCCTATGGAAGAAAAGGAAGCAAAGATGCTAGGGGCACTGTTTGAGAGTGGATTAAAGGTTCCGGCTGCGGGTCTCGCAGGCGCTTTTATGGCCCAGGAGGCCGACGCGCCGGGAGCGAGTATAACGCAGGTCCTAAACGATTATCAAAAAGCGCTGCCGCTAAAGCTTTATTCCGCGCTGCTGGAACCTATCTTTTTCAGCGGGCTTCGCAAAGAGGAGGCGGCGCTGTGGGCGGACTGCGGTGTGAACAATAGCGAAGCGGCGGCTAAGCAGCGGAGAGCTGCATGGTTCGCGGAGAAGATTCCAGTGGACAAACCTGTGCAGGAACTGCCGGCCAGCATCAACCAAGCTCTTGGGGAGCTGAAAGGCTTAAACGACCAGCAGAGGGCGAAGCTCTGGCAGGAGCCCTTCCAGGAGTGGTGCGGGAACATTTCCGAAGAGGTTTTGGATGCCTTCGCGGATGAGCAGATGCCGCAGAACCTCCGTGAATTGAAAAATGGTTTCTTCAGTCTGCCGGGAGGTATACCAGAGGGGGCGCTGGACACGCTGCTACAAAAGGCTTACAGCCGTCTTTTATCGGCTTTTCCACCCTTTATAGATGGCCGATGGCTGAAGGAGGCGTCCAATGGCTGGAAAACCAGCGGAGAGGCTGGGGAAGCGCTGGAGATTTTGAATGCGTTTACGAACAAAGGCCAGGGAGACGTCGCAAGCTGGGAGTTCTTCGTCAAAGACAAATCTGACGACGCTCGAAGGATGGCGGTCGCAGTGCTGCCTAAGGTATTCCTTAATGGAGCGCTGCCGAAAATCCAGGGCGGATTTTTGATGATCTTCCTTTTCTTGTGTCCGAAGGATTCCCAGAAAATTCTTCTCCAGGCCGCCCGCCAGGGGGGCGGGCAGTTGCTGCTGAGCCTGCTGAACGGCGCGCGGAAATATCCATGGAAACATTTTGGCAGGCTGAAACGCGAAGACCCCTTTATCTTTTACGAGATTGTGCAGGTTATCAGTAAAGACCAGGAAATCGCGGATGCAGTAAGGGAGAAAGACGGCGGGAGTGTACGGTTTTATAAAGACTTGAAGAAATTTCTCCAGGAACCGGAGACGGAAAGGATGCTTTCTTCCTATGATATCTCTGCCTGTGTCAACGCTTTGGGTCAGATTTCCCATAAGGAAAACAGAGGCGGCCGCCGGGAAATGAGTAAACAGAGGAGATAAGGATATGCAAAGCGTATGGGGAGTATGCGCGCCGGTCAGGGAGGGGGAATTCCCTGGCCCGGTTGCCCTGCGGAAGCGGCTCAGGCGGTGCGGCTGCGGGCAAATGACGTTTCTCTCCCTGCCTTGCCGGAATTGTGGCGCGCGAAAGAGCGAACCCGCTTTCCGGTGGGCTCTTCGCAAGGCTTGGGCCCGGCGGATTGGACGCTGGATTCTCGCGGTGGCTTACATGCTGCTGGCGGGCTGTGTGGCGTTTCAAATCTGGGCTCCTTTCGCGTGGCTGATCGCCGCCGGGACGATAACGGCACTAGTGGCCGACCTTATCCGCAGTACGGCGGACGGCGACATCTGCTACTGGCTTTTTCATGACTCTGGGGGAGGGAAAAAGAAACTGGCGGACGCCGCTAGAATCGAGG